>Ga0315276_10000029_pt1:2500-100336 | contig 100336 bp, 67 predicted proteins | sample YL17G05_0_MG_FD_204542 | JGI IMG/M metagenome (GOLD analysis project Ga0315276, IMG submission 204542) | Sediment microbial communities from Yellowstone Lake, YNP, Wyoming, USA - YL17G05_0 | ecosystem: Environmental > Aquatic > Freshwater > Lake > Sediment | place: USA: Wyoming...
GCGAAAGCGAGTCTTAAATGGGCGATTAGTTGCACGGATTAAACGCGAAGCGGGATGATCTACCCTTGGCCAGGGCGAAGCATATGTAACAATATGTGGAGGCCCGAACCAGTGTTGGTTGAAAACAGCTTGGATGAGCTGAGGGTAGGGGTGAAAGGCCAATCAAATTCCGTTATAGCTCGTTCTCCCCGAAATAGCTTTAGGGCTAGCCTCGCATGTTTGTTCACGGAGGTAGAGAACTGGATGGACTAGGGGCCTTACCAGGTTACTGAATCCAACCAAACTTCGAATGCCGTGAACCTAAAGTGCGGGAGTCAGACTGTGGGGGATAAGCTTCACAGTCAAAAGGGAAAGAACCCAGACCGCCAGCTAAGGTCCCTCAATCTGACCTAAGTGGTAAAGGATGTGGAAACACACAGACAACCAGGAGGTTGGCTTAGAAGCAGCCATCCTTTAAAGAAAGCGTAACAGCTCACTGGTCAAGTGGTTCCGCGCCGACAATTCACCGGGGCTCAAGGTCAGTACCGAAGCTGCGGATCAGAAAGGTCTTCGGATCTTTTGGGTGGTAGGGGAGCATTCCATGGGGAGCTGAAGCCATACCGTGAGGAGTGGTGGACCGCATGGAAGAGACCCTGCCGGCACAAGTAGCGATAAGGGCGGCGAGAACCCGCCCCGCCGAAAGTCTAAGGTTTCCTGAGGAAGGTTAATCCGCTCAGGGTTAGTCGGTCCCTAAGCCGAGGCCGAAAGGCGTAGGTGATGGACAGCCAGGTCAACATTCCTGCACCACCTCGGGAGCGTTTGAGCGATGGGGTGACGCGGAAGGATAGGCATACGGGCGACTGGAAATGCCCGGCCGCAATCAAAGGAGGACTTCCCAGGCAAATCCGGGGAGTCATTCAACTCTGAGGAAAGCGGGGAAGTGCGTCTTCGGACAAACCAACTTGTCGATTCCACGCCGCCGAGAAAAACCTCTAGCAAGTTCCCAGGGTGACCGTACCGCAAACCGACACAGGTAGACGGGGAGAGAATCCCAAGGCGCTTGAGAGAACCCTCGTTAAGGAACTCGGCAATCTAGCCCCGTAACTTCGGGAGAAGGGGTGCCCTGGAAGGTGACTTCCCTTGCGGAGGAAGCCCTCTGGGGCCGCAGTGAAAGGGCCCATACGACTGTTTACTAAAAACACAGGTCCCTGCAAAGTCGAAAACGACGTATAGGGACTGACGCCTGCCCAATGCCGGAAGGTTAAAGCAAGGGGTCATCGGGAGCAATCCTGAGAAGCTCTGAACTGAAGCCCCGGTGAATGGCGGCCGTAACTATAACGGTCCTAAGGTAGCGAAATTCCTTGTCGGGTAAGTTCCGACCTGCACGAATGGCGTAACGAGATGGGCGCTGTCTCGACGAGGGGCTCAGCGAATCTGTAGCACCGGTGAAGATGCCGGTTACCCGCAACTAGACGGAAAGACCCCGTGCACCTTTACTATAGCCTAGCAGTGAATTTTGGTGCTGTATGTGTAGGATAGGTGGGAGGCTTTGAAGCGTGGGCGTCAGCCTGCGTGGAGCCAACGGTGAAATACCACCCTTACGGCTCTGAGGTTCTAACCCAGGACCGTTATCCGGCCCGGGGACACTGTTAGGTGGGTAGTTTGACTGGGGCGGTCGCCTCCTAAAGCGTAACGGAGGCGCCCGAAGGTTCCCTCAGGCTGTTTGGAAATCAGCCGTAGAGTGTAAAGGCATAAGGGAGCTTGACTGCGAGACCTACAAGTCGAGCAGGTGCGAAAGCAGGGCTTAGTGATCCGGCGGTCCCGCATGGAAGGGCCGTCGCTCAACGGATAAAAGGTACGCCGGGGATAACAGGCTTATCCTCCCCAAGAGTTCACATCGACGGGAGGGTTTGGCACCTCGATGTCGGCTCATCGCATCCTGGAGCTGAAGCAGGTTCCAAGGGTTGGGCTGTTCGCCCATTAAAGCGGTACGTGAGCTGGGTTTAGAACGTCGTGAGACAGTTCGGTCCCTATCTGTTGTGGGCGCAGGATACTTGAGAGGATCTATCCCCAGTACGAGAGGACCGGGATGGACGGACCTCTAGTGTACCAGTTGTCCCGCCAGGGGCACCGCTGGGTAGCTATGTCCGGAAAGGATAAGCGCTGAAGGCATCTAAGCGCGAAGCCCCCCTCAAGATTAGGTATCCCTTCCACCTTCGGGTGGACTCAAGACCCCTCGTAGACCACGAGGTTGATAGGCCAGAGGTGTAAGTGGGGTAACTCACTGAGCTGACTGGTACTAATCGGTCGTGAGGCTTGACCATAAAAATCTAGACCCGCCGTAGCTTCGAGCATTCGCAATCTGTGACTCCGTACGCCATCCGCGCTGTCCGGGTGCAGCGGCACCGGATAGTTCCGGATTGACGCCGTCGGACGTCCCGCGTACTGTTGAGTCTGGCTGGCTTTCGGTTGTCAACGACCTAGACTGAGGTGGCTCCTCCGATGCGGATCGCGTCTGTCTTGGGTGCGGGTGTAGTTCTGATCGCGACGATTGTGTCGGCGACAAGCCTTCGAGCGGAGGACACCCGCAAGAAGTGGCAGTTCGGAATCGGCTTCTCGTACTGGTCTACCGACGACAATATCCGGAGCAACGCGACGACTGCCTACGCTCCCATCGATCCTACCCAGGCCGGGCTTCTCCCGCCCGTCGTCTATAGCGACCCGAGGCCGGATGCGAACGAGATGAACGAGCCCACCATCCAGGACAGTTTCAAGCTGGATTTCCAGACCAGCTTCGGGCTGAGCCGGTGGGTGGCCCTCCAGTTGGATTTGAGCTATTTCAAGGGAGACGTCGGCAACATCGAGTTCTATTCCGAGGACCAGACGGTGCACCCCAACCTCAACGTGCAGTTGTACAATCCCCTGATGCCGAGCACCGCGGTCTGCGCCCCGAATACAACGGTGACCTGCTACAACCTGGGCGTGGAAGGAACGGTGAACCTGCTCAAGAGAAACGCCTTCCTGCCGGTCGGACAGATCACCGAAGTTCCCGTGAGCATTTCCGGCATGGTTCGGTTTCGTCCGGAGAGTCCCTTCGACCCCTATGTCGGCGCGGGAGTGGGCTACATATTCACGAGCTTGGACACAAGCAAGGGCATCCTCGGCACGCCGATCGTCATGTCGGCCTCGGACATCACGGGCACCGACCAGGGGATGAACATGGAGGGTTTCAACGACGTACGGGACTTCACCGACGGTCTCGTGGTCCAGAGCATCCGGTCGGGAGCCCGGGCGATTTCCTATTATCCCTACATGCAGACGGGCCTCAACCCGCCCACGTACGTCCTCAACGATCGGCTGACGCTTTACGACTCGGAGGGCATTGCCATCGGCACGCCTCTGGGGGCCCTGAGCGCCACCGTGAACAGCGGGATGGAGTACCACCTGATGGGAGGCGTGGACTACTATTTCACGGACCGCTGGTCCGTCTACATTGACGCCCGGTACGTGTGGGCGCAGAGCAAGGTGAAGGTCCGGATCGATGGCCAGACGCAAATCCTGTCCGGCGTCAAGGACTACGGGTGCCAGGTCGGGGACGCTGAATGCTTGTCGGTCAACTACGGTGCAGTGGACCTCAGGGATGCGCTTCTTCTCAATCCAACGGCGGACGATGTCCAGGATCTCATCCTCATTCAGGGCGGCGATATCCGCCTCGGAGGATTCTCCCTGGGAGTGGGGGCAAAGGTCACTTTCTAATATTCAATCTTTCCCGGTGATTCTAGCGGAGGGGTCACACCCGTTCCCATTCCGAACACGGAAGTTAAGCCCTCCAGCGCCGATGGTACTGCACGGGCAACTGTGTGGAAGAGTAGGCCGTTGCCGGGAAGTTCATCGGGGCCCGCATGAAAGCCATGCGGGCCCATTTTTGTGCGCCCTGCTCTTTTCTTCGTTTCGCCCCCCCGCACGGGAGACTGCAGATTCTGTGCTATCATACGTCCCAATCTCTCCTAGACGGGAGGATACGATGTCCGGCCATTCCAAATGGAGCAAGATTAAGCACGTCAAGGGCGCCCTGGACGCCAAGCGGGGCAAGATCTTCACGAAGCTCATCAAGGAAATCACCGTCGCGGCGAAGATCGGAGGCGGGGACCCCGGCGGGAACCCCCGGCTGCGCGCGGCCATCGAGGCCGCCCGAGCGGCCAACATGCCCAGCGACAACATCAAGCGCGCCGTGCAGAAGGGCACCGGTGAGCTCCCGGGGCAGCAGATCGAGGAGATTGCCTACGAGGGATACGGTCCCGGCGGCGTCGCCATCTACGTCCAGGCCTTGACCGACAACAAGAACAGGACGCTTCCCGAGATCCGGCACCTCTTCATGAAATACGGAGGCAACCTGGGGGAACAGAACTCGGTGGCCTGGATGTTCGAGACGAAGGGCTACATCGTCGTGGACAAGGGGCACCTTTCCGAGGACGACCTCATGGAGACGGTGCTCGATGCCGGCGGGGAGGACCTCAGGGACGACGGTGAGAGCTACGAGATTTTCACGGCTCCGGAGACCTATCAGCGCGTTCGGGAGGCGCTGGAGAAGAAAGGAATCCCCATCGCCACAGGCGAAGTCGCCATGATCCCCAAGAATCGCATCCGGGTGGAAGGGAAGAAGGCCCAGGGCCTCCTGAGCATGATGGAGGCCCTCGAGGACCACGACGACGTCCAGCACGCCTACGCCAACTTCGACATCCCTGATGAGGAACTCGACCGCAGGGCTTCCTGAAAGAGCGGTCCTCTTGCGCATCCTCGGAATCGACCCAGGCTCCCATTCCACCGGCTACGGCCTGGTGGAGGAGACAGGGGGTCGGCTCAGGGGAATCGAGTCCGGCGCCATCCGCCCCGGGCGGCAGAAAGAGTTCCTTCTGCGCCTCTCTGAGATCCACGAGGCTTTCTCCGCTCTGATCCTCCGGGTCCGGCCCGACGAGGTGGCGGTGGAGAACCCCTTCCTGTCGCGAAACTTCCGGAGCGCCCTTCAGCTCGGGCAGGCACGGGCCGCGGCCCTGCTGCCTGCGGTCAAGGCCGGGATCCCCGTTTTCGAGTACGCTCCCCGCCTTGTCAAGGCGGCCGTTGTGGGGTATGGCCAAGCGGAGAAGGAGCAGGTGGCGAGGATGGTGATGCTTCTCCTGGGCCTTCCGGATCCTCCGTCCCCTCTGGATGCCGCGGATGCCCTGGCGGTGGCCATCTGCCACGCCAACCGCTCCGCGGGCCAGAGACGGCAGCAAAAAGCCACGGCATGAACCGCACCCTCCTCCGCCGGCTCTCCGCCGTTCCCATCCTCCTCGCCGCCGTGGGGCTCTTCGTACGCGTCGCCCCGGGGGGGAGCATCGCCGTCCTGCAGAACCGAGTGGGGCGATCCAACCCACTCCTCGTCCCGGATGGAATCCGCTGGCGGATCCCGTTCTGGGAGGGCCTGTACGTTTATCCCCGAGATCCAGTCTCCATCCGGGGTGAAGTCTCCGCCGTCTCCCGGGACGGCCTCCAGGTCCAGATCCCCTTCGAATTCAAGGTCCGCCTGGATGAGGAGAAGGTGCTCAAGGCCCACCGGGGGCGGCAGAGCGGGGAGGACGCGGCCGGCTATACCCGGAGGACGGCCTCGGAGTTCCTCGCCGGTACCGCCCGGCGGGCCGCCGCCTACCAGCTTCTCCGGGAAAGCCTTCCAGCCCCTCTGGAAACGGCCCTCCGGCACCCTCTCGAGGCGCTCGGCCTGGTGGACGGCAGCCTGAAGATCGGCCCCGGGAGGGCCCCCCCCGAGGTCCTCGCCTCCTTCAGCCCGGAGAGGCTGGCGCGGATGAGGAAGGAGACCGGCGGCAAGGTCGCCATCATCGGCCTGGACGCGGCGGACTGGGATTTTGCCCTTCCCATGATTCAGCGGGGTGAGCTCCCGAACCTGGCCAGACTCCGCCGGGAGGGGGCCTACGGAGAGATCCGGACCGGCAGCCCGCCACTCTCTCCTCTGCTCTGGACCACCATCGCCACGGGAAAATCACCGGACCTCCACGGCATCAATGACTTCCTGATCCTGGACGGCAAAACGGGCCAGATGGCCCCCATCTCCAGTGAGTTTCGGAAGGTCAAGGCCCTCTGGAACATCGCTTCCGACGCGGGGCTCAGCTCCGCGTTTGTGGCTTGGTGGGCCACCTGGCCGGCCGAGCCGATCCGGGGAATCATGGTTTCCGACCGGGTTTCCTACTCCCTCTTCAGCTTTGTCTCAGGCGAGAGTCCCAGCGGCGGGGAGACCTTTCCGGAGGGGTACTTCCAGGAGATCCAGCCGGCCCTTCGCTCCGAGTCCAGCGTCACCCTGGAGGAGCTGTCCGGGATGGTCCGCGTCACGGAGGCCGAGCTGGCGGTGGCGCGCACCGCAGCGGCCCGGCGGGGGGAAAGAGGCGAGGACGTGGAATCCCTGGCAACGCTGATCCGGGTAGTGGCCAGCACGGAGAACTACTCGAAGATCGCCCTCGATATTCTGCGCCGGAAGCAGCCGGACCTCTTCTCCGTCTACTTTCAGGGGATCGACGAGGTGAGCCACCGCTTCGCACACCTGGAGCCCCCTCGGATGCCGGGGGTCCCCGAGGAGCGCTTCCGAAAGTACTCCGGAGTAATGGCGGGCTTCTACCGGCTTCAGGACAGGCACGTCGGTGAGATCCTGCGCCATCTCTCGCCGGACACCACGGTCATGCTCCTCTCCGACCACGGCTTCGCCACGGGGCAGGCCCGGCCCAGGGATTTCCCACCCTTCATCTCCGGGCAGCCCGGCCTCTGGCATTCCACGTTCGGACTGGTGGTCCTGTCGGGCCGCCACGTGAAGCCCGGCCCCATACCCACCTCCACCCTATACGACGTCCTCCCCACCATCCTTGACCTGCTAGGGCTCCCCGCCGCGGAGGATCTCCCCGGAAGGAGTCTCAGGGCGGCCTTTGCGGCGGATTTCCAGGGCGGCAGCTCGCTCCCGAAGATCTCCTCCTACGAGGCCTACGGAGATCTGCTCCGGCCGGCCAGGGAGGGGGAGGCGCAGAGCTCGGGAGCTGCGGCGAGCGAGGCCATCGTGGAGACGCTGAGATCCCTCGGTTACGTCGGTCCCGCCCCGGAGAAGACCGGGACTGGCGCCGGGGGGACGCGTCCGCAGGCCGGCTCCGCCACGACGGCCCTCTATCACGCCAACCTGGCATCCATCCTGGCGGCCAAGGGGAACGTGGAGGAAGCGGAAGCGGAGTACCGGAAGGCCCTGCAGAGCAGCCCGGACACTCTCTCCGCCCTCCTGGGGCTCTCGAGGCTTGAGGAAGCGAAGGGACACCCGGATCAGGCACTCTCCCTCCTGCAGCGGGTCGTCTCCCGGGGGCTCCGTTACGAGCCGGAGATGCTTCTCCGGATGGCGGAGCTCTTCCACCGGTCGGGCAGGAGCGAGGATGGCCTGGCGTACTTCGACCGGCTCTCCGCCTCGGGAAGAAGCGATGGGACGATCGAGACCGCCCGGGGGGTGCTATACTCCCGCACGAACCAGCTTCAGAAGGCCGAGGGGGCCTTGCGAAGGGCGCTGGTCCGAGATCCCCTGTCCCTGCCGGCCATGGAAGAGCTCTTCGTCCTGTACGACCGCGATGGGAGAGTCCCGCAGCTCATCCCCGACCTCCAGAAGGCGATCCGCCGGGAGGAGGGATCCTTCATGCACCACAACTGGCTCGGGCTGGCCTATCGCCGTCAGGGTGATCCGGGGGGCGCCGAGAAGGAGCTCCGTCGGGCGATGGAGCTCGGTCCCGACCAGATGGGCCCCGCTGCGAACCTGGGGAGTATCTATCTCCAGGAGGGGAGGGTGGGCGAGGCCGTCTCGGTTCTGGAGCGGGCCCTGGGAAGGGCCCCTGGCAGTCCGGAGGTCCGGACCAACCTGATCGTGGCGCTGGGACGTCTGGGGCAGGTGGACAGGGCCCGCGACATCTTCGAAGAGGGGATACACATCGTTCCGGGGCGCCCCTCGTTTTACAACGCCATGGCCTTCGCGTACCAGGCCAACGGCCGGCCCGAGGAGGCCGCCGGATTGCTGAAGACCTCCCTGGGAATCGATTCAAGCCAGGCAGAGGCCCTCCGCCTTCTCCGGCAGCTGGATCCCGCCGCGGCGGCCGGCATCTCCCGTTGAGCAGGACATCGTGATCGCACGGCTTTGCGGAACCCTCCAGGAAAGGACCCCCGAGAGGGTCGTCGTGGATGTGCAGGGCGTGGGCTACGACCTGAGGGTCCCCCTCTCCACCTACGGCTCTCTGCCGGCGGTCGGGGAGGAGGTTCGGCTGCTGGTCCACACACACGTTCGGGAGGACGCCATCTCCCTCTTCGGCTTCCGGACGCCCCGGGAGCGCACCCTCTTCGAGAAGATGATCGGCGTGAGCGGAGTGGGTCCCCGCCTTGCCATCGCTCTCCTGTCGGGTATTTCGCCGGAGGATCTGGTGGAGGCGATCCGGGGAGGGAACGTGGCGGCGCTCTGCCGGGTCCCGGGAGTGGGTCGGAAGACCGCCGAACGGCTGGTTGTGGACCTGCGGGACAAGCTGGACAGCCCGGGGGAGCCGGCTCGCGGCGGGAAGGGGGCATTTCCTGGGGCTTCGGAAGGGGAGGGTGCGGTCCTGTCCGACGTCCTCTCGGCCCTGATCAACCTGGGCTATCCGGCCCGGGACGCGGAGAAGGCCCTTCTGGACGCCCGCAGCGCCGCGGAATCGGGCTCGCGCCGGGGAGAGAAACCTGACCTGACCTTCGAGAGGCTCCTGAGGGACGCCCTCCGATCCGCATCGGCCGTGAGGTAGCGGCATGCCCGGAAGCGACCGCGCAGGAGAGCCGAACGTGCCTTCCGAAAAAGATGCGAGGATCCTGGCCGGCGCCGGGCAGGACGAAGACAGGGACCTGGATCGGACCCTGCGTCCCCGGAGCATGGAAGAGTACATCGGCCAGACGCGGATGAAGGAGAACCTCCGGGTCTTCATCCAGGCGGCACGGGTGCGGCGGGAGCCTTTGGATCACGTCCTCGTCTACGGTCCTCCGGGCCTGGGAAAGACGACCATCGCCCACGTCATCGCCCACGAGATGGGGATCGCCATCAAGGCCACGTCCGGCCCGGCCATCGAGAAGAGCGGAGACCTGGTGGCCCTCCTGACCAACCTGGAGGAGGGGGGAATCCTCTTCATCGACGAGATCCACCGCCTCAGCCCCACCCTCGAGGAAATCCTCTACCAGGCCATGGAGGACTACAAGCTGGACATCACCATCGGCCAGGGTGTCGGCGCCCGGGTCGTGAAGCTGGATCTCCCTCCCTTCACCCTCCTGGGGGCATCCACCCGCATCGGGCTCCTCACGGCCCCTCTCCGGGACCGCTTCGGGATTGTCCACCACCTCCAGTTCTACAGTCAGGAGGATCTGGCCCGGATCATCCGGAGGGCGGCCCGAATCCTGGGCGTGGAGATCGATCCCGAAGGGGCCGGGGAGATCGGGCGGCGCGCACGGGGGACCCCCCGGGTGGCGAACCGGCTCCTCCGGAGGGTCCGCGATTTCGCGCAGGTCGAGGCGGACGGGAGAATCACCGCCCGGCTGGCGGAGAAGTACCTCGAGCGGCTCGAGGTGGACCGTTACGGTCTGGACGAGATCGACCGCAGGCTCCTTCTGACCATCCACGAGAAGTTCGACGGCGGGCCGGTGGGACTGAACACCCTGTCCGCGGCCATCGGGGAGGAGCGGGACACCGTCGAGGAAATCTACGAGCCCTACCTCCTCCAGATCGGCTTTCTCGACCGCACCTCACGGGGGCGGCGGATCACACGCCTCGCCCGGCAGCACCTGAATCTCCGCGAGGACGGCGGGGAGAAGGTGCCGCAACCTCCCCTCTTCTAGAGAATTCCCGGCGCGTCAGTCCCCCCACCCCGCTTGCTGCGATGTCCGGGTGATCCTGCGGCCCCATCCCCTCGCTTCGACGGGGACGGGAGTCCCGTGCTCGCCGGGCATTTTCCAATAAAAAAGCGGGGCCCGAAGGCCCCGCTTGAGTACTGCCGCCGCCCGGTCTTACGGGCAGCTGATCGTCGCCGTCCGGACCCCGACACCCGTGTTGGTGCGGCTCGCGCCGTACGGGCCGAAGGTCTTGGAGGTGCCGCTGGGCGTGGTGAAGATGTCGCCCAGGTAGTAGTAGGCATAGCCGAGGCTCGGCAGGTCGGCATCAACCCAGTTGATGGTCGACGGAGTCGGCGGGTTGCAAGTGTGCTGGTAGGCATCGATGTCGCAGGAGCCGATGCCCGTCAGTCCGGTGGTGGAGGTGAAGGCCGTCAGGTTCTTGAAGGGATCCGTGATGGTGCAGTTGGCACCCACGCAGGTCCCGATGAGGCCTCCGTCCTTGAGAGTGCAGACACCGAGCGTGCCGCAGTCGGCGGCGACGTTGCAGCCGATCTTGCCCGCGTAGGTGCCCGCGGTGCACAGGCTCCCGGTGATCAGGGCGTCGGTCCTGACGAACGAGTGGCCGTAGACCGGACGCGGCAGTGCCAGGCCCGGAGGTGTGCCGGGACCGGTGAGCAGGAAGTTCGGCATCGTGATGCTCATGTTCTTCGATGTTGCGGTCAGCGAGAACGTGAGCGTGGGCTCGACGGGGGCCGGCGGCGGTCCGACGTACACCCGGCAGCCGTTGATGGCAGCGCCCGTGGGCGGACCGGTCGGGAGGGTGGTGCAGTTGAAGTCGGAACTGCACCGCGCCTGGACCTTGTAGAGTTCGAGTTCCGTCGTGTTCCCCACTTTCAGGGAACCGGCGCTCGACCAATCCTGCAGGACCGTCGTGCCGTCGATCCCGCCGTAGAACTTGAACTGGGCCGCGCCGTCGACGCAGCCTCCCGTGTTGACGGTCTGGGAAGCGTCGAGCAGGAGCGTCTCGCCGCTCACCACCACTCCGTCGCCGTCAGCGTCGGTAATGGTGAAGACGATGTCGAACCCGCCGTTGGTCGCCGGGGTGCACATAACCGTCGTCGGGCACCACCCAGCCAGCGTGATGACGTCGGGCTCAACCAGCGGCGTGACGGGAGAGACAATGGCGCCCGTCAGCTGGATGGAGTCGATCCACCATCCGTCGTCGTGAGTGCCGACGTCCCACACGGCCGCGGTGCCGGGCGGCTCCAGGTAAGAGTCCCACCCGAGGCCGAAGAGCCATACGTTCGCGATCCAGCGGATCTTCACCCGCTGCCCGAACAGCATCGAGAGGTTGAACTTGGACTGCACCCAGACTCCGTCTCCCACGCTGCCCAGGTATCCGGGTCCCTGTGCCTGGTAGAACTGGAACACGTTTGTCCCGAGGACGCTGCCGGAGTGGGACCAGATCCCGTCGGGGAAACACATCGTTTCCGCGTACACAGTCGGGTTGCTGGCAGTGGCGCCGTCCGTGGGAGTGTATTCGCAGTACCCGAACCAGGAGAAGACCTGGGTCACGTGATCGTAGACGTTCTGGAACGGTGCCAGCTTCGTCCAATTGCCGAAATCGTCGACCGTCGGCGAAGCGTCCTTGTCCACCGAGATCTGGACGTCGCCGCGGTCGGCGGCCTGGCCAACCCCGAAGTTGACCGGGTTGTCGTCGACCCCGTGAAAGATGTGGTAGAACGACAGGGTCAAGTCGTCGCCCTGCGGGGTGATGGTCAGGTTGATCGGGTTCGTGACGAACGCCTCGATCTGCCGATGCGGGGTGGTGTCCCCGGAGCGGTTGGTGGCGTTCGTGTGCCGGCCCCAGTGAGCGGACTTGTAGCCGTGGTAGGCCTTGGGGGCCGGGATGGTGCCGCCGCCCTGGTCGAAGTGCCAGTCGGAGTCATAGTCGATGTCGATCTCGCAGCCTGTCCCCGGGTCCCAATACTGTTCGAACCCCCAGCAGACCTTTCCGACCATGGTCGTGTCGGAATCGGCTGCTGCGTTCCGCTCGATGAACCCGATGGTGCTGCTGAAGTCGTTCTGCTGGGGAAGGCCGCCGGTGCCTCCGCGCGGGTCGGTCCCGAGCGGTCCGACGACCTCGAAGTCCTCGTAAATGAGGCCCGGCTTGCAGGCGCCGAACACGCTGCCGCAGTCGGCATCGCCGTTCGGGCAGAGGTTGCCGGCCTGGGCGAACGCCATGTCACCGTCGCACCGCGCCGGTGTGTAGACGGGTGAGGCCCCCGGCGGCATGTCGAGGCCCTCCACGAAGACCACGGGGACCACCGAAGAGGTACCGCCCACTTCGTTGGAGTTCATCGTCAGGACCAGGTCCGCACGCTGCGGCGAGGCCGCGTTGGTGGTCCGGACCAGGTCGGAGATCACCACTTCGAAGAAGTTCCCGTCGGGCGTGAAGGGGGACACCGCCAGGGAGCGGGTGTCCAGAACGCTCCCGTTCGGGAAGCTCGGGATGGTGATGGAGGCGTCCAGGATGCAGGCGATGTCCGGGTCACCCGTGGAGAGCGAGAGGTTGACCCCGGTGAGGGCGATCCCCGTGATGTTCTGGAGGCGCAGCGTTACCACGACCCGCTCGCCGGGGTCGCCGAAGGGGTCGCCGTCACCGCAGGCGCTGGTCACGGTCGTGCAGGTGCTGCCCTGCACGCAGGTCCCGCCGGCGGAGGCGCAGAGCGTGGCGCCGAGGGCCGCGCAGGAAGTCGCGTTGCGCGTGCCGCCCTGGCAGACGGCGGGGCAGTCGGTGCCGCCGGTGCAGGCGAGGCCGATCCTGTAGCCGTTGCTGCAGGTATTGACCGTCGGACCGCCGGCGCAGGTGCCCAGCTCGCCCCGGTCACGGACGGTCGAGGAGAGGACCACCAGGTTCGCCAGCGGGACGTTCTTGCAGGTCGTGGCCAGGGCGAAGTAGGGGCCGTTGGCCACGTCGTCCGGGATGCCGTCCCGGTTCTCGTCGAAGTTGCCCAGCGGGTCGCACTCGTTGCCGACGCCGTTGAAGTCGTTATCGGCCTGGACCGGCGGATCGGAGCCGGGCAGAATCGTCGGGTTGCTGGTGACCGAGCAGTTGTCCTGGCTGTCCCTCACGGCGTCGAGATCCATGTCGTCGTTGACCGCGGAGCAGACGCGCGAGAGGCAGGTCTCGCCACCGGGACAGCCGGAGTTGAAGGTGCACTGCGTGGTCGTGGTCACGGAGCAGTTCCCGATGCAGTCGCCGTCGCAGGCGTCGCCCAGCGGCTGGGCAAACCCGCCGTAGGCGAAGTCGGTGTCGGCCTGCCCGGGGTTGTAGGTCAGGACGCAGTTGTCGTTAACGTCTTTGATACCGTCGAGGTCAGCGTCCACGTTGGTCGTGTCGCATGCGTCTCCCCTCCCCTGGACCCCGGGTTCCTGGAGGGGGTTGTAGAGGTCGGGGCAGTTGTCGACATCGTTGATGATGCCGTCGGCGTCCACGTCGTCAAAGTCGCAGGCATCACCCACGCCGTCCAGGTCGCCGTCGGCCTGGTCGGGGTTGTCGATGAAGGGGCAGTTGTCGCAGCCGTAGTAGACACCCAGGCTGGTGGAGCCGCCGACCCCGTCCCCGTCATCGTCACCCTGCAAGGGGTTGTAGATCAGGGCGCAGTTGTCGCCCGTGTCGTCGATGGCGTCTGTCGCGGGGTTGTAGCCGCAGAGCCCGTCAGTCCCGAAGTAGGCGGAGTTGTCGTCCTCCGTGCCGCAGATGCCGTCACGGCCTTCCGCGGCCTGGAGCCCGTCACCGTCCATGTTGTTGAAGTCGGACTGGCCGGCGATCCCGTTCTGGTTCGAGTCGCACTGGCTGTCCTCGTAGGCCGCGAAGATGTTCGTCTCGGTGCCCGGTGTCGTGAAGACCACGCCGGGGGAGTTGAACACTCCGCTGACCTGCACCGTGCCCTTGAAGACGCCGGTGCCGGTCCCGGTCTCGGTGAGGGGGATATTCTCACCGGGGAAGGGTTCCGAGTTCGACCAGACGCGGACCGTAATCGTGTCCGCCGCGCCGGTGCTGCCGGCGACGCAGGGAGCAGCGGCCGTCGCCAGGTACCGGGCGTCGTTCACGGTCACGGTCAGCGTGTCGTTGCAGTCATAGAGATTGGTGCGATCGACGGACAGCGTGGCGCACTTGCAGCCGGCAGCGATCTGATCGCTCAGGCCGGTGCCGATGCGGCTGCAGGACGTGCTGGTCTCGGCGACCGGATGCACCTCGTCCCACTCGAAGACGACGTCGTCAATGGCGAATCCGAAGTCGCTGACGGGGGTCCCCGCCTGGCCGGACGGGCTCTCTATCGTCAGGAAGTAGAGGCCGATCTGGAAGCGGTTGCCGGCGTCACCGGGCGTGAAGAACTGCAGCCCGTTGTCCTCGTAGTCCACCATGTCGATTTCGTCGGTGCGGCTGGGGCCGGCCACGGTGTCCTGCCCCACGTGGACCTCGTTGGTCCCCGGGAAGGGCCGGAGGTTGGCAGGCGCCGTTGGGATGATCGGAACCACCGCGTTGACGTTGTCGCTGGCATTATCGAAGCCGGCGAACCCGGACTCGTCGCCGCTGAGCGATGCATCGAGCGATGAGTCGGGATCGGTCGTCGGACCGAACGTCCGCTGGTTGTAGTAGCGGGCGGTGTAGTAGGGGTCGGCGGGACCGGTGATGGTGCCGAGGTAGTACTGCGTCCCGTCACCGCGAGGCCCGTTGCCCGACCGGATGATCGCCTTCGGGTTGTCGCTGTCGATGTTGTTGTCGATGTCGATGTACAGAGTCGGGCTGTAGAGGAGCTGGACCGTGTCGTTGAACGCCAGCCGCTGGAACTCGACCGTGAACGGGAACCCGTTGGAGTCGGTCCCCTGGTTCACCTTCTGGATGACCGGGCTGATGAAGTAATCCAGGATGAACTCGGCGCGCTCGGGCGTGTTGTTGTCCCAGGGAACTCCATAGTTCCCGCACTCCGGGTTGTCCGCGCCGCCGTTGCAGGGACCGTTGGCGCCGCAGTCGGCATCCAGGTAGCAGGAAGCCCCGCCGACCTTGCAGGTGCCTCTGACGCCGGAGCCGGTGTGCCAGACGCCCCCCGTGAAGGCGGCCGCAGTCAAAACACCGCAGGTCGCGTTTATGCAGGGGCCGTTCTCGCCGCAGTTAAGGTCCGTCGTGCAGACCGCGCCGCCGGTGGTGCAGGTTCCCGTCGCCGTGACCATGCCCGGCGTCCCGTCGCTCCGTACGCAGTTGGACCTGGACTGGGTCTGGAACCCGCAGGTGCCGTTCATCACCCAGTGCCAGATCGGGTAGGTGGCCGAGGACTGCCCGACGATCGTGGAGGCGTCCCGGACCGTGTACCACCCGCCGTGATTGCTGTCGAAGTTCCAGGGAACCAGGTCGGTCCCGGCCGGGTTGGTGTCCACGAGGACGCCCCGGTCCACGATACCGTTCGTCAGGACGGTGTCGGTGGTGCCGTTGAAGAACCCCATTACCGGGTAGGTTTCGTCCGCCCTGGGGCAACCGGGATCGGGAGTCCCGACGCCGGTGCACTGCACGTTGGTGATGGAGGTCGGGAATCCCGGCCTGCCGGCGAGAGGCGTGAACCACGAGGAGAAGCTGACCGTCTCGTCCAGCAGTCCCAGCGTCAGGCCCGGCCGGTCGTTCGGCTCGATCACCAGCGACCGGTTCAGGTCGCGCGCGATGGAGCCGCTGCCGGTGGGATAGTCGGTGGAGTAGTGAAGGCCCTTCCGATCGGCGCCCAGCGCGTGGCTGAACTCATACGCAAGGCGGCCGAGGACCTTCCCGGCGCTGGTCTGGGAGAGATCCAGGCGGAGGTAGACCTTGGAGACCACCCCCGGCGGGACCGTTCCGACCTGGATCGAGAAGGTGATGGCCTGCGGCTGGCCCACCGGAAGCCGCCCGATGTTCTGGTTGTTGTCCAGGACCGTCAGGTAGGGATCCGTGGTTCCGCAGACCCCGCTGACGAACGGCGCGGCGCAGGTCGTCAGCTCGGCGATCACGTCGGTGAACTCGTCCATGCGGGACTGGTTGACCACCGCAACGGAGTAGGTCACCACCTCGTTGGAATCGAAGAACTGGTCGCGGTCGCAGCCGCTGAACACCAGGTCCGGGGAGTTGCGCTGGCTGGGGATCCCGAAGATGCCGGCCAGGAAGTTCGGCTCGCAGTCCATGGGGGCGCGGGCGTAAACGTTCCGGGTGGACGCGGGATCGTCCAGGACCGCCTCGATCTTGAAGCCGGTGTCGCCTTCCAGGATGCCGTTCCCCGCGGTGCCGGTCGCGTCGAGGCGGACCGCCATCGCGCTCGAGGAGTAGGTACCGCCGGAGCCGCTGAACAGCACGTTGGCCTCGGAGTCCACCAGCGTCCCGGAGGTGTTGTAGACATTGAAGGTCACGGCGCTGGAAAGCCCGGCCGTCGTCGCGGCGTTGGACCACACCTGGACGATGGCGTCGTCGGAGCAGCTGTACCGGATCTTGTCCAGCCGCGCGATGGCCTGCGGGAAGCCGCCGAAGTAGGCGGGGTCATTGCCGGCGACCGGGAGGGAGGCGACGATGGGGCCCGACACCACGGCGGCATAGACCTGTCCGCCCTTGTCGAGAAGCCCGTCAGCGTCCGTGTCCTCCCCGGTGTCCAGGACGTTGTTGCCGTTCGCGTCCTCGTTGGCGCCGTTCACCATGCTGATCTGCCCGGGGACTGCGCCGCCGACGCCGTTGGTGATCCGGAGGTTCCAGACTCCCGGAACGATCTGGTTGTCGGCAGTGCCGGGGTTCTTGTCCGGGTTGTCGGTCAGATGGACACACTCGATTGCGTTGATCTTGTCGCTGTAGTTGGTCTGGACGGCGGTGCGACCAAGGCCCCATTCGCCCACGAACTGGTTGGGGTTGTAGACGTTGCCGTCATAAACCGTGCCGCTCGGGGAGACCAGCTCCAGGTCGAGGTCGTTGACCAGAGTCTCGCCGGGAGGATCCGGCCAGGCCAGGCAGGCCCGGATCTGCCCCGTGGTCCCGATGACCCGGAAGTAATAGTTGACCGTACCGCCGGTGGTCTTGGGTGCCACGGCCGTGTAAGCGCTGCCCGTGCCATCCGGGTCCACGCCGTCCCAGATCAGCAGCCCGAGGGCCGGCCTCTCCGGGGAGTCGCCCGTGGCCACGTAGTCCGGCGGGACGATGATGAAGGGCCAGTTGGCGATGGGGAGGACCTGCGAGGCGATGACGCGCCCGAACCCCTGGTGGTTGTTGAGAAGCACCGTGTTCACGGGGACAGCGCCGACCGGAACCACCGAGCCGCGGGTGATCGTGATCTGGGCGTCAAAGCCGTCCATCCCGACCGAGTTCATGGCCGCCCCGAGGTACTGTCCGGCGATGTTGGCCGAGGCGGCCAGCATTGCCTTGACGGCGGCTCCGGACACCGTGGTGACCCGGTCCGCCTGGACCCGGTCGCCGGAGGGGTAGAAGCCCTGGTGCAGGTAGTCCTCGATCAGGGTCGCGACGCTGGCGACGCTGGCCGCGGCGAAGGAGGTGCCGCGGGCCTGCTGGTCGATCTCAGCCTCGACGCCCCCCGAGCCCGACAGAGTGTCCTGGCTGTTGTCCCGGCTCCTCACGGTGTACATGCCCATGGGGACCGGACCGGCCCCGGTGGGGGCGCGGTCGTTGCCGGTCCCGACCACGACGGGAGCGCCGCGGAGGCTGGCAGCCGTGGCGGGGCCCTTCGCGGAGAAGCCGACCACCAACTCTTCCTCGTTGAACGGCCCGAACATGGTCCCCGTGTCGCTGATGTTGGCGCCGACGGAGAGGATGTTCTTGGCGGTCGCCGGGGGAGAGGTCTGCAAGCCGAAGGGCAAGCCGGCCCCAAACGTGGCCGGGTCAGAAGCGGCGGACTGGGTGCCGTCGAACAGGTCGGGGATCAGGTTCCGGCCGTTCGTCAGCGAGAATCCCCTGTTTCCCACCGGCACGAAGACCTGGTACTCGAGGTTGTTGACCAGGAAGGTGTCGATAGCGACCGCGTCGGTCGAGTAGACGCCCGCGTTCGGGGTCCCCTCCTGGGTCCAGTTCGGGATTCCGAAGGGGAAGACGTGCAGCCGGGCGCCGAGGGCGTAGGCGCTGGTCATCCGGGTCGTCAGCGAGCCGGGCGTGACGTTCGCACCCCGCTCCACAACCTCGGCGACGGTGCACTGACTGGCGGATCCCGCGTCCTGCATCACCAGGCGGGCATTGCGCGCCGTGCCGTCCAGGTTCAGCCTCTGCCGGTCGCCGGGGTTTCCGGCCTCGGTGTACATCGAGAACTGGAAGCCGAGGGCGCTGGCGTTGCCGAGGATCGTGCCGGCCACCACGTTGCCGTGGGTCTGGCCGCCCGTCAGGATGCTGTCGCAGGTGGTACCAAGAACACCCGTGTCGTTGACGAGGGTGTAGCTCCTGATCTTCCGGTGCGCGTTGGCGGTGATGATGGTGCTGATGCTGGACTCGCTCAGGAGCGCGGTGCTGTGGGCCAGGGACGCCGCGTCGATGGAGGCGCCGTTGTCCGTGACCGCCACGATCACCGCCGGGACCGCCGTGGAGCAGTTCCGGGTGTCGGTGTTCCCGATGGTAGTGTTGCCGCATCCGCCGCCGTCCACGAAGGCGTCCCAGTAGGGAGTGGCGGCGCCGGTGTTCTCGTTCTCGCCCACCTGGTTCACGGGAGGCTGCTCGGCGAACACGAACGCCGCGAGCTGGAACTCAGGGACCTCGGCGATGCTCTTCACCCGCTCGTCCCGGGCCACCTTCTTAAGGTCGGTCACCGACACGGTCGCCAGGATCGTCACGCCGTCCTCCATCAGGGAGACGGTGTCGCCGCGTCCGGCCTTCAGGTCCTGCAGGAGGCCTTCCACGTCCGACGGATCCCATGCGGAGATGCGGATGTCCAGTTCCTTCTTGGTGGCGCGGTCCTTGTCCGCCAGCATCTGCCGCCCGGTCAGCGACTCGATCTTGAAGGCCGGCGCGTAAGGGATGGAAGCCTCGACGAAGGACGCCTTCACCAGAGCGGCGAGGGCCTTGCTGTCCCCCTTCACCACCAGGGCCCGGTCGGGGCGGGTTTCCAGCACCCGGGCGCCCAGCGCCTTGATTTCTGCCTCGATGCCGTCGATCCCCTTGGCCTTCAGGGCATCCTCGACGACCTGGATGATCCCGATGCCGCTGCCGAGGCCCAGGCCCTTGCCGGCCGGGGCTGCGTAGGCCGCCGTCGGCCTCAGATCCGCCGGGAGTCCATCAAAGGCCCGGGAATCCTTCGGGTTGAAGAAGCCTACCTGGGTGAAAATCAGCCCCTTCCGGTCCGAAAGATCCGGAATGTTGGGTGTGAATTCCCCCAGGGGGGCGACATCCAGCGGCCGTTCCCGGCCCGCGATGGCGATGCGCTGAAAATAAGCCAACGCCACCGGATCGATTTCCCTCAGGCTCTGCTGACCCGAGAGTTCGATGCCGGGCTTTTCCACTCCCGATTTGACCGCCCAAGTGTAGACGGACGGCACCAGGAGGGTCGCCACCAGAGCCAGGGCCACAAAGAGCACCCCTTTCCCGCTCTGCGCAGTGAACCGACTAGGCATGACTTCCTCCTAAAAGGGTTGCATGGCAAGGGTAGGTTACGCGGTTAATGTGAAGAGACATTCCTGCCCGATGACCTTCTCGAAGCAAAATCGCGTTGAATGCTTTGCTATGTACGTTCAAACGACGCACCTGTCAAGCAAAAAAATGGACACGAATAGACCCAGAACACGAAGGATCGATCGGCGTCAAGGCCTCCTTCTGCAATGCGGTTGAGCTGTCTGCTTGCGACCGAGAGAGATTGCCCGAAAAAACACCTTTCGGCAGCCGGGAATATACCGTGAAAGAAAGGGGTGTCAAGCAAAAAATGTCAGAACGTCATTTTTATGGCACTTCGGCGACCGGATGATACCTATCTCTTGGCCGTTGACACGGATAGGGGCCAGAGCCTATGATGTGGCGCGCAATCTACGCTGGCGAGGCTTCAACCTGTTTCAAACGATGGACTTTTGCGAAATTTACAGGAGGGGACCGATGGAATGGACCGGGGGCCTCAAGCCCACCATGAAGGCGGCACCTTCACCCCGCAGCTTGGTTATTTTTTCCTCCGGCGCCATCGGGTTCGCGCTTCTGATCGCCCTGGCAGCGAGGATGAGCCTGGCAATCCCCGGAACGCCGGTCCCCGCCACCTTGCAGACCCTGGCGGTCCTGCTGGCAGGTGCGCTCCTGGGGCCATGGGGGGGCGTGGCTTCCGTGGCTTCCTACCTGGTGGCCGGACTGGCGGGTGCGCCGGTGTTCGCCGCGGGAGGGGGCGCGGTCTGCCTTTTCGGCCCGACGGGGGGATATCTTCTCGGCTTTCTCCCCGCGGCCTGGCTCGCCGGCCACATTGCCGGGAAGACCTCCAGGATCCGGGTGCTCTTTCCGGGACTCCTCCTGGCGACCTTCGCCATCCACCTTTCGGGCTGGGCGCAGCTCACGGTGCTTTCGGGAGCCGCCCCCGCCGTTAGCCTGGGTGTGGTGCCCTTCATCGCCTTCGACGCTCTCAAGGCCCTGGTGGCGGCGGTGGTGGTGAGGCGCTTCGGGAAGGGCGTGCCGCCCGGGGGAGACCCCTTCGACGGGGCGATCCGGTGAAGACGGAGGAGGCCCTGCAGAATCTGCAGAGGATCATCTCCGGCATCGGGCCGATGGTCGTGGGGTTCTCCGGCGGGGTGGACAGCACGCTCCTCCTGAAAGTCGCCCACGATGTGCTGGGGGAGGGAGTGGTGGCGGTCACCGCCGTCTCGCCGACCCTCCCCGGGGCGGAGCGGGACGAGGCCGGGCGTTTCGCCCGGGAAATCGGGGTCCGGCACCGTTTTGTCCCGTCCGGCGAGATGGGGGATCCGCAGTACCTGGCGAACAGCAGCCGGCGGTGCTATTTCTGCAGGAGAGACCTGTTCCGGATTCTCCGGGAAGAGGCCCGGGCCCTGGGGTTCGGGGCCATCGCGTACGGGGCGCAGCGGGACGACCTGGGGGAGTTCCGCCCGGGGATGGAGGCGGCCCGGGAATACGGGGCGAGGGCGCCGCTTCTCGAGGCCGGACTCGGCAAGGCGGAGATCCGGGACCTGGGCCGCTTCCTGGGACTTCCCACCTGGGACAAACCGGCCATGGCCTGCCTGTCGTCGAGGATCCCCCATGGCACTCCCATCACTCTCGAGGATCTGGACCGGGTGGAGAGGGCCGAAGCGGCGGTGCGCTCCGAGGGCTTCCGGCTCTTCCGGGTGCGGGCGAGGGGGGCAGACGCGCGGCTCGAGATTGCCTGTGAGGAGATGGGCCGGCTCGAGGACGGCCGGCTCCGCGAGCGGCTCCTGCGCCATGTCCTCGAGAGCGGCTACTCCACGGTTTTCATCGACCCCGAGGGATACCGGCCGGGGGGCGGCGCCGCCTTCGGAATTGCCGCCGGGGACGGAGGGAGTTGAAAAGCGGGGATGAAGATTTTCTCACCGCCGGCCCGCCCGGGGCCAGGGAGCCCGCCTCGGGAGGCCGTGATCTCCTGAAGTCCCTTCTGGAGATCGCCTCGGCCCTCACCAACCAGGAGGACCTTCCCGGGGTCATGGGGGCGATCACCCGGGAGCTTTCCCTTCTGGTCCCCATCGACCAGGCCAGCATCGCCCTTCTCGAGGAAGGCGCCCAGGACCTCTCGGTGCGCCTCACCTACTCGCGGGGCCTCACCCTCCTCCCCGCCGAGGGGAAGCGGATCCCGCTGGACATGGGCAACCCCTTCGGGTGGGTGGTCCTGAACCAGCGGCCGCTCTGGCGCAACGACATGGGGGCGGATCTCCGGTTCGCCGAGAGCCCGGCGGGGGACGACATGAAGAGCGAGATGGTGGTGCCCCTGTCGATCCACGGCCGCACCCTCGGCACGCTGAACCTGGCCTCGGCCACCTCCCATGCCTTCACCGCCGCCGACTTCGACATCCTCCAGCGCTGCGGCCAGCTGGCGGCGGTGGCCGTGGAGAACAGAAACCTGTACCAGCACACCCTGGAGCAGTCCCTCATCGACCCCCTCACAAAGATATACAACAACCGTCAATTCAGGCGTCTCCTGGAAGTAGAAATCAGCCGGGCACACCGCCACTCCCGCACCCTGGCCCTCATCATGATCGACGTGGACAACTTCAAGAAGGTGAACGACACCCTGGGACACCCGATCGGGGACCGGGTGCTGTGCGGGATCTCCCTGATTCTGGCGACGGGACTGCGGAGCTCGGACGTACTGGCGCGTTACGGCGGCGAGGAGTTCGCCGTGATCCTCCCGGAGACCGAGCGCGATTCCGCGAGGCGCGTGGCGGAGAAGCTCTGCCGGGACGTGGCGGAGAAGGCCTCCTTTCCCGATGGGCGGGGCGGCCAGGTCCGCGCCACCGTCAGCCTGGGCATCGCCTTCTTTCCCCTCGATGCCGGGAACGGGGACGATCTCGTCTACCGTGCCGACCAGGCCCTCTACCGCGCCAAGACCTCCGGGAAGAACCGGGTTTCCCTCTGAAAATGTCCTGCAACCGTGGTGAGGGACGCCCCGTCTCCGGGTGAGGAGATCTTCCTGAGGCCCCCGTTCCGCCGGAAGCAATTCATTCCGCTGTAAAGAGAAGGCTTAGAGCCATCCGGCACCACGCATGTCGGGCTAACCGACGCGGGTGATGCGGGGGTCCGTCGAGTCCCGGTAACCCTCCGCCACGAGGGTGCAGCCGAGCACGGTGGCGAAGAGGGCGAGGGAGGGGAAGAGGATCAGCCACCAGGCGGGAACCACCTGCCTCTGGGCTTCCGCGAGGATGCTCCCCCAGCTGGGGGCGGGAGGGGGGACGCCCAGTCCCAGAAAGCTCATCCCGGCCTCCAGCAGGACGGCGCTGCTCACCGAGAATGCGGCGGTGACCAGGATGGGGGAGAGGGCGTTGGGAAGGATGTGCCGGGCGAGGAGATAGGGACGCCCCGCACCCGCCGCCCGGGCCGCTTCGCAGTAGGCCATGCCCCGCTGCCGCAGGACCTCGCCCCGGAAGAACCGGGCGACTCCTGTCCATCGGGTCGCGGCGATGGAGAGGACCAGGACCCAGAGCCCCGGCCGGGGCGCGGCGGCCACGAGCGCCAGGGCCAGGACCAGGGTCGGGAAGCAGGCCACCAGGTCGATGAGGCGCGAGAGGGCCAGATCGAGCCACTTCCCGCCCGCTCCGGCCGCCGCCCCCATGGAGATCCCCAGGAGGAGGGCCAGGAGCGTGGCAAGCCCCCCCACCATCAGCGCCACCGGAAAGCCGTGGATCAGCCGCGCCGCCACGTCCCTGCCCAGAGAGTCGGTCCCCATCCAGTGGCTCCGGGAGGGGGGCATGAAGACGGAATCCAGGTCGGAGGTGCCGGGGCCGAAGGGAACGGGGGGATCCAGGAGGATCCCGCCACGCCCTGACTTGCGGATCCGGGGCCAGTCCAGGGTGGCCCCTGCGGGACAGTCCAGACCCCGCCCCAGAAGGGGGATCGACCGGAGGGCGGGGAAGCAGAGGCTTCCCTCCCGGCGCGCCGCCAGCGGTGCCTCCGCGGCGAGAAGCGGCGCCAGGAGGGCCACCAGAAGGGCCAGACAGGACAGGAAAAGCCCGCGGCTCAGACTCTGGCGGGGAGTCATCGCCCCTCCTGGGCCGCGACCCTCGGATCGGCAAGGGCGTAAAGGAAATCGGCCAGCAGGGATCCCCCGAGCGTGAGGAGGGCCGTGAGGGTCGTCAGCCCGAGGACCACCGGATAGTCGCGGTTCGAGAGGGAATAGAAGTAAAGGCGCCCCAGCCCCGGCCACGAGAAGATCGTCTCGATGAGAACGCTCCCCCCCAGAAGGGCGGGGACCAGGAGTCCCACGAGGGTCAGCAGCGGGATGGCGGCGTTTCGGAAGGCATGCTTCCAGGCCAGGACCGCCTCCCCGACCCCGCGGGCCCGGGCCGCCAGGAGGTACTCCCGGCCGATGGCTTCCAGAAGGTTGGCGCGGGTGAAGCGGGTCAGGTAGGCCAGGGAGCCGTAGCCGAGGCAGAGGGCGGGGAGGAGGAGGTGGAGGAGGAAGTCCCCCGCCCTGGCCAGGGGCGGTGCCCCGGGGAGGAGGCCGCCCGTCCCCTGGAGCGGGAGCAGCCCGAGCCGGACCGCGAAAACCTGCTGCAGGAGGAGGGCCGCGGCGAAGTTGGGGAAGGCATAGAGGAGGAGGAGCGCCGTCGATCCCGTACGCTCCCCGCGGGTCCCCCGGCGGCGCGCCCAGGAGACTCCCAGCGGGACCGACACGGCGAAGGCCATGAGAAGGGCAGCGAGGTTCAGCGCCAGGGTGGGGAGGGCCGCCCTGAACAGGATAGGTCCCACCGGCCGGCCGTCCAGGACCGATTCTCCGAGGTCCCACCGGGCCACCCGGAAGGCCCAGCCCAGGTAGCGCCTGCCGATCGGCTCGTCCAAATGATAAGCGCGCCGGATTTCCTCCAGGGCCCCGGAGGAGGGGAGACCCCGGTCCTCTCCGCCGAGGAGCGCCATCTCCCTCCCGGGCAACGCCTCCAGAAGCAGAAAGGTGACCAGGGTGATTCCGAGAAGGGTGGGCAGGACCGAGAGGAGGCGCCGGAGGAGGTAGCCGCCCATCGCCGTCTCAATCCCGTCCCGGGCCGGCCGGGATCACAGGGCGCCCCGGTGCTTCTGTTCTTCGGAGGGGACGTGCCACTCGAGGATTCCCGGGAAGGCTCGCAGGGGTCCCCCGGCGGCGGTCGTCCGGGCCCCGCGGAACCGCCCGTCCATGGCGATCCGCTGCAGCGGGAAGAAGAGGAAGGTGTAGGGCTGGTCCCGGTGAAGGATCGCCTGGACGCGCCGGTAGATGGTGCGGCGCACCTCGGGATCGAAGGTGTGCCGCGCTTCCGCGAGGAGCCGGTCCGCCTCCGGGTCGGAGTATCCCACGTAGTTGGAAGACCCCAGAACCGGGTCGGAATGGAAGAAGGGGACCGGATCGGGATCGGGCGTCAGGTACCAGCCCGAGAAGGCCGCCTCATAGTCGTGCCGGTGGAGCCGATCCAGCAGCGCCGGGAAATCCAGGACCCGGACCTCCATCTTCACGCCGTTGCGTGACAGTCCTTCCTGGAGGAGGGCCGCGATCTGCTCCTGGACGGGGTTCCCCTGGAAGATCAGGAGCTCGAACCGGAAGGGCTTCCCCTCCCGGCTGCGGGAACCGTCCCCCGGGTCCCGCAGCCATCCCGCCTCGTCCAGGAGAGCGGAGGCCCGCCCGGGATCGAACGGGAGCGGCGGAAGGGAGGGGTCGTATCCGAACTGGCGGGGATGAAAGGTGGTGGCCGCCACGACCCCGGCCCCGCGGTAGATCTTGCGGAGATACCCCTCCCGGTCCAGGGAAAGGGTCATGGCGTTCCTCACCCGGACGTCGGAGAAGAAGGGGGTCCTCGCGTTCCAGGCGATGTAGTAAAGGTAAAGGGCCGGGTACTCGAAGATCTGGAACCGCCGCCGGAAGCCGGTGTCCGCGCGGAGGGTCTCCCATTCCTCCGGGGGGATCGAGGACCAGTCGGTCTCCCCGGTCAGCAGCGACTGGAGCTGCGTGGCACGGGAGGGGATGATCCGAAAGACGATCCGATCCAGGCGCGGACGTCCCAGAACGTAGTCCCGGTTCGCCTCCAGCACGATCTCCCGGCCGCGGTCCCAGGAGACGAACCGGAAGGGGCCCGTCCCCACCGGGGCGAGGTGCACCGGGGAGGACATGAAGTCTCCTTTCGAAAGGAGGTGCTCGGCCACGATCGGGAACTTCCAGGCGTCCAGGGCCAGGACCGTGGGCTCGCGGTAGGCCACCCGGACGGTGAAATCGTCCGGGGCGGTGACTTCCCGGATGTCCTGGAGGAGATCGGCCCGGGCCCGGGAGGCGGGATCCAGAATCTTCCGATAGGTGAAAAGGACGTCCCGGGAGGAGAAGGGGGCGCCGTCATGCCAGCGCACCGAGCGCCGGAGATGGAACGTCAGGACCTTCCGGTCGGCGGAGAAGTCCCAGGAGGCGGCCAGGCGGGGGACCGGCTGCAGGTCCCCTCCCTCGTCCACCAGGGAGTCGGCCACGAAACGGGCCACCAGGTCCTGCCAGGCGTCGGTCCCGGAGACGAAGTTCAGCGTGGCGGGATCGGAATCGATCGGGAGGACGAACCAGTCGCCGGAGTCGGGCGGCCCCGACGGCGCCGCGGCAGAGGATCTTCCGGGCGCCTTCCCGGGGCCGCATCCGGCCCCGGCGATCGCCAGGAGCAGGAGGAAGCAGGCCCTGGCAAGTCGGTTGGCCACGCTCCGGGGTTTCCTTTCGAAGAGGTCCTGACCCGCCTAGCCGCCGGACACCGGCACCTTCTCGGCGCCCACGTTTCCCTCAGTGTCGGCGGCCTTCAGGAGCAGAGTGTGTTCGCCGGGGGGAAGCCGCTCCAGAGGGATCCGGTACAGCTCCGAGAGGGAATCGGCAATCCCGTCCACCGGCGCCGCCGGGATCCAGGGGGCGGCGTCGAGCGAGTACTCCAGGCTCCTGACGGGGCTCGCCCTGTCGGTGACCCGGACCTCCACCCCGGAGCCCTTGTCATCTTTCTTCCAGGAGGCATCCACCCGCGGGGGCGCGTTGTCCACCATGAACGACGGCGTGATCTCCTCCCCCCTCTTCTCGCTGCCGGGCGGATTGGAGGGGGCATCGCTGGCCTGCACCTTGATCCGGTAGCGCCCGTCGGGCATCCGGGTGGAGTCCCAGGCGAAGTACCCTTCCCGGATCCCCCTCGCCAGCGGCTTCCATTCCTGCTCCCCCTCTCCCCGGTAGAAGAGGTCGAAGCGCAGGTTGTCGGAATTTGGATCCGACGCCTCCCAGCCCAGGGAGCGCATTCCCCTCTGGAAAATCTTCTTCCCCGGGATCGGCGGAAAGGGGGAGGCGAATTCCGTCCCTTCGGGGGGCACGGGGGGCTGGGAGAAGGCGGTATCGGCGGCGTCCGGGTCCGCGGGGAGCGGCGGCTTCTGGGTCACGACTCCCGGGGGGTTCACCTCCACCTTGCGCACTTCCGGGGGGAGGTTCGCCGGAAGGTAGGCGAGCGAGACCGACTCGAGGAGGGGAGAGGCCCCCCGGGTCTGGCGGGAGAGGCGCGTCTTCCATTGGACGAAGCGGGCCGGGGGACTGACCACCTCCGTGCCGGCAGGGGAGACGTAGGCCGGGGACCAGTCGCTCCAGGTGGAATCGGGCTGGGCGCTGTTCCCGGTCCGGGTGAAGAGCTCCAGCCTCGTCCCCGCAGGGGCCGTGCCGAGCCAGCTGATCCGGCCCCAGCGGGCCATGGTTCCCGCGTCCCGGAGAGGGGAGGTGTAGGTCCCGGAGTCTCCCACCTCCCTGTCCAGGAAGTAGACCTTCCCGGCGTTGCTGGCGGCGACGTAGAGGGATCCATCCGGGGCCGCCAGGAGGGAGGTCACCTGTGAGGAGGAAAGCCGTGCGACGAGGCTCGACGTGCCGTCCGCCTCGAGGCGGCGGATCTTCCCCAGGTCCCCCGTCCCCAGGAAGAGATCCTTCTCCCCCGACACTGCCAGGGAGAAGACTGTCTCGCTCTCGGAGCTCCAGACCACCGTGGCGGTCCCGTCGGCTTCGATCCGGTATATCTGGCTCCGGATCTGCCGGCCATCGGGGCCGACGGGGGGGCCGGACTCGGCGGTGACTTCCATCTCCTCCCCCACGGTTTCCGAGAGGGTCGGCCCGCCTCCGGGCGCCACCGCCGCCACGACCTCCTCCCGGCCGACCGCTCCACGGGCACGCACTCCCTTCATCAGCCGGGTGATGGCCGGCGCCTCGGCCTGGATTCCGCTGGCATAAATCCTCCCCGCCCCGTCCAGGGCCAGGGCGTTCACTTCCTTGAGGGCGGTGTCCAGCACCACCGTCCCCTTCCCGTCCGGAGAAATCCGGTAGAGAAGGCCCTTGCCGGAGGACCCGGCCAGGAGGTTTCCCTGGCGGTCGAAGGCCAGGGCCACGATGTGGGACTCCTCGCTGTCGAAGAAGGGCGTCCCCTTCCCCTTGTCGCTGACCTTGTAGATGATTCCGTGCTCCCCGGTCGCGACATAGAGGTTGCCGGAACGGTCCACCGCCAGCGCCCAGATGTAGCGCTCGTCGGGATCGAACCAGACATCCGGCTTTCCGTCGGGCGAGAGGCGGTAGACCTTCCCCTCGGGACTGGTGCCCGCGTAGAGGTTGTCCCGGGAGTCCACGGCAAGGGCCTGCACGGCCAGATCTCCGGAGGCATAGAAGAGGCTTCCCGCGCCCCCTTTCGGAATCCTGAAGACCTTTCCCTCGTTGCCGCTTCCGACGTAGAGGTTCCCCTTGGAATCGGTGGCCTGGGACCAGAGAAAGGGCTGGGTGCTTTCCTCGAGGGCCTTCACCGGCAGCTCCTTGAAGGTGCGGGCCAGAAGGATCTCTCCGCGGGAGGTGACGGCGACGCCGTCGGGCTTCCCCTCCTCGAAGTTGGCTGCCCCCCGCTGCGTCCAGAGAACGGGGGAGACGGCGAAGAGGGAACCCGCCCCCGCCAGAAGGCAGGCGAGGACTGCCAGGGACGATGGGGACGTTCGGGGGCGGTCGGCGTCGCGCCGGGGCATCATGGAGATCGTTCCTCCACTTCCAGGGTGAGGGTCTTGTATCCGTCAACGGCGAAGCTCGTGGGAATGGAGTCCTCGGAGATTCCGCGGAAGCCCACCCTCAGGAAGTTCCCCTCGCTCTGGGGGCGCATCATCACCAGCGCCTTGGAGGGGGGCAGGTCCGGCATGCGCGCCCCCTGGAAGAGAATCCCGTTGTCGGGGCGAATCAGGATCATGTAAAGGTGGTCGCTGGGGCGGAGGTGGTTGATCAGCCAGATGAGCTGGGCCAGGTCCCGGGGGTGGAAATCGGAGGTTCCCTCCTCCTCCTTGCGGCTCACGGTCTGGCCGTCTCCCACCTGGAGGAGGACCTTTCCGGGCGTAAGCTCCTCCGGGATGGTCAGCTCGAAGGTCCGGTTGATCTCCTCGCCCCGGTAGGGCTGAAGGGTGACGGTCAGCGACACCTTCTCCCCGGGCTTCACCCGGTCCTTGCCGCACCAGACCCTCTCCACGCGGGCGGTCCGCCGCTCGTCGGTGTACTCGATCAGGAGGTTGATCCCGTCGATCCGGGCCGGGCGGTACTCGTTGTTCAGGATCACCTGGGAGATGTAGGCCACCGTCCCGGAGGCATAGAAGGGGGCCAGGTCCCCCGAGAAGAGATTGTTCAGGTTGATGTCGCTCTCGCCGGCGACCTTGATCACCGAACCTTCCTGCAGCCGGACGCTCGCCTCGCCGTAGTCCTTCTGTGCGCCGCTCAGGATGGCGTTCAGGGAGGCGTAGAGGAGGTAGGGCGTCAGGAACGAGTCTTCCATCAGGTCGAAGGCGAAGCGCTGGGGCCGCGGGGTGTTCCCCGACATCTCCACCCGGACCGGAATGAGACGGGCCGGGGCGGTGGTGGATCCGGCGACGGCGACGGCCCGGTCCTGCTGGATCGACCCGATCTCGCCGGGCGCCGGGGAGGCGATCTTGAAGGAGGAGTTGAGGGAGGGGAGAAGAGTGTGCACCACCGCCCCCGACATGGGCATGGAGACGGGGCCCAGGTTCAAAAGCGGGTGGCCGAAGGCCAGGAGGCGATCACCTTCCCGGTAGGTCACCGTCCCCACGGCGCTGATCTCCACGTCCCCCTTCACCAGCTTCACGGCCACCGCCGATCCCGGCAACAGAGTGTCGGGCGTTTCAGGGCTCTTGCCGGCCACGCCCGCCTGGACGGGGACGAGTCCGGCCCGGGAGAGCTCCGGCCTGAGGCGCTCGATGACCGGGGCGGGGAAGCCGGCGAAGGAGAGGGGAATCCCGATGGGGCTGAACGAGGCCAGGGGCTCGGGCGCGACGCCCCCGGCGCTCAGGTAGTGATCGAAGTGGTCGAGGATCCTTTCCGGGCGGAAGAGGGCGGAGAGGGGAGACGCCCCGGAAATCGCCGGGGCCGAGCGGGAGTGTCCCGGCGTGCCTCCCGAGCGCTTCTGCACGTCCAGCATCTCCTCGATGGGAGTCACGCCGGCGATGGCCTCCTTGGAGAAGTTCCAGCTGTAGGCCACGGCGCCGATCACCCGGCCGTTGATGTAGACGGGAGAGCCGCTCATCCCTTCCAGCACTCCGGTGCGGTCCACGGGATCGCCGGTGAGGCGGACCAGGATCAGGTTCCGCTTCGGGGCGATGTTTTCCATCAGGCCGATGATCTCGGCGCTGAAGCGGGAGATCCGGGTGCCCTGAAAAACCGATCGCCCCTCCCCTTTCATCCCGACCCTCAGCTCGCTGAAAGGCAGGATCTCGTCGGCGCGGGCCGCAAAGGCGACCGGGAGAAGCGCGAGGAGGCACGGGAGGACGAGGCGGATCCGGCCGTTCGCGGGACGGCCGAGGGCGGAGAAGAGAGACGATGGGAAAAACCGGCGCAACGGACGACCTCGATGCAGGGTGTGCCCTCCTCTATCCGGAATGATAGCACAGGGTTGGAGCGTCCCCTACATGAGGGGGGGGATGGGAATCCCCATGAGATCCAGAAGCCGGGTCATCCTCTCCCGGAATAGGTACGTCAGGAGGACCCGGCCCCACTTTCGATCCGGATCGGTCTCCTGCAGGACGGGATACTTGTGGTAGAAGGCGTTGAACTTCTGGGCCAGGACGAACGCGTACTTCGCCAGCCCCGACAGCTCCAGCGTGGAGACGGCCTGCTCCAGGGTCCCGCGGTGACGCCCCAGCAGGGAAAGGAGCTCCCACTCCTCGCCGGAGGGGCCGGTGGAGAGGAACGTCAGATCCGCGCCGGCCGCCCGGTCGGCCAGGCCGGCCTCCGGGACCTTCTCCGCGGCCATCACCTTCCCCAGGATCCCCGCCGACCTCACCACCGCGTACTGCACGTAGGGGCCCGTCTCGCCGTCGAAGGAGAGGGCATCGGCGAAATCGAAGGCGATGATCTTGTTCCGGGTGAATCGGAGCATGTAGTAGCGCAGGGCGCCCACGGCGATCTTGAGGGCCACCTCCCGGCGCCGCCCTGGGTCGAGGGAGGGGTTCCGGAGAGCCACCTCTTCCTCCGCCTTCCGGACCAGGTTGTCCACCAGGTCGTCGGCCTTCACCCCCACACCCTTTCGTCCCGACATCTCCAGGAAGGAGCGCGACGTCTCCTCCTCCCCGACCGGGATCCCCATCTCGGCGGCGCAGCGTGGGGAGAGGGCGACCATCTCGTATGAGAAATGGATGGAGCGCCTCGCCTCCTCCGGGTGGCCCAGGAGCCGCAGGCTCTCCACCACGATCCGCTGGAGGTAGGACTGGCGGACGTCAATGACGTTGTAGATCGTCTCGCCGCCGCCGAACGGCGGGTGCTCCCCCTCGCCGGTGACGGCGGTGGTCCAGAGGACGTGCCCGCTGGAATAGGTTTGGAAGGGGCGGTAATGGAAATCCGATCCCAGCAGGCCGAACTTCCAGAGCTGGTAGGCGATGTCCTTCCCGACGTAGGTCACCGTCCCGTTGGACCGGACGAGGATCTTCTCTCCCTCGGAGAGCTCGGCGAATTCGGGGGTGGAGGAGAGATCCATCACCCAGCAGCCCGCGTTCTTCCCGCTCCCCGGGCGGGACACCGCGCCGGAGTCCTTCAGCCGCTGGAACGCCTTCTCCCAGAACCGGTGGGCAAGGATGTGGCTTTCCCTGGGGAGGAGGTCGTAGGTCACCGAAATCCGATCCATGGTGGAGATGTGGCAGCGGACGATTTCCCCGGCGAGATGGGCGGCGATCCCGGCCAGCTCCGAGGTCCCTTCCTCCATCTCCCGGAGGGCCGCTCCCCTCAAGGTTTCCCGGAGGCTCTTCCCCGCGGAATCGGAGGCGCCTTCCTCCTTCTCGTACATCTCTGTGACCCGCGCGTAGAGGTCCCAGCAGTAATGGTCCAGAGGCCTCCTCTCCGCCGCCAGGCCGGCTTCCAGGCGGCGGACCCCCTCCAGATCGAGCTTCTCCAGGCGGGTCATCCCGATGGCCAGGTCCGCCACCTGCACCCCCGTGTCGTCGATGTAGTTCTGGACCTCCACCCGGTGGCCCAGGGCCTTCAGACTCCGGGCCAGCGTGTCCCCCAGCACCGCGTTCCGAAGGTGGCCGATGTGGGCCGCCTTGTTGGGATTGATGTTGGTGTGCTCCACAATCACCTTGCCGCCCGGGGCGGGAGGCGCCGGGGCGTGGAGCTCCTGGAGGAGCAGAAGTGCGAAGGAGGGGCGGTCGAGGAAGAGATTGACGTATCCGGCCCCGGCCACCTCGGCCCGCTGGAGGCCGGGAGTCCCGGCGAGGCACGACGCCAGGTCGGAGGCGATGGCCCGGGGAGGCTTCTTGAGACGCTTGGCCAGATCGAAAGCGAGAGGGACGGCCAGATCCCCCAGGTCGGGACTCGGAGGATAGAGGAAGGCGGGCGGGTCGATCTCGACATCGAAGTTCCGGCGGACGAAGGCGGCGAGACGCCCGGCAACCTCCTTCTTGATTCCTTCCATGGCCCTCTCCCGAAGGCCCCGCATCTCCGGTTCCCGCGGGGCGCGCGAAGTATATTACAGGTCCGCAGGAGGAAGCTCAGGGGAGACGGGAGCGCGGGAAGACGCTGCGCCGCTCTGCTAGGATCCGGCAGCCCCGCGGGGAAGCGGAGGAATCGCGCCCGCGGCCGGGAGGCCCATGGCCCTTCTCAGGAAGATCGGGATTCCCGTTCTTGTGGTCGCCGCTTCGTCGTTCCTGGCCCTGGTCGTGTCCGAGGCCGGGCTGCGCCTCTTCCGGCCGGTGCGGTACCTGAAGCTCCCCACCCCCGTCGCCGCGGTGGAGCGCCGGGAGTCCCTCTACCGCCCCTCGACCGTTCCGGGACTCAGCTACGAGATGGTCCCCCGCCGGAACGGCTCCTTCGAGGGGATGCAGGTGCGCACCAACAGCCTCGGCATGAGGGGCGGGGAGCCGGCGCCCGCGAACCCCTCCCTCTTCCGCGTCGTGGCGCTGGGCGACTCGTTCACGTTCGGCTTCGGAGTCGCCGAGGAGGAGAGCTACCCCGTCGTGCTGGAGAGAATCCTGAACGGGTCTCCCGCCGCCCGGCATCGCCGCTACGAGGTCCTGAATCTGGGCGTGGTGGGGTACAACGCACGGGACGAAGCAGTGGTGCTGGAGCGCAGGGCCCTGCCTCTCGGTCCGCGCGTCGTCGTCATAGGCTATGTCCTGAACGATCCGGAAAGCGATCCCCGCCAGTCGCTCCACAAGCACTTCGATCCCCCGGTCTGGTGGAGGCATTTCCATGCCCTGCGCCTTCTCCACCTGGGCTGGAACTGGGTGGAAGTCTGGCGGACCGGGGGCGGGGACTACATCCGCTACCTGCACGCGCCGGAGGGGGAGAAGTGGGCGGGCGTGGTGGCTGCTTTCCGGAAGATCCGGGAGGCCACACGGGACCGGGGAACGCGGGTGGTGGTCGCCATCTTCCCCATCGTTCCGCGGGAAGGGTGGGCCGGCTACCCTTACCGGGACCTCCATGTCCGGGTGTCGGAGGCCGCCCGGGCCGAGCAGTTTCAAGCGGTGGATCTGCTGCCGGTCTTCTCCCGATTCCCGCCCCGGGACCTGAGGCTCTCGCCGGAAGACGATCATCCGAGCCGGCTGGGGCATGAACTCGCCGCCCGGGCCCTCTGCGAGAAGATCCTCTCGGGCGAGGACCCGGCAGGGGCCCCGGACCGGAAGGGAAGGTGCCCTGAGCCGGTGACTCTCCACCCGTCCGGACAGGCGGTCCGGCGGCCGGATCCGCTGTCGGGAGGGGGATGGAGAGGGCGAGTCACCGTGTGCTATGATGACGCCCCGTAGCGACGAAACAGACCGGACTCTCGAGCCCACACTGTGAGCGTCCCCAACCGAACCCGGACCCTGCTCCTGGCGCTGGCCGTCGCCGCGCTTCTCCTCCCGGCCTGCCGGCGGGAGAGCCGGCCCGCCGGCTCCGCGCCGACGCCGCTCTCACAGATACCGGAGGGGGAGCGAAGCTCCTTCCTCCTGAACCGGGGGATCCGGTTCCTCGCCGATGGACAGAACAGCGAGGCCGTGAAGGTGCTGGAGCTGGCGCACCAGGCCGATCCCGCCTCCGCTCGGATCGCCGTGGAGCTGGCCCGGGCCTACCTGCGCGACCAGAAGCTCGGCAAGGCCCGGAAGATCCTGAAGGAGACCCTCACCTCACCCGCCGCAACCGCGGAAGAGAAGGGCCGCGGGCGGGAGGTGCTGGTGGAGGTCCTGCTGGCGGAGGGGAACCTGGACGCGGCGAAGCAGGCCTGTGCCCCGCTGCTGGAGGGCGGCAATGTTTCCGCGGTCTCCCGCCGCCTCTCGGGGATGATCGCCTACCGGGAGGGCGACTCGAAGCGGGCCCTGTCGGAGCTGAACGAGGCGGTGCGGCTGTCTCCCGGCGATGCGGAGACCCGGACTGCCCTGGGATTGGCGCTTCTCCAGGTGGGAGATCTCCCCGGCGCGGCCGCGGCCCTGGAGGAGGCGGCGCGTCTGGATCCCGGCTCCGAGTCTGCCGTGGGCAATCTGGCGAAGGTCTACGATAGGCAGGGGCGGGACGCCGACGCCGAGTCGGCGCGGAAGCGGTTCCAGGAGATCCACGAGATGAGGTCGCTCCGCCAGAAGGTGGAGCCCCTCCAGGTGAAGGGAGCGGAGGCCTACAACGCCGGCCGGCTGGACGAAGCGCTGGGGAGCTTCCAGGCGATCCTGAAGATATCGCCGCGGGATCCGGAGGCCCTGGCCCATTTGGGGTCGGTCTACATCGCCCTGCAGAATCTGGAGGAGGCGGAGAGATACCTGAAGCAGGCGCTGGACGTGTTCCCCGAGGACGCTTTTGCCCTCACCGAGATGGGCCGGGTCCGGGCCCTCCGCAACGATCTCGCCGGATCCGCCGAGCTGCTTCAGCGCGCCGCCCGGAGCAACCCCGATGCTCCCGAGCCCCACTACTTTCTTGCGGGCATCTTTTACGCCCAGGGCAGAAAGGAAGATTTCGTGCGGGAGAAGGCCGCCTTCGAGCGGCTGCGCAAGACCTCCCCCATGCCCGGAGTCATAGAACTCCCGGAGACGCCCGGGCCGTGAAGCGCCCGCGACCTGCCCTGGTCCCCTCCGCCCCCGGTTCCGTCCCCTCCCTCCCAGACACAGACCAGGATTCTCCCCGTGACCGCGGACCGGTTCACCGTGCTGCGGAAGGACCCGCCGGCGGCAGCGGGGATCGTCTCATGGAAGGCCGGAAAGATGGATGAAGAGGGGGGAGGGGAGAATCAGGGAAACGGGACCGCCTCCGGCGACTGTGCCGAGACGGGGAAGGACCGTTCGGGAAGCCCCTGGATCGTGATTCCCTCCACCAGGTAAAAGTAGCGGCGGCCCTCTGCGGCCGACGAGTCCTGGTAGATGTAGTCGGTCTCCTCCAGGCTGTCTCCGCCGCTGGGAAGGGTCACCGGGTTGATCCGGAGGAAGGGACCGTTGGGGCCGCTGCTCCGGTAGATGTTCCATCCTAGAAGATCGGCCTCCCGGCCGGTGGACCACTGGAGCGTGATCCCCGCGCCGGAAGGGAGCGCCGCGAGGGAGGAGAGATCGTAAGGGAAGAGGGGATCCAGGGTGGCCGTGAAACGGTACCGGACCGGCTTCCCGCTCGAGGCCGGGTTCCGGACGATCACCATCGCCTCGGCCACGCCGCGCCAGGGGACGCCGACCTCCACCCGCCCCGCCGGGTCGGGGTCCAGCTCCACCAGGTAGGGACGCCGGTCTCCCTCCGAGGGAGTGACCACCAGGTCCACTTCGAGAAGGGAGGGGACCTCCACCTCGAAGCGGAGCCTGGCTCCACCCCGGCTTCCGTCTCCCACGAGCCGATGGACGGCCGCGCCCATCGGCTCCACCGTCTCGGCTGCCGCCGACTCGGCGGGAAAGACCTCATAAGTCGCCCGGGGGGCGAGGGGAGGGAAGAGGGGGCCCAGAAGGAAGTGGGCGCCGTCGTCCCGCCCACCGGTGAAGAGAGTCCAGCGCGTGTAATCGCGGAAGGCTCCGGCCATTCCGCCCCCATCGCTCCTCCGGAGAATTCCGTCCAGCAGGCCGAGGAAAGGCTCCGCGCCCCGCACCGACTGCTCCAGCCAGATCTGCCGCACCGCTTCGCCATTCCCTTCCTCCCTCTCCGCCAGGAACGAGACCCAGAGAGAGTCGCCGAGCGAGAGGAGAAGAGAGTCGCCCGCGAGAGAGAGGTCGAGTCTCTCCAGGCGCTGCGCCAGAGCGTCGTGGTGGGGGGAAGGATCCCGGGTCACCCGGGTCTCCATCCAGGCGGCAGTCGCCTCGGTCCACCAGGCGGGGGCGCTGGTGGAAAGGGCCAGGAGACTTGCGTGGGCGAACTGGTGGATCACCGCCGCCTCCATCTGCGCGGGATCCATCCGGCCGTCCACGACGATGTGGCTATACGCGTCGTCCCGGGACGTGGCTGTGATCTCCCGGTCCAGGGCCGCGAAGCCGCCGCGGCCGGGGCCCAGGCTCACCAGGTAGACGTCATAGTGGTCCGATCGGGGATCGGATGCGGGGAAAGGCCAGGACATTTCCGCGCCGAGGACCTCCACGGCGCGCTCCAGGGCCGCCTCCACCCGGTCCACCCGGTCGGGGACCCCGTTCAGATCCGAATCGGCCCCATCAATGGAATCGGGCGACCCGGCGTCCAGGGTATAGTGGATCACGAACCGGCCGTCCCTGCTCTGGTAGGTTCCGTCGTGGGGAAGGGCGGGACGCAGCGAAAGGGTCCGAAGCGAATCGCGCACCGGATAGGGAAGCGCCTCCCCGGACCGCCGGAGCTCCAGCAGGAGGGAGGAGGCGCAGGGGATCGGCAGTGTCCTTCCCGCGAGGAGGAGATCCAGGGTCCGGCCCATCCCTTCCCCCTTGCGGGGAGCGGAGGCCGAAGAACCGCCGGTCGGCTCCCGGGTGAAATCCGAAAGGCGGAGGTCTCCGTCCGCCGGGGCGGGCAGGGCCGCGGGGGCGAGCAGGAGCAGGACGGGGAGAAAAACCAGGGCTCTTCGCGCTCGTCGGACCACTCAGCGGGCTCCTCGAATCGGGGTTAAATCGCCGTAAATATAGAACGGGGCTGACGTTGCGTCAAGAAAAGGGTTCCGGAAATCGTCGGGACGGCCCCGCTGAGGCATTCGGCCCCCCGGAGAGCATCCCGTTGACTGGCGTGATGTTATGAAAGAGGTCCAGCGAAAGCGCCTCGCCCGGGTCGCGGCCGGGCTCCTTCTCGCCCTCTTCCTGGCCGAGGGGATCGCCTTTATCTCCGCCAACTCCCAGACGAGCGACGAGGCGGTCCACCTGGCCGCGGGCTATTCCTACCTGGCGCGCCAGGACTTCCGGCTCAACCCGGAGCATCCCCCCTTGATCAAGGAGATCTCCGCCCTCCCCGTCTACCTTTTCTACCGGATCCCGTTCGAGCCGGACCCCAACCTCTGGAAAAGGGCCGAGGAGTGGCGTCTCGGCAGGAACTTCCTGTACCGCTCTTCCATTCCCGGGGATCGGATCCTCGCCCTGGGAAGGCTTCCCAACCTCCTTCTGGGAGGACTCCTCGTCGGCCTCACCGGCTGGTGGGCCTACCGGCTCTGGGGAAGATCCGCGGCCCTCGTGGCCCTGGCCCTGGCGGCGCTGGAGCCGAACTTCATCGCCCATGCCTCCCTCGTCACCACCGACCTCGGCGCGGCCCTTTTCATCTTCCTCGCCGTCTATCTTCTCTGGGAGTATGCCGCCGCCCCCTCTTGGCCGCTCATCCTGGGGGTGGGGGCCGCCGCGGGGCTGGCGCTGGCCTCCAAGTACTCCACGGTGATTCTCGGAGTGATTCTGGCGCTGGTTGCGGTCGTCCACATCCTCCTCGGGGGAGCCCTCCCGCTCCCCCGGGAGGCCGGAAGGAAATTGCGCGGCGGATTCTCGCCCCGCATCGTCCAGGCCGTGCCTCCCTTGCTGGCGGCCGGGCTCGTGGTCCTTCTGGTCCTCCCCGCCACCTACTTCTTCCAGGGAATCTCCACCTGGTGGACCGGCCTAGAGAGGGTGCTGACCCACCAGGAGACGGGGCACCATGCCTTCTTCCTCGGGGAGTACTCCCTGGAGGGATGGTGGAGCTACTTCCCGGTGGCCTTCCTGATCAAGACCCCGGTGGGGAGCCTGCTCCTGATCCTGGCTTCCCTCCTGCCTCTCGGTCGCGGCAGGCCGCTGGGGAAAAGGGAGGCCACCTTCCTTCTCGTGCCGGTGGCGATTCTCTTCGCCGCGGCGATGAAGGGGAGGATCAACATCGGACTGAGGCATATCCTGCCCGTCTATCCCTTCCTCTTCGTGGCCGCCTCGCGAGTGGCCACCTTCCGCTTCCGTCGGCCGGCGGTGCGGGGCATGCTCCTGGGGGTTCCGCTTGCCGCGACGGCCCTCTCCTCCCTCCTGGTGGCGCCCCACTACCTGGCCTACTTCAACGAGCTGGTGGGCGGCCCGGCCAACGGCTACCGCTATCTGAGCGACTCCAACATTGACTGGGGGCAGGACCTGTCGGGGGTGAAGGCCTACATGGACCGGGAGGGCCTCCCCATGATCTACCTCTCCTACTTCGGCAACACGCCCCCCGGCGTCTACGGCATCCGCTACCAGTACGCTCCGGCGTTCGGCCACCTGGAGCGGCCGCCCGAGGAGGTCCTCCCGCCCGATCTGCGCCGGGAGATCCTGGCCATCAGCGTCAACAGCCTCCAGGCGGTCCACTTCGACGACAAGAACCTCTACCGATGGCTCTACTCCAGGAAGCCCGTGGAGAAGATCGGCTACTCCATCTACGTCTACGATCTCACCGGCGATGCCGACGCCCACCTCCGCCTCGCGGAGGTCTACCTGAAAGCGGGGCCGCGGGCGCTCGCCCTCCCGGAGCTGCGGCGGGTGCTCGCCCTCGATCCGGGCAACGCCGAGGCGGCACGCCTGACGGCTTCCCTCCGGCAGCAGTGATTCGGATTGAAATCTCAGGGGAGGGACTGGAGGACCGCCCGGGCCTCGGGGTCGAGGCCTCCCGGGGCGAGGGTGTCGGCGTGTTGCAGAAGGCGCCGGGCTTCCTCCCGGCTCCCCTGACGGGCCAGGAGGAGCCCGAGGCTCCGGAGGAGGGGAGGGGAGTCGGGCGCGGCGTCCAGGGCCGCGCGGTACTCCGCCTCGGCGGTGCCGAGATCGCCCGCCGTCTCGAGGGCCTGGGCCAGATTGGCGTGATAGGAGGCGTTGCCGGGATCCAGGAGCAGGGCTTTCCGATAGGCCTGTGCGGCCTCGGCGTGACGCTGCAGGGCCATGAGATTGACGCCCAGGTTGTTCCAGGCATCCGTGAAGCCCGCGTCCCTCGTGACCATCTCCCGGTAGAGGTCGGCCGCCTCCCCGTACCGCCCCGCCCGGTTCAGGGCGACCCCGAGGTTCAGGGAGTACCGGCGTTGCCCGGGGGCCAGATCCACGGCCCGGCGCAATTCCCCGACCGCTTCCTCGGCGCGGCGCATCCGGAGAAGCGCCCCGCCCCGGTTGTAGGGAGGGTCGGCCCATTCCGGCGCCAGGGATGCCGCACGGCCGTAGGCCGCCTCCGCGCCGCCGAGATCGCCTCGCTCCTCCAGGAAGACCCCCAGGTTGAACTGGGCCTTGGCGCTGCGCGGAGCGTCGCGGGCGGTGGCGAAGGCGAAGGTGGCATCGTCGTGCCAGATCCGGTTCCGCTCGGCGGTCCTTGCCGATCCCGCCAGAAGAAGCACTCCCGCCAGCACCAGCGCCACGGCTTTTCGCCTCGCGAAAAGCGCGGCGAAGAGGACCCCCCCCAACAGGCAGAACCCCACCGAAGGGAAATAGAGAAGGCGCTCGCCGAAGATCGTCCCGATGGGAAAGAGGAGGTTCGACACCGGCAGCAGGGCCACCGCGCCGAAGAGGACGGATGCGGAGGCGATCCTAGATCGGCGCCAGCCCCACAGCGCGAAGAGGCCTGTCGCAAAGAGGGCGATCAGGGAGGCGATGAGGCGGGGGTCGGACCAGCCGGCGGCCAGAGGGATCTGGTCCCTGGAGTAGTCGGCGGAGAGGTGGCGGGGATAGAGAAGAAGACCGAGGTACTTCCCGCTGGTGATCACCGCCGTGAGGCGTGCCGTGAGGGGGGCGGCGTCCACCAGGGGATTGTCCAGGGGCCGGATGTCGCTTCCGGCCACGGCCCCCAGGACCGAGATCCGGATCGCAAGGTAGAGCAGGGCGGACATCACGTAAATAGTGTAGCCGCCCCATGCCGGGCGCCGCTTTCGGACGGATGGACCGGGCGGTGGGAAGGCCATGTCCGCCAGCAGGAGAATCGCGGGCAGAACCAGCGCGTTCTCCTTGGAGAGGGCCGAGGCGAGATAGCAGGCGCCCGCGGCGAAAAGCAGCCGGAGGCGGGGTGCGCCCGCAGTCCCGGCCCTTCGGTGGAGAAGGAGGGCCCACAGGGCGAAACCGGCGGAGAGCAGCTCGGATCTCCCCACCACCGGCGCCACCGCCTCCGAGTGTACGGGATGGATCGCGAAGAGAAGCCCGGCGGCCCAGGCCGCCGCCCGGCTCCCGGCAAGGTCCTTCCCGAGACGCCATACGAGCCAGCTGACCCAGGCATGGAGGAGCAGGTTGACCAGGTGGAAACCGAAGGGACCCGGTCCCCCGATCCGGTGGTTGAGGGCGAAGCTGGCCACCACCAGCGGGCGGTAGAGCTCCGCCACCGGCGCCTCCCGGGTGGTCCAGTAGCCCGAGGTGAAGATTCTCCCCAGGTTCCCGAGGTCGCGGATCAGGCGGTTCTCCGCCACGACGGGCTTGTCGTCGTGAACGAAGCCGTTTCCCAGGGAGTTGCCATAGACCAGGAAGGAGAGGGCCAGAAGGACGAGAAGCGCCGGGATCTCTCTTTGCGGCCGGGGGAGGCTCTTCGCCGGGTTCTCGCGGCTTATCTTCGCTTTTGACATGGGGCGGGGGCTCCCTCGATATGTGGCGAAGCCTACCGCAGCCTTCCGCGGCGGGCAACCACGCCGCCCTGCACCGTGCCGCACCGCGGGTGGCGCCGCGGCCTCGGATCCTGGAGCCGGAGGGGCAGCGGACAGCCCCAATCGTCCGTGCCCCGACGGCGAAGGGACGAGACGCGGCGACAGGCCCTGCGGGGCTGTCTTTCCCCCCGCGAAGCCCCTGTGGTAGCATCCGCCCCATGTCGAGCGCTGGGGGGCCGACCGGGAGGGATCGACGATGGCAGGTTCCCCTCCGGGCCCTCCTCCTTTCGGCTGCCTTCCTGGTCCCCGTCTTCCTGATGGGGCGCAAGTCGGCCACCTTCGACGAGGTTGCGCACCTCCCGGCGGGCTACTCCTACCTGGTCACCCGATCGATCCGGATCAACCCCCAGCATCCCCCGCTGATCAAGGAAATCTGCGCCCTGCCGCTGCTGCTCATGGACGTGAAGATGCCGGTGGACCGGGAGACCCTCCGGAACACCGCGGTTTCCCTCACCTACCAGTGGGGGTTCGGCAAGCGGTTCCTCTACGGACAGAATGCGGACCTCCTCCTCTTTTCGGGACGGGTGCCGGCGGTGCTTCTCTCTCTGGGGCTGGCGGCCCTGGTGATGATCTGGGCGGGGCGCCTCTGGGGCGGCTCTGCGGCGCTTCTGGCGCTGTTCCTCTACGTCCTCGATCCCGCCGTCACCGCCCATGCGCAGCTCGTCACCACCGACGTGGGGCTGGCTTTCTTCGCCACGCTGTTCCTCTTCGTCTTTCGCCGCTACGTCGAGAAGCCCTCCGGCGGGCGGTTCCTCCTCTCGGGAGCGGTTCTGGGCCTGGCGCTGGGGGCGAAGTTCTCCGCGGTGATCCTGATCCCCGTCGCGGCCCTCCTGGCGGGGCTGGCGGCGTGGCACGGGATCGGGGCCCGGGAGAGCGGGGGGACGGCGGGGATTGGGAATCGCCCCCGCCGGGAAACGGGTCGCGGGCGCGAGCCCGCGCGACCACCCCGTGGGGGCCGGACGCGCGGCGGCCGGGTCCTGGCCTCGCTGGGGGCCGTCGGCCTGATGCTCCTCGTATCCGTCGCGGTCCTGTGGGCCCTCTACTTCTTCCCCTCGGATCCCCTCTTCTACCTGAAAGGGATGGAGGCCGTGAACCGCGACCACGATCCCAACTACCTCCCTTACCTGATGGGGGAGATGAAGCCGGGCGGCTGGCGTTCCTACCTCCTCATCGCCTGGCTGGTGAAGACCCCTCTTCCGTCCCTGCTCCTTCTGGGCGCTTCCGTGGTCTTTTTCTTCCGGGGCCGGCGCTCCGGATGGCTCGACGAGGCCTTCCTGATCGTTCCCGCCCTGGCCTTCTTTGCCGGCTATTCCCTCACCGCCGACAACCTGGGGGTCCGCTACCTGATTCCCTGCTTCCCGTTCTTCTTCATCTTCGCCTCCCGGATCGCCCCTCACGCGGCCTCGGCCGGCCGCTGGGCCCGGACGGCCCTGGCGGCGGCCCTGCTCTGGATTCTTCTGGAATTCGCCGCCGTCTGGCCCGACCACCTCTCCTACTTCAACGAGATCACCGGAGTGCCGCCCAGGGGGGTGGAGTGGCTGGATGACTCCAACCTGGATTGGGGCCAGGGGCTGATCCAGCTCCGGGACTACCTGCGGGAGCGTCCCCCGGGTGACTTCCGGTTCTGCTACTTCGGGAGCGGCGATCCGGCCTACTACGGCATCCGCGGGAAGACCGTCACGGTGGGCGCCCTCACCGGGCCGCCGGAGAGGGGCACCTACGTCCTGAGCGCTCACTGTGTCGCCCGGGCGCGGGCCCGGCTCTCCAGCCTCCACGGCGAAGGGGCCGGGAACTGGCTCTTCCACGCCACGCCCGCCGCGGTGGTGGGCCACGCCTACTACGTCTACGAGATCCGCTGAAGGAGAGGGGAGTCAGGAGGCCCGGATCAGGACGGCGGTGACGTTGTCCCATCCGCCGTTCTGGTTGGCCAGGGTGACGAGCGACCGGCAGGCGTCCTCCGGGTCGGGATGGTCCTCCAGGGTCCTGAGGATGGCGTCGTCATCCACCATGGAGTTGAGGCCGTCGGAGCAGAGGAGGATCCGGTCTCCCGCCTCGAGCCGCGTCTCGACGAGATCCACGTGGAGCTCCTCGGAGCTCCCCACCGCCCGGGTCAGGATGTTCCGGGCCGGGTGCTTCTCCGCCTCGGCCCGGCTCATGAAGCCCCGTTCCACCTGCTCGTTCACGAAGGTGTGGTCCCTCGTGAGCTGCCGGATCTCCCCGTCCCGGATCAGGTAGGCCCGGGAATCCCCCACGTGGCCGATGAAGCAGGAGTCGTCCGCCACCACGGCGGTGACCACCGTGGTGCCCATGCCCCGGGTGTCCTCCTGCGCCTGCATGTGCCGGACGATCTCGCGGTTGGCCAGATGGATGGCCGCCTGGATCCGGTTGCCCCCCGCCGAGAGTTTCTCGTCGACCTCGAAGGGCCAGGTGATCTCCGAATCGGCGTCGGTCATCCGCAGGAACTCCTGGATGGTGTCCACCGCGAGCCGGGAAGCCACCTCGCCCGCCGCGTGCCCGCCCATGCCGTCGGCGACGATGAAAAGCCCCCTCTCGGGATCGATGTGGTACGAGTCCTCGTTGCTCTTGCGCTTCTTCCCCACGTCGGAGAGGCCCGCCGCGGTCAGAGTCATGGAATCCTCATCCTATCTTCGCGCCCTTCGCGTCCGGGGCTCAGCTCCTCCAGCTTCGACAGGGCCACCTGATTGGACGGCTCCTTGGAGAGCACCGCCTTGAGCTCACAAACGGCCTCCTTGACCTCGTTCCCCTCGGCCAGGGTGAAGGCCAGATTGAGCCGGGCCGCCAGGTAGTCGGGGTTGCACTCGATGGCCTGGCGGAACTCCGCGATGGCGGCCGGCCGCTGGCCCATCTCCCCGTAAGTGACGCCCAGGTAGTTGCGGACGTCGGCGAAGCGCGGGTTGAACAGCACCGCCTGCTTCAGGTCCTCGGCCGCCGCCTCGAAGCGTCCCGCCTGGAGCGACTTCAGTCCCCGGCGGTAATGATACGCGAAGCTCTGGGCCCGGCGCTGGAATGCGTCGCGCATCCGCTCCGCGGTCTCCGCCAGGTCGCCCCGGGAGGCGGCGTCCAGGGCGGCCCGGTAGGGCTCCTCGATGGCGGAGAGGGTCAGGGTGCGCACCTGGTCGAACTCGGAGAGGGCCTCTGTCGTGCGGGCGCAGGAGAGGAGCGTGAAGGCCAGCTGGACGTGGGCCTCCAGGTAGGCCGGGTGGATTTCGATGGCCTTCCGGAACGCCGCCACGGCTTCCTCCATCTCCCCCAGGCGCACGCGGAGCAGCCCGACCCGGAAGTGGAGATCCGGGTAGAAGGAGGAGTCCGACAGGGCCGCCTCGTACGATTCGATGGCCCGGCGAAGATCGCCGTCCTCCTCCGCCTCCTCGCCGGCGGTGATCCGCGTCTGGGTCAGGTAGTACCGGGTCATCCGGAGGTCGGCCTCGTCCAGCTTCTCCGGGTTCTGGAGCGCCTTGTCGAAGAACTCGATGGCCTGCTTGAACTCGTTCCGATAGAAGTGGTAGATGCCCGACTTCAGGTGATAGTTTCCCATCTGGCTGCGGACGCTCTTGAGAAGCCGCATGCTCTACTTCCTCTTTCCCTTCTGCGGCGGCTTCGTGCGGAGCTCGAAGATCCGCTTGGCGGAGCGCCGGATGACCTCCGGGATGTTCTTGTCGGTCCCCAGGTTCTTCAGGTCCTTGTTCACCAGGCGGTTGAGCATGGTGAGGGAGACTCCCGTGGGAGTGCGGGGGTTCCGGGCCAGGGCGTGGGCCACGGCGTACGACTTGGTCCACTGCCGGTGGGTCCCGATGATCCGGAGCACCTCGTCGTTCACGCTGCGCAGCTTGGCGTAGCTCTCGATCTCCTGATCGCTGAGCTTGGGGCTCTTCAGCACCGTGGCCGCGATGAGCCGGCTCGGGTCCCGGATCAGGATGGCCCGCTCCTCGGGGTTTCCCTTGAGGGCCGCCTGGATCTTCTCCCCGACGGTCATCCGGACGATCCGCTGGAAGAGGGGCGTCCTTTGAAGGGCCTCCTCCGCCGCCTGCTCCTCGGGGGTGAGGGGGACCTCCAGGACCGCCTCGGCGGGCCCCGCGCCTTCCTCCGGCATCTCCCCGGCTTCTTCCGGCGCGGGCTCCTCCGGGGCGACCGCGGGCTGGAAGGAAATCTCGTCGTGCCCCAGGACGTGTTCCCCCAGCTCGATGAGCCGGCGCCGGGATTCCCGGGGCAGGGCCGGGTTGGCCTTCAGCGCCCGGGCGATGGCGTTGTTCCGGGCGAGACGCGCCTCGTTGCCGACGATCTGCTCCAGGACGGCCGTCTGGGGGGAGGCCGCCAGGTGCAGAAGGATCTCATCGCTGGCGGAGGGGTTGGTGACGATCGCCGCCAGCAGGTCCGGGCCGGTGCCGCTGCGGCGGCCGTAGAAGTCCAGGACAGCGGGATCAGTCCGGGGCTCCGCCAGAATCGACCGGAGGACCTCCCCGGGCAGCGCCGCCAGAGAGCCGCCCGCCTCGCGGGCGATCTCGGTGTCGGCGTCCGAGGAGAGGCGGACGAGGGCCAGGACCAGGTCCTGCCGTCCCAGGGGAAGGGCCCCGCGGGCCGCCGCCAGGCGCAGCGGCCGGGCGGCCGCAGGATCCAGGACCCTGGCCAGAAGGGAGGGGGTTGCCTCGACGGGGGAAGGATCGGACATCAGGGCTCCCGGGAAGGAGGAGGGCAGAGTTCCATCGCCCGGCTTCGATCGAAGACGAACCCGTGGATCGCTTCGCCCCGTTCCCCCAGCGGCACGCAGTCGTAGCCGTTGATCTGCAGCATCATGGTCCCCGCGTTCCCGCTCTCCAGGCGGATCTCGTTCTGGCAGTAAAGGCGCACAGTGTCCCCCGGGGCGACTTCCTTGCTGAGCCGCTCGGTCCCGTCGCACACGACGGCAATCCAGGTGGCCTCCGAGACGGAGAGGACCAGGGAGAGGTCCTCAGGCTCCGGGGCCGGATTCTCCGTCTCCTCCTCGATCGCGGGAGGGGGAGCCTCCCCGGCGGCGGGAGGAGGGGTGACGGGGACCTTGGCCCCGGGGGCGGCCGGGGCGGAAGTCCCCGATTCGATCCCCGCCGGGGCCCCGGAAGGCTCTCCGGCGAACTGCGCCTTCTCCTCCTGCGCGCGGGAGGATGAGGCCTTGCCGGGAGGGGCGGCCGGCCCACGGAAGACGATGAGCCAGAGGATGGCCGCCACGACCAGCGCCGCGGCGCCCAGGATCCCCGCCAGGGCCCGGCGCCGCGACGGGGCGGGCGGGTGCTCCTCGGGCGGGGGGACCGATGGGTCGGTCTCCTCGATGCTGAAGCCGGCGTAGCGGGGGCGGGTGGGCGGCGGATTCTGCCGGCTGTTGAGATCGAACAGGTAGGCGTTGACCATCGCCTCGCCGTCCAGGCCGATGAATTTGGCGTAGGCGCGGATGAATCCCTTATTGAAGAGGCCGCCGGGAAGCCGGTCGAACCGGTTCGCCTCCAGCGCCTCAAGGTATCTCAGGCCGATCTTGGTGGCTTCGGACACTTCGCGCAGGGAGATCTTCCGAAGCTCTCTTTCCCGTTTCAGGGTCTCGCCGAAAGTAGCCATGGGAGGTGACCTACCGGGGGCCCGAGCCTTGACCGGGGCGGGAAAGGGCTTCGCCGGAGAAGACCTGCATTCTAGGAAACGGCCCCGCTTCTGTCAACGAACTCGCGACGGCTGCTCAGGATCTGCTTCGCCGTCACCCTCACCAGCCTGGGCACCTTCGGTGAGGAGGCAATCTCCTCCAGGTCGGCCGCGGACAGGGTGTCCAGAAAGGTCAGGGAAACCGTCGCCGGCGTGAGGGGGTTTCGAAGGAGCTCCATCTTCACCGGATAGCGGTTCCGCCACTTCGGGTGGCACCCGACCGCCGACAGGACCGCCGCGGTCACCCGCTCCTCCGCGCAGAGGGCCAGGACCTCCTCTTCCGCGAGGCGGGGGTTTCCCAGAAGCGCCGTGACCACGTCCGGGTGAGGTTCGGACCGCAGGGAGGGGATCACGCCCGGGCCCGCGATCCGGGCCAGGGCGATCTTCTCCCCCAGGGCCATCTCTTCGACCCGAGCCTTCAGGAGCGTCTCCGCCGTCCGCTTGGCCGGAGGAAGCATGAGGGGGTCTTCGGCGATCTTTGCCAGGTCCTTCCAGAGCAGAAAGTGGATGAGGTTCTGCTTCAATGCCCGGGGAGAGTTGCGGTGGAAGACCACGGCGCGCTGCACTTCGTATCGGGAGAGCCACTGCTTGTTCCCGGCGATCTGCTGGATCAGCCCCGGCGGGAGGGCCGGGTTGGAGAGGATCGGGGCAAGGTGCTGCTCTCCGAAATCGGGGTTCTGGAGAGCCCCCTGCAGGTACGCGGGGCCCGCCCCCGGCAGTCGGAACCGGAGCTCCGCTGCGCCGGCGGACCTGGCCTGCTGGAATTCCCCCGCGCTATTCGTCTCAGAGTTCATGGACTTTCCCGGAAGACACGCTGCCCCAACGGTCGAATATAGGCCCTCCCGCGCCGAAAGCAAGGGGGCAAGTCCATGAAGTGCCTTGGCTTAAGGGGGAATCACGAAAACGGGGCCCCGGCTGGTTCAGGCCCCCTTGCTCCTTCTTGGTTTTGCCGTGGACGCGCGGCACGACCGTGGCGGGGATGGCTACCCCCCGCGGGCGCGAAAAGCCACGTTCCAGGTGGCTGTCGGCGCCCGCGGGGGTCGCGGAAATCCAAAAGACCGGTGTCTAGTACTCGCCCAGCTCCTTCTTGTAGGCGTTGCACAGCGCCTGGCCCCAGCCGTCCAGGCCCGCCAGCTTGCCGAAGAAGAAGCGCAGGACCGGCGGCTCGTCCGTGAATTTCAGTCCCTTCACGAGGTCGCGGTGCTTGTAGAGCCAGGCCACGCGGTCCACTGCGTACTCGATGTGCGAGATCGTGTAGACGCGGCGCGGCACGGCAATCCGGGTCAGCTCCACGTCGGCCATGATCTCCTTGCCCGTGTTCGGATCGCGGTCGGTGGAGATGGTGCCCCGCTCCATCGTCCGGATCCCCGAGGCGAGGTAGATGGCCGCGGAGAGCGCTCCCGCCGGATACTCGTGCTGCGGGATGTGCGGCAGGAACAGCTTGGCGTCGAGGTGGCAGGCCAGCCCGCCGGGCGGGGTCACCACGGGGACGTCGTACTCCAGCAGCCGGTTGACGAAGTACTTCACCTGGCGCACCGAGCAGCCGGCCACGTCCTCGTCGGTGATGTCCCTCAAGCCGATGGCCATGGCCTCGACTTCCTTCACCGACATGCCGCCGTAGGTCAGGAAGCCCTCGTACACCGGCAGCCAGTCCCTAAGCGCGAGGAAATGCTTCTCGTTGTTGGTGGCGATCAGGCCGCCGCGCACGCTGGCGTTCTTGCGGGCGCTCATGTAGTAGACGTCGGCGTAGGAGCACATCTCCTTGATGATCTCGGCGATGCTCTTGCTCTCGTACTCCTTCACCCGCTCCCGGATCAGGTAGGCGTTCTCGCTGAGCAGGCTCCCGTCCAGGACGAAGAGAACCTTGTTGTCGTCGCAGAACTTGCGCACCGCGCGCATGTTCTCCATGGAGAAGGGCTGGCCGCCGATCAGGTTGGTGGTGGCCTCCATGCGCACGTAGGCGATGCCGTCCCGGCCGTACTTCTTCAGGCACTCCTGCAGGCGGTTGAGGTCGATGTCGCCCTTGAAGGGGTGGGAGCTCTTGGTCTTCAGGGCCTCGTCGCCGTAGATCTCCAGCATCCGGCCCCCGAGGATCTCGACGTGGGCTCGGGTCGTGGTGAAGTGGTAGTTGGTCGGCACCACCTGGCCCGCCTTGAGGAAGACCTTGTCGATCAGGTGCTCGGCGGCGCGGCCCTGGTGGACGGGCATGCAGTACTTGTAGCCGAGGACATCCTCCACGGCGGAGAGGAGGCGATAGTAGCTCTCGCCGCCGGCGTAGGCGTCGTCGGCGACCATCATCCCTGCCAGTTGGTAATCGCTCATGGCGTTGACGCCGCTGTCGGTGAGCATGTCCAGGAAGACGTCGCGGGTGCGCAGCAGGAAGGTGTTGTAGCCTCCCTCCTCCATGGCCTTGAGCCGCTCCGCGGCCGAGGCCAGCCGGATCTTCTGAAGAATGCGCACCTTGTGCATTTCGATGGGGATTTCCTTGCCACTCGACAGACGGATGTTCATCAGGGACCTCCCGTGGGTTGATAAAAGTGCGGGGTGAACTCTTTAGCAAAGGCAGGGACCTTGTCAAGCCGAAGGCGGGAAGATGGAGGCCTGCGCGGGCAGGCGCGGGCAGACGACACCCCACGGGTGTCCTGAAGCGGTCTCGGAATCGGGTGATGGAACGGGAGGAAGTGGAGCCGGCGCGCGGGATTGAACCGCGGACCTACTGATTACGAATCAGTTGCTCTACCACTGAGCTACGCCGGCCTGTTTCGAACGTGCCAAGCAATTCCTGCGAACCGCCGCCTGCAACGGGTGTCTTCGGCGGTCCGGAGGGCGGCTAAGAATAACGGCCGCGGCGGGGGAGAGTCAAATCCATCCGGCCGCCGGATGGGGGCGAAAACGAAAGGGAGCGGAGCCGGATGGCTCCGCTCCCTCCACTCCGAGGCGCCGCCTACGGACAGTTGACGGCGGCGGGATCGACGTAGAGCCCGGGGGTGTACGGGATGTCCACGGTCCCGTCGTTGGTCCGGGCGACAGTGAGCAGCGTTGGAGAGGTGTCGAACTGGTCATGGCTCACGGTCCCGCCCGGGCCTGCGTAGGTGTAGGCCGCTGCCAGGTAGTAGTAGATCCCCGAGGAACAGGATCCCAGCGACTGCACCGAGAGCTTGCACTCGGTGTTGGTGGTGCAGGGGAGGTTCAGCGAGAGGGGATCCCCCTGGCAGTGGAGACCCGGGACGGACGCATCGATGAACCCCAGCGGGTGGTCCGCATGAATCACGGACGGGGGCTTGCAGATCGACAGGGGCGTCACGTCGATGTTGCAGGACGAGGTGTTGGAATCGGTGCACGTCCCGGGGGCCCCCTGGAACTCGCCGAACTTCTGCAGCACGCCGCCTCCCTCGTAACAGGTCCCCGGCACGCCCCCCGAGAAGCAGTCCGAGTCGCTGAAGCAGCTGAGCCCGCTGTCGCAGATGCCGCTGCCCACGAGGCGCCCCGTGGCGGCGGTCCGCAGCAGGTTGTGCCCATAGGTGGAGGGGAGCATCGGCCCGATCTCGTACTGCGTGGAGGGGGGCACCGGGGGCGAGCAGGTGGTTTCGCCCGTGGGCTGGTCCAGCAGGTTCGGGAAGGTGATGAGCGCGGTGCTGTTCCCGCTCAGGGTCAGGCTGGGGAGGGTCACGGGGAACGGGACCGTGGGGCAGACCCCCACCAGCAGGGCGGCCGACCCGCTCACCACGCCGTTGAGGTCGAAGGGGGCCGAGGTGCAGGTGAAATCGGTGCTGCACCGGGCCCGGACGGTGTAGGCAGCCAGGCCGGCGAAGGCGGAGACGTACGAGGTGGTGGCGGACCAGTCCTGGACCACCGCCTCGTCCCGGAGGAACTGGAACTGCAGGATCCCGCTCTTGCACCCTCCCGGGTTGTCGGTCCCCAGGGCGTCCAGGCGGAATTTCTCCCCCGGCACCAGAGCTCCGTCGCCGTCGCTGTCCGTCAGGACCAGAAGCGGCGTGATGCCGTTGGTGACCCCCAGGGTCTCGTTGCAGTTGTCGGGGCTGTCGATGGCGGGGCACTGGCTCGCCAGGGGCAGGGTGGTGGTCTCCAGCAGCGGGACGAAGGGAGTCGCCACGGCGCCGGTGATCTGGACGGCGTCGATCCACCACCCGTCGTCGTAGAAGCCCACGTCGAAGGGCGCGCCGCCTCCGGGAGGCAGCAGATAGGCCTCCCAGCCGTTGCCGAAGTCCCATGACGAGCCGATCCAGCGGAAGCGGACCCGCTGCCCCAGGAAGAGCGACAGGTTGAACTTCGACTGGATCCAGACGCCGTCCCCCCTGTTCCCCAGGAAGCCGGACTCCTGGGCCTGGAAGACTTCGAAACTGTTGGAGCCCAGGACGTTCCCCGAGTGGGACCAGATGCCGTCCGGGAAGCACATCGTCTCGCCGTAGACCGTGGGGTTGACGGATTCGGCCGCGTCGGTCGGGGTGAACTCGCAGTAGCCGAACCAGGAGAAGACCTGGGCGGTGTGCTCATAGACGTTCTGGAAGGGCTCCAGCTTCTGCCACCGGCCGAAGTTGTCGACGGTGGGGCTGGAGTCGTTGTCCACCTGTACCTGCACGTCGGCGAGGTCCCCCGCCTGGCCCGGCGAGAAGTTCACCGAGTTGTCGTCCACCAGGTCGACGATCTGGTAGAAGGACAGGAATAGATCGTCCGGGGCCGGGGTGAGCGTCAGGTTGATGGGGTTGGTCACGAACGCCGCGATCTGTCGGAAGTGGATGGTGTCCCCCGTGCGGTTGATGGGGTCGGTGTGCAGGCCCCAGTGGGCGGACTGGTTCCCCTGGAAGGCCTTCCCCAGATCGGGCGACGCCAGGGTGTGGATGTGCCAGTCGTTGTCGTTGTCGGGATCGATCTGGCACCCCGAGGCGGCGGTCCGCCCGATGACCTCCATGAAGCCGTAGCAGGCCTTGCCGGTGATGAGACCTGGGCCGGTCCCGCTGTTCTGCAGGAAGCCGATGGTCCCCGGGAAGCCGGTGGTGGTCTCGAAGCCTTCGTAGATGAGGCCCGGCATGCACTTCCCGTACGGGTGGGAGCTGTCCAGGCAGTTGGCATCGGTGGTGCAGGTGGCCCCCGGCGTGACGCTGTCCACGTTGCACCTGGATGCCGTGTAGGGAGGGGGCGCTCCCTCCGGAAGATCCAGGTCCTCCACGAAGGAGATGGGAACGGTCCGGGAGGTTCCGCCGGCCTGGTCCGAGTTCAGCGTCAACGTCAGGTTTCCCCGGGCCGGGTTGGTCACGTCGGTCGTGCTGACCGAGGGGGAGATGACCATTTCGAAGTAGTCGCCGTCCGACCCGAACGGGGTGCAGGTCGAGGAGGGGCAGTCGGCGGCGGAGGAGCAGCGCTGTCCCGCCTTCAGTCCTCCGTCGCAGGTCCCCAGGGTCCGGGTGTCCACCGTGCCTCCTGCGGAGAAGGAGGGGATCCGGATGGTGGTGTCGGTGATGCAGGCGATGTCGGGATCCGCGGTGGAAAGGGAGAGAGTCACCCCGGTCAGGTTCAAAGCGGAGATGTTCTGGAGGATCAGCCGGACGCGGACCATCTCCCCGGGATCGGCGAAGACATCGCCGTCGCCGCAGGGCGCCGTGCCTCCCGTCCCGCACTGGATCACCTCCGGGAGGTCCCGGACCAGGGTCTTGATGACCACGATGTCCGCCAGGGGCACCTTGTCGCAGCTGACGGCCAGGGCGTAGAAGGGGCCGTTCTCCACGTCGTCCGGTACCCCGTTGAGGGTCTCGTCCATGCTCCCCGCAATGTCGCAGGCGTCGCCGATCCCGTTGAAATTGGCGTCGGCCTGGACGGGCGGGTTGCTCCCCGGAAGCGTCGTCGAGTTGTAGAGGGTTGGACAGTTGTCGAAGGCGTCCTTCACCAGGTCCCTGTCCAGGTCGTCGTTCTGGGCGGAGCACACCCGGCCGGTGCAGGTGCCTCCTGGGCAGTCCCGGGTCATGTAGCAGCCCAGGCCCGCTCGGGTGCCGCCGTTGCAGGTCCCGACGCAGTCCCCGTCGCAGGCGTCTCCCAGGGGATCCACCTCGGCGCCGGAGAAGGGGTCCAGCCGGTCCGCGTTGACCTGGGTCGGGTTGTAAGCCAGAACGCAGTTGTCGGTCTTGTTGGGCACCCCGTCCGCGTCCGCGTCGCCATTGTCGTCGCAGGCGTCGCCGCGCCCGCCAACGCCGGCCTCCTGGCCGGGGTTGTAGACGTCGGGGCAGTTGTCCGCCTCGTTGGCCACACCGTCGAAGTCCACGTCGTCCCAATCGCAGATGTTCCCCGCGCCGTCCAGGTCGATGTCGGCCTGGTCGGGGTCGGAGAGGAACCGGCACTCGTCGCAGGCGCTGCCCACGCCGTCGGAGTCCTGGTCGGCCTGGTCCGGGTTGTAGACCATGGCGCAGTTGTCCCCGGTGTCGTCCAGGGTGGCGGAAAGGCAGGTGCCGGCGCCGCAGTCGGCGTCTACGGAGCAGATCTGGGCCGGGTTGTTGCTGCAGTGGCGCACGGCGCCGCAGGCGCCGTCGGGCCCGAAGAGCGAGGGGATGTCGTCGGCGGTTCCGCAGATGCCGTCCCGCCCGGAAGCGGCGTCGAGGCCGTCGCCGTCCAGGTTCATGAAGCTGCTCTGGCCGTAGAACCCGTTGTGGTTCGAGTCGCACAGCGGGTCTTCATAGGCGATGAAGACGTTCGTCTCGGTGGCGGGGACCACGAAGAGGACACCGGGCGAGTTGTAGGTCCCCGAGACCCGGAGGGTCCCCTTGAAGATCCCGGTGTCCGGTCCGGTCTCGGTGGCGGCGAAGATCTCGCCCGGGAACGGATCCGAGTTGGAGAAGGCCCGCACCAGGACGGTGTCCACCGTGGAGGAGGAACCGCGGGCGGGGTCGGCGTTGACGTTGGAATCGTTCACGGTCACCGCCAGGTCCTGGTCGCAGTCATACAGGTTGGTCCGGTCCACCGAGAGAGTGGCGCAGGGAAGGCCCGCCGCGATCGGGTCGGGGACGCTCACGCAGGTCCCGTCCGGGCACTGGGAGGTGCCGGCGCAGGGCTGCCCGTCCTGGCTTCCCCCGGAGCAGGTCCCGCCGATCCGGCTGCAGGCGGCGACCGACTCGGGAACGGGGTGGACCTCGTCCCATTCGAACACCACGTCGTCGATTCCCACGCCGTAGTCGCCGGACGCGGAGCCCAGGGCGGTCTCGATGGTGAAGAAGCTCAATCCGATCTGGAAGCGGTTGCCGGCATCCCCCGGGACGTAGAACTGCAGCCCGGTGTCCTCGTAGCCCACCAGGCTGATGTCCACGTTTCGCGACGGCCCGGCCACGGTGTCCTCTCCCACGTGGACCTCGTTGGGGCCGGAGAAGGGGCGCAGGTTGATGGGCGCCACGGGGATCTTCGGCTTGACGGCATAGGGGTTGGTGCTGGCGCTGTCAAAGCCCGGGAAGCCGGTCTCGTCCCCGGACAGGACGGAGCTCGAGAGGGAATTGTCCGGGTCGGTGGTCGGTCCGAAGGTCAGCTGGTTGTAGTAAAAAGTGGAGTAGTAGGGATCGACCGGGCCCAGGAGCCGGGTGAGGTAGTAGGAGATGCCGTCTCCCCGCAGGTTCTCTCCCATCAGGACGTTGGGCACCGGGTCGTCGATGTCGTTGTCGATGTCGGTGATGAACGTGGTGGAGCCGTCGAACTGGACCGTGGTGTTGTATCCCAGCCGCTGGAACTCCACGGTGTAGGGGAACCCGCTGGAGTCGTTCCCCTGGTGGACCTTCTGGATGACGGGGCTGAAGAGGACGTCCAGAAGCAGCTCGGCCCGGGTCGGGGTGGCGGTGTCGAAGGGGATTCCGTAGTTGCCGCAGTCGGTTGCGTCGGCGGTGGAGGTGCCGTTGCCGGTGTGCCACATTCCTCCCACGAATCCGGTCAGGCCCGCGGGGATGGCGGCGCAGAGTGACGGTCCCGCGCCGTCGGGATCGTAGCCCGGGGTCCCGTTGGCCAGGACGCAGTTGGACCTGCTCTGGGTCTGGAAGCCGCACTTCCCGCTGGTCATGTAGTGCCACAGGGGGAGCGTTGCGGAGGAGGCCCCGATGATGGACTGGGGGTCCCGTGCCGTGTGCCAGCCTCCGTGGTTGCGGTCGAAGTTCCAGGGGACCAGGTCCCCGGTGGAGGGTGTCGAGGAGGCCAGGATCCCGCGGTCCAGGATGCCGTTGCCGTTGGGGTCCACGCTGCCCGAGAGGACGCCGCCGGAGGGGTAGGCCTCATCGGTGACCTGAATCTGGTTGTTGATCCGGCCCGTGGCGGCATCGGTCACGAAGAGGCTCGAGAACTGCACCGTCTCGTCCATCGAGCCGAGGGTCAATCCGGGGCGATCGTTGGGCTCGAGGACCAGAGAGCGGTTCAGGTCCCGCGCCACGGGGGACGTCGTCCCGGCGGGGAAGTCGGTCGAGTAGTGGACGCTCTCCCGGTCCGAAGCGACCGCGTGGGTGAAAGTGAAGGAGGTGTGGGAGAGGAGGGTGCCGCCCGTCCCCTGGGAGAGGGACAGGTTCAGCACCGCAAGGTTCCCCTCCGTGGCGACGTCGGGGGCGATCTTCAGGGAAAAGGTGATCCCCACGGGCTGGCCCGCCGGCATCCGCCCGATGTTCTTCGGGGAGTCCAGCACCACGATCTTCGTGGAGGGGGTGGTGCCGTCGGCCTGGTAGGGGGTGAGGGTGGCGGTGACGTCGGTGTACTCGTCCGTGATGGAGTTGTTCACCAGGGCCACCGAGTAGGTGACTGCCTCGCCCGCGTCCAGGAACTGGTCGTTGTCGCACCCGCCGAAGATGAGGTCGGAGCCGTCGCGGCCGGCGGGATTGACGAACAGGCCGCCCAGAAGGTCCGGCTCGCAGTTCACCTTCGCCAAAGCCACGGCGTTGCGCGGCGTGTCGGTATGGACCACCTCGATGGTGAAGCCGCTGTTCGCCTCCACGATGCCGTTGTTGGCCGATCCCGTGCCCCCGAGGATCTCCCGGACCGGCAGGGGAATGCTCGTGAAGTTCTGGCTCCCCGTGGCGCTGAAGGAGAGACTGGTCTCGGTGTCCACGACGGTGTCGGAGAGGTCCCGCACCTGGATCGTGACGGAGGCCCCGAGGTTTTCGGTGGTGGCGTCCACGTCGTAGAGGCTCAGGCCCAGGGAGTCGGAACAGGTGTAGCGGGCCTTGTCGAACCGGGCGAAGCTCTGGGGCAGGTTGGCGTGGGACAGGGGATTGTAGATGTCCGGGACCGTCACCACCGGGCCGGCCACCGCCAGGGCGAACCCCTGGCCGCCCGTATCCAGCACTCCGTCGGCATCCAGGTCCTCGCCGCAGGCACGGAGAGGATCCGTACCGGTGCATTCGGCGCTGGTGGTGCAGGGGGTCCCCATGTTCCAGCTCTTCACGTTGCAGACGTTGGCGTCCAGGGAGAAGTTGCCGTTGGCATCCTCCCGCTGGCTGATGTTCTGGGTGATGAGGCTGGGGCTGGCGCCCCCCAGCCCTCTCGAGACCCGAATCGTCCAGATCCCCAGCTCGAGCTGGTTGTCGGAGGTGTTCGGGTTACGATCGGGGTCGGCGGAAAGGTGGACCGCCTCCACGGCGTTGCGGACGTCATCCGGATCCTCCCCGACCTGCGGGCGCCCGAGGCTCCACTGTCCCACCACCGAGTTGAGGGGGTTGTACCGGTTGCCGTCGTAAGTCTTGCCCGAGGGGGCCACCACCTCGAGATTCAGGTCGTTGACCAGCAGCTCTCCGGGGGGATCGGTCCAGGCCAGGGCGATGCGCACCTCCCCCTGGGAGGATGTGACCCGGAAGTGGTGGTTGATCTCCAGCCGGGAGGTGTTATTGATGGTGCTCTCGGCGGTTCCCACGAAGTCCCAGATGACGAGGCCCAGGGCCGGATGCTCCGGCGTGTTGGGCAGTCCCAGGGGAAGGTCGGGCCAGGTGGCGGCGGGGAGGACATGGGAGACGATCGCCCGGCCGAAGCCCTGCCGGTTGTTCCCGATGATCCCGATGCCGTACAGCTGCACCGCCCGGGCGCTGTCCACGAGGATGTCGTTGCCGTCCAGGGACAGGGCCGCCGAGGTCAGTCCGATGGCCTCCTCGCCGAAGTTGGCGGAGGCCACAAGCAGCGCCTTGGTCAGGGCGCCGGAGATGGTGGGAATCCTGTCGGTGTCGATCCGGGCGCCGGTGGGGTAGAGACCCTGGGCGAAGTAGTCCCGGATCAGGGCCGCCTGCCCCGTCACGGTGGCGGCGGCGAACGATGTCCCGCGGTTGTGCTGGTCCAGCACCGCCTCCACGGTCCCGTCCTGGTTGTTGTCGGTGGAGCGGAAGGCGGCCATCCCGTAGGTGAGGGGTCCGCCGCCCGTGGGGGTGCGATCGTTGCCCACGCCGGTGATGATGGGGGCCGTCCGGAGGCTGGCGATGGTGGCCGGGCCCTTGGAGGTGTAGTTGGTGACGTTCTCCTCCCCGTTGAAGTCGCCGAACATGGTCTGCACGTCCTCGTCCACGGCCCCCACGCTGATGGAGTTCTTGGCGGTGGCGGGCGGGGAGACCTGGAGGGGGCGGCAGATGGGGGTCTGCCCGTCGCAGAGCGGGTCGCTCTGGATGCTGGACACGCCGTCGAAATAGTCCGGGATCAGGTCGCGGCCGCTGTTCAGGCTTGCCCCCGCGTTCCCGACGGGGCTGATCACCATGTAGTCCAGATGGCTGGCCAGGAACAAGTCGATCTGGTTCGCCTCGATGGTGTAGACGCCCTGGTTTCCTCCGGTGGTGGAGGCGGAGAAGTTGGGGACCGCGAAGGGCATGACATGCAGGCGGGCCCCGGCGGCGATGGCGGTGCTCATCCGATCGGTGAGGCTGCCGGGGTTGATGTTGCCGCCGTGCTCCACCAACTCGGCCAGGCTGCACTGGGCGTTAGCGGCCGCGTCCTGGACGACCAGGCGGGCCCCCCGGGCGATTCCGTCCATGTTGATGTTGTGGCGGACATACCCCGGAAGGGGAGAGAGGGTCGCGAAGGCGCCCAGGGTCGAGGGATGGCCCGCGATGATGCCGGCCACCACGTTGCCGTGGGTGCCGGAGCCGTAGAGGAGCCCGTCGCACGTCTCCCCCACGATCTGCCCGGGATCGTGGGTCCCCACCAGATGGTACGCGGCAATCTTCCGGTGGAGCCCGATCTGGATCAGGGTGGAAATCTGGGTCAGGTTCAGGGCAGCGGCGTTGTGGGCGAAGGAGGCGGAGTCGGTGGAGACGCCGTTGTCCAGCACCGCCACAATCTGCGGCGGCACCGCGGAGCCCAGGCCGAGTCCGCCGCCGTCCACGCCGAGGTCCCAGTAAGGGGTCGCGCTGCCAGTGTGCTCGACTTCCCCGACCTGCGCGGTCGTATGGACCTCGGCGCTGGCCAGGACGAACTCCGCCGATTCCTGGATGGTGCGGATCCCCGGAATCTGGGCCAGGGCAGCGACCTTCTCGGGAGTGGCACGGACCGCCAGGACACCGCCGGTTTCGCCGTGAGGAGACGCCAGGTCGGGGCCGACCACCGCGCGAACCTGATCCAGCACGTCGTTCCGGTCGAATCCCGGCCAGGTGTCGGCCAGGAGATCCATCTCCCGGGACCCGGCCCTCAGGCGGGAGATCAGGGGCGAGCGTCCCAGACCGGGATCGATCTTGAAGCCCGGGAGATAGGAGGTGGAGGCCTCGACGAAATCGGCGCTCCTGAGTGCGGCGAGAGCGTCGGGAGATCCCACGACGACGAACGCACGCTCGGGGATGCTGCTCACCACGCGGCCGCCCATCCGGCCGATCTCCTCCTCGATTCCTTCCGGATTCCGATCCCGAAGGGCCCGCTCCCAGACCTGGATCAGGAGGGCGTCACGGCCGGTCCCACCGGGAGGATCCTGCCGCTTCCGGAGATGGGCCGGGATGAAGTCGAGCCCGCCGGGATGCTTCAGGTCCACGAATCCCGCCTGCGTGTAGACCAGGCCGCGTCGCTGCGAGAAGGGCGGGAGGTTGGGCTTGAACGAATCCCCCAGGGGGTTCAGCCCCAGCATCCGGTCGTGGAGAGTCACCTGGATCCGGTTGAAGTAGGCCATCGCATCCGGATCGATGTCCCGCCCGCCATCCAGCTGGAGATCGGGACGGGATACGGGCTTTGCGGCCCAGTCATGGAGCGTGGAGATGGAGAAGAGAGCCAGAAGCGCGATGAGGATCAGGAAGAGATTGCCTGCCGTGAGTTTGTGACTCAAGACCATGCCTCCCCGGGACCCAGCCCGGAGCCGTCTGTTTGGAAGAAGGAAACCCCTCTGTATCGGTTCTCCGTGACAAGAAATGAACGGGGGAGAGAAGTTCCCCCCCTCATCCGGATCCGGCGTACTCCCCGGACCACCTCGAAACTCGAGGAACCAGATGTCGGTGCATTTTGCGTAATATTACGGCCAAATGTGTCAGTTGCAAGGCATTTCCGAGAGGCCACCCCCGGAAAGGCCGCGTGGATCGGCCTCTCCGGAGAGGGACCTTCCGGACCGCCATTCCATCGGCCCTTCGCCTGGAGGTGGCTGCCAGGCGGGATCACGATCGGGCAAGGCTTCCCGGGGCATATATTTCGGAAAGGAAATGCCCCCCGGGGGATGGGTTCCTCTCTTCCTGTAATGGAGGCGGAGAATGTCGGCGGCGCGGCCGGCCGCAGGGGAGGCCCTCTCGCGGAGGACCGGATCCACGGGGGCCTACGGTGAGATGAAGTCGGGGACGACCTTCCGGGGGAGAAGCCCGCAAAGGTGGCCCCGGTCCAGAAACTCGGCGATCGCCCGCCGTCCCGGGGAGCCGGCGTCACGCGTGAGATCGTTCACATACATTCCGACGAACCGATCGGTCAGGTCCCGATCCAGGCCACGGCCGAACTGCATGGCGTAGGCCAGCGCCTCTTCCCGGTGGGAGAGGGAATACTCGATGGCCCTCCGGAGCAGGCGGGCCACCTGACGGCACCGCTCCAGGCCCAGGTCCTTCCGGACCAGGTTCACACCCAGCGGCAGGGGCAGTCCCGTCTCCTTCTTCCACCACTCTCCCAGGTCGCAGAGCTTTCTCAGTCCCGCCCCCGCGTAGGTGATCTGCCCCTCGTGGATCAGGAGCCCGGCGTGGACGGTCCCGTCCAGGACCCGCTCCGGGATCTCGTCGAATGGGACCACCTTGTGGGCGAACTCTCCGGAGTGGAGCCGCAGGGCCAGGTAGGCGGAGGTCAGGGTGCCCGGGACCGCCACCACCTTCCCGGAAAGTCTGCCCGCGGGGATCGGGTCCCTGCTCACCAGGACGGGACCGTAGCCGTCGCCGAAGCTGCCGCCGCAGGAGAGGATGGCGTACCGATCGGCCAGGTGGCCGTAGGCATGAACGGAGGCGGCCGTGATCTCGATCGCCCCCTCCAGGGCCATGCGGTTGAGGGACTCGATGTCCCGGAGGACCTGCACCAGCTTCACCCCTTCCATGTCGATCTTCCCGGCGGCGAAAGGATGGAACATGAAGGCGTCGTCGGGATCGGGGCTGTGGCCGAAGCGGAAGGTGGCCGGGTCGGGTGAGGGGCTCAGGGCTCACCTCCCTGCCCCGGCGGCGTCGAAGCCTCGCCGGAAGATCCCTTCAGGTGGCGGGAGGCGTGGTAGGAGGACCGCACGAGGGGGCCGGCCTCCACATGGCGGAAGCCCAGGGGCAGGGCCTCGCGGCGGATCTCCTCGAACTCCCCGGGAGGCACGAAGCGGGAGACGGGAAGATGCCCCCCGGTCGGCTGCAGGTACTGCCCGATGGTCACGATGTCCACCCGGGCCTCCCGGAGGTCGGACAGTACCTCCCCGATCTCCAGGCGCTCCTCCCCGAGACCCAGCATGAAGCCCGACTTGGTCACGGGAGATCCCAGCGCCTTGGCCCGGGAGAGGAGCGAGAGGGAGTGCCGGTAGTCGGAGCCGGGGCGCACGGTGCGATAGAGACGGGGGACCGTCTCGACGTTGTGGGCGAAGACGTCGGGGGCCGCTTCCAGGAGGGTGGGAAGCGCTTCGGGGGCCCCGCGGAAATCGGGAGTGAGGACCTCGACCGCGCATCCGGGACGGCGGGCGCGGACCGCTCGGATCACGGCCGCGAAGTGGGCGGCGCCGCCGTCGGGGAGATCGTCCCGGTCCACCGAGGTGACCACCGCGTGGGCCAGCTCCATCCGCTCCACCGCCTCGGCGAGGCGGGCCGGCTCCCCGGGATCCGCCCGGCCGGGTGTGCCGGTCATCACGGCGCAGAAGCCGCACCGGCGGGTGCAGATGTCCCCCAGGATCATGAAGGTGGCGGTCCGCTCGCCCCAGCACTCGAAGACGTTGGGACAGCGGGCCTCCTCGCACACGGTGTGGAGGGAGAGGGAGTCCAGGGTACGCCTCACAGACTTGTAGGGCTCGCCGGTCCGGAAGCGGATTTTCAGCCAGGGAGGCTTGGGCGTGCGGATCCGGGACTCCTCGCCCCGGCGCGGGGCCGGGATCCTCTCCCGGGTGGGGGGACGCTTGCCGCTTCCGGCGGGAGCCGCCATCTCAGGCCTCCTCCTTCCGCGCCTGCGCGGTGGAGCGCTTCGGGCCGCCGCGGGCATTTCCGGAATCGGCCATCTCCTGCCCGATCAGCGGTTGAGTGACCGCCCCAGGACATCCAGGGCGGCCTCGCCCAGGGCCTCCGAGAGGGTCGGGTGCGCGTGGAGAGTGGCCAGGATCTCCTCGGTGGTCGCTTCCATGTGGAGCAGGGCCGTCCCTTCGGCGATGAGCTCGGTGGCCCTGGGCCCGATGATGTGCACTCCAAGGACCTCGCCGTACTTCTCGTCGGCCACCACCTTCACGAACCCTTCGTTCTCTCCCAGGATCAGGGCGCGGCCCAGGGCCGTGAACGGGAACTTCCCGGTCTTCACGGCGAATCCGCGATCCCGGGCCTGGCTTTCGGTGAGCCCCACCCGGGCCACCTCGGGATCGCAATAGGTGCACCAGGGGACCTGGTCGTAGTTGATGGGGTGGGGCTTCTCTCCGGCCATGGTCTCCACTGCCGCCACCGCCTCGTGGGAGGCGACGTGGGCCAAAGGTGCCCGTCCCACCAGGTCGCCGACGGCATAGATCCCGGGCTCCGCGGTCCGGTAGGAGGCGTCGGTCTTCACGTACCCTTTCTCCAGGACCACCCGGGTCCTCTCGAGGCCCAGGGAGCCGCTCTTGGGGCGGCGCCCGACGCCGAGGAGGAGGGCCTCCGCGGTCAAGGTCTCGGTCTTCCCCGAGCCGCCCATGGCGCAGGTCACCTCCACCCCCTCGGGAACGACGGCGGCCTTCCGCACCTCCGCGCCGGTGCGGACCCCGATTCCCCGTTTCCGGAAGCAGCGCTCCAGCTCCCTGGAGACTTCCTCGTCCTCGGAGGGGACGGCCCGGGGCAGGATCTCCAGCAGGGTCACCCGGGCTCCGAAGCCGGAGTAGATGGACGCGAACTCCACCCCGACCGCCCCGGCCCCGAGAATGATGAGGGAGCGGGGGACCGAGGCCAGCTCCAGGGCATGGTCCGATGTCAGGATCCATTTCCCGTCAGGCTCGATTCCGGGGAGCCCCTTTGCCTCGGATCCGGCGGCCAGGAGTATGTTCCTCGCCTCCAGGATCCGGCTCTCTCCGGAGCGGGAGGTGACCGACACCCGGCCGGGGCCCTCGATCCTCCCGGTCCCCTCGAAGACCTGGACCCGGTTCTTCTTCATCAGGAAGGCAACGCCCTTCGCCAGCCTGTCCACGATCCCGGCCTTCCGCCGCTGGACCGCGGGGAAGTCCACCTGCACCTCGCCTACCTGGAACCCGAATTCCCCGGCATGGCGGAGGGAATGGAGGAGCGACGCGCTCTGGAGGAGGGCCTTGGTGGGAATGCAGCCCCTCAGCAGGCAGGTCCCGCCGAGGTCCGGGTCTTTCTCCACGATGGCCGTCTTCATGCCGAGCTGCGCGGCACGGATCGCACCGGTGTAGCCTCCCGGTCCCGCTCCGATCACCACCAGGTCGAATCCCGTCCCGCTTTCCATGGGTGCCGCCACGGTCTCGCCCCTCCCGATGCCGCGCCGCCGCCGGCCTCCTGGCCGGACGGGAGCGGATCCCCCCCCGGGCGTGTGGCCGCCCTGGAAGTCGAGCAATTTCAGGATTCGGGATTCCCGTCACCGGCTCGCTGGCGGCGGGCAATTTAACATCTTCGCGCCCCGGTTTTCAACGCCGGGCACGGGAGGCGGGCCGGCGGAGTGAGCGGGGGCCTTCTTCCGCTACTCCCCCTGGAAACGGGGCCTCCGCTTCTCCAGGAAGGCGCCGATCCCTTCCTTCTTATCCTTCGTGTCGAAGAGAACGGCCTGGGAGACCACCTCGAAGGCGAGCCCGGAATCGAGGGGGACCCGGGCGGAGAGATTCAGCGCCGCCTTGGCCAGGCGCACGGCCAGCGGCGCGCGGGAGGCGAGTTTCTCGGCCAGCTCCCGGGTGGCCCGGGCCAGATCCTCCCGGGGGACCACCCGGCTCACCAGCCCCAGGGCCAGGGCCCGGTCCGCCTCGACGGGATCGGCGGTGAGGATCAATTCCTTCGCATGTCCCAACCCCACCAGACGGGGGAGGCGCTGGGTTCCTCCGGCGCCGGGGAGGATCCCCAGTCCCACCTCGGGGAATCCCAGCTTCGCGCCGCCCACGGCGATTCGGAAATCGCAGGCCAGGGCAAGCTCCAGCCCGGCCCCCAGGGCGTGGCCGTTCATGGAGGCGATGGTGGGCTTGGGGAAGGCGTCGATCCGGGCGAAGAGGTGGCTGAGGGAGGCCTCCAGCACATGCCTGGCTTTCCGGTAGTGGAGATCCCGGAGATCGGAGCCTGAGACGAAGACCTTCTCGCCGCCCCCTGTGAAGACCGCTACCGCCACGTCCCGGTTTTCCTCCGCCTCGACGAGGGCCCGCTCGATCTCCCGGGCGGTGGGCTCGTCCAGGGCGTTGTGAACGGCGGGGCGGTCGATGGTGATGGTCGCGATCCGGTCCTGGATGTCGAAGCCGATATTGATGAAGGCCAAGGAAACTCCTCCATGCGGCCGCGGACCGCTAGGTTGTGAGGATGATCTTTCCGAAGACGCCCCGCTCTTCCAGAAGGCGGTGCGCCTCCGAAATCCGATCCAGGGGAAGGACCTGGTCCACGACGGGAAGGAGCCGTCCCGCCTCGACATGCCGAAAGATGGTGAAAAGACTGGAGCGCCTTCCCATGGTGGAGCCCAGAATGGAGAGGTTCTTGAAGAAGACCTGGCGGAGGTTCAGGGAGACGTCGGCCCCGGTGGTGGCGCCGCACGTGACCAGGCGGCCCCCCCGGGCCAGGCACGCGACGCTCTGCTCCCAGGTCGCCTTTCCCACGTGCTGGATCACCACGTCGGCGCCTCGCCGGTCGGTGATCCGGCGGACCTCGTCGCGGAGATCCGACCGGGAGAGATCGATTCCCTCCTCGGCGCCGAGCTCCCGGGCCTTCGCGATCTTCGACGCGCTCCCCGACACGGCGATCACCCGGGCCCCGTGGAGCCGGGCGATCTGGACGGCGGCGGAGCCGACCCCGCTTCCGGCCCCCAGGACCAGCACCGTCTCGCCGGGCCGGATCCCGGCCTTGTCCACCACCATCTGCCAGGCGGTGAGGAAGACCAGGGGAATCGCGGCCGCCTCCTCGAAGGAGAGGGCCGCCGGGATCGGGATCAGGTTCCTGCCCGGAAGGACGATCTCCTCGGCACAGGTCCCGTCCCGGTGCTCGCCGAGGATCCCGTAGTCCCGGCAGAGATTGTCCCGCCCCGAGAGGCACTCCTCGCAGAGGCCGCACGAGACGCCCGGCGCCACCGCCACCCGGTCTCCCGGCGCGAAGCGGGTCACGGCGGGACCGAGCTCGGCAACCACCCCCGCGCCGTCGGAGCCGGGGATGACGGGCAGGGGAAAGCGGACGCCGGGAATCCCCCGGCGCACCCAGAGATCGAGGTGGTTCAATCCCGCGGCGCGGATCCGCACCCGGGCCTCGTCGCTGCGGACAGGGCGGGACGGAAGGTCCTCGGGAACGAGGCGGTCGACACCGCCGTGCTCGTGGATTCGAATCGCCTTCAAGCCGGGTCTCCGGATGGCACTGGAAAGAAGATTTCGGAAGTCTAGGGGGTGCCGGAGGGTCCGTCAAGGCCTTCCTGTACCGCACAGATCATCCAGCGCCGGCGATTCCCAGGCCCGCCGGAGCGCCGCCACTGCCAAGTCCTGCGAGTGGGTTGCATGAACGCGCTCCCGCGCCATCTTTGCCATGTGCCGGCGTCGGTCGATGTCATCCAGAAGCCCGATCACGCGTTGGGCCGCCGCTCCGGGGCCCGCCTCCGGTTGCAGGACGAGCCCTTCCACCTGATCCCTTACTACGACGTTGGCGAAGCCCGTCAGTGGTGTGATGACCGGCACAACACCGCATGCCATGGCCTCCATGACGGCGCTGGGCGTGCCTTCGTTCCGGGAAGGAAACAGGAATATGTCCGCCGCGCGCAGGAGGCGCAGGACCGCCGAGACGCTGGGAGGAGACCACAGGAACTTGAAATGATCGCGCTTGCCGGAAGATGTGATGCGCCTCTCCAACTCGCCGAAGAAGCCCCCATCCGGTGGGGACGAGCTTTGCGAAGCGCCGAGAACAACAAATAGCGCTCGCGGTTCCCTTTCAACCACCCGCAGCCAGATCTCCACGGCGACATCGATCCCCTTGCGATGGATTACGGAGCCCGTAAAGGCCGCGACGAGAGCGTCTTCTCCGATACCAAGTTCTCGGCGCGCGGCCAGCTTCTCATCCGGGGAGCAGGGCTGGAAAGCTTCCAGGTCAATTCCCATCGATCCCGGGATCAGCGGATCCCTGGTGCCATAGGTTCTTTCGTAGCGGTCGGCTTGTTCGGGGTTGATATAGATGACTCGGTCGTACATCCGGAATAGGCGAAGCTTCCATGCGGCCATCGTCGTCTTGCCGATGTTCTCCGGATCATCCGAATCCAGCAGCGTCATTGTGAAACTGGCCTTCTTGCCGAGCAGCTTGCTCGCCAGGGGAACGAGAAAGGTCACCCATCCGGAAAAATATACGTGGACGTGTTGGTAGCGGTGGCGCAACACCATGAGCCACCAGAGAACGGATGCTATCCAACGCATCTTGGATAGCCGACTTTCCGCTCCGCCGCAGCGGAATATGTCCAGGCACGACATCTTTTCTCTGGCGGGAGCGCCGGGCGGTTTCATCGCGAGGACTATGAACCTGAATCCGTGCTCTTCCAGGCGGGGCGCCAGCCGCAGGAAGGCGATGCCGGGGCCGCCGTATTCAGGGTAAAAACGGGAGCATACCAGGGCTAGGGTGCGCTGTGCCGGTTCCCGCCGCGATCGATTCATGCGGTGCCCCCATTAGCTTACGCAATCGTGTCCATGCGTTGCGGATATCTTGCGGCTTCAAGATCAGCGTCTCCGCCAATCGCAGCTCGGACGAGCGCAGGAAGAGGACCAGGATGTCCAGGGACATGACCCTGTAGGACGCGCTGGACGTCAGCGCGGCTCTCGTCACTCCGAACATGGGGATCCACCACAGGTTAAATGCAACATTCAGGCGGACTTTCAAGCACGGTTGAGGTCCGATAGCGTCCATTGCGTGAACCAAAGGGTCTCGGTCAACGCTGACGGAGGGTAGTTTCTCCTCGTTAGGCATGGAAATCAAGGGATGGGGGAGTGGGCGGAGGTTCACCGCCGGCTGTCGCGGGGCCGGCACTTCCGCACAGCGGGGTAGGTGGCCTTGAGATACTCCCGGATGCCGGCGTCCAGGGTGATAGAGGGGCGCCAACCGATCCGTCTCCCCGCACGGCGGGCGTCCAGGGCGATCCGGTTGACCTCCCCCTTGCGGAAGGGGGCGTAGCGCGGCGGTTTCGGGCAGCCCATTCGTCCGGCCAGGGTGTCGAAGATCTTCTGGTCGGTCACCTTCCTTCCCCATCCCAGGTTGAGGGTCTCATTCCGGCCCCTCTTCAGCCCCAGGACGTTGGCCCGGACCACGTCCTCCACGTAGAGATAGTCGCGAGCCTTGCTGCCGTCGCCGAAGATCGTGGGTCGGTCGCCCCTCTTCATCAGCCCCGCGAAGATCGCCACAACGCCGGCCTCGCCCCGTGGATTCTGGCGGGGGCCGTAAACATTGGGATAGCGCAGGAGCAGGTACTGGAAACCGCAGGTCCGGGCGTAATAGCGGATGCACTCCTCCCCGAGAAGCTTGGAGAGTCCATAGGGGGAGAGGGGAGCGGGCGGCGTGTCTTCTCCGGCGGGAATCTTTTTCGGCTCTCCGTAGATGGCTCCGCCGGTGGAGGCGAAGAGGAACTTCCGGATGCGGCTTTCGCCGGCCGCCATGAGGAGGTTTACGGTCCCCTGGACGTTCACTTCCAGGGTCGGCAGCGGGTCCCGGAGCGATTTCATCACCTCGGCGATGGCGGCCTGGTGGCAGACGATCTCCGGCTTCTCCCTGCGAAAGATCCCAAGGATTCTCGTTGTGTTCCGGATGTCCTCTTCGTAGAATCTCGCCTTCGGATTCAGGTTCCTGCGGAAGCCGGTGGCGAGGTTGTCGATCACCGACACCCGGTGGCCGAGGGCGATGAAGCGGTCGACCAGATGACTCCCGATGAAGCCGGCCCCGCCGGTCACGATGATTCTCATGGCGGGCATCATAGCAGTTCCTCGGCCGCCCGCGCCCGGCCGTGCGGAGTCCTTGCGCGGTTTCCCCACGCCTCCCTCTCGCGCCATCTGGCGGCCTGGTACTCCCTTCACAGGCGCCGGCTACCCTGGAGAGAAACGCGCGATCCCTACCGAATCTGGGTTTCGGAGGTGATGCTCCAGCAGACCCAGGTGGCGACGGTCGTTCCCTACTACCGCCGCTTCCTGCGGAGGTTCCCCACTTTACGATCCCTGGCCGGGGCCCCGGTCGAGGAGGTCCTCTCCGCCTGGTCCGGGCTGGGCTACTACCGGCGTGCGAGGGCCCTCCACGCCGCCGCGAGGGAGGTGGTGGATCGACTCGGGGGTAAGATTCCGTCCGACCCATCCCTCCTCCGCAGGCTTCCCGGCGTGGGCGGCTACACGGCGGGCGCTCTATCCAGCATCGCGTTCGGCGTGGCCGAGCCGGCGCTGGACGGAAACAGCCTTCGAGTCCTGAGCCGGCTCCTGGCGCTGGGGGGTGATCCGAAGTCGCCCGTGAACCGGAGGTTGATGGAGGACGCCGCGCGAAGGCTGCTCGAAAACGGGGTGCCTGGCGACGTCAACCAGGCCCTCATGGAGTTGGGCGCGCGAATCTGCCTTCCCGTCTCCCCCCGCTGTGACGCCTGTCCTGTCCGGAGAGACTGCTGCGCCCGGGCACGGGGTCTCCAGTCAGTCCTCCCCGAAACATCGCGAGGTCGCCCCGCCGTTGAAATGGAGGCGGCAGTGGCCGTCATCCGGCGGGGAGACTCCTACCTGGTGATCCGCCGGGACGGGGAGAGCCTGATGGCCGGCCTCTGGGAGTTTCCCGGCGGCTTCCTGAATCCGGGGGAAAGTGCGCGGAAGGGCCTCGCCCGGATCGGCCGGGAACGGCTGGGGGCCGCCCTCCGGCTGCGGGAGAAGATGGCATCCTTCCGGCAGGCGATCACGTACCGCCGGGTGAATGTCGACGCCTACCGGGCGACCCTCTCCGAGCCGCTGCCTGCGGCACTCAACGCGGGCGGTGCGGTGCGGTGGATCCGGCCGGCGGATCTCAAAGGGCTCCCTCACGGATCCGCAACGCGCCGGATCCTGGAGAAGATTGATCCTGATCGTCCGGTGAGGGTCTCTTCCCGTGCCCCGGGAGGTCGCCGGTGAGCACCGCAGGCGTCCCCCGGATCAAGTCGCCGGATAGGGCGGTGCGGGCAGCCAAGGGTTGACCGGCTCTCCGGCCTTCGTGGATAATCGCCGTCGGTCGGCGCGGCTCCGACCGTCCGGGAGGGATGGATGGCCTTGAGGCTCTATCACTTCGAAGCCTGTCCCAACTGCGAGAAGGTCCGCTACGCGCTGCGGCGGCTCGATCTCCGATACGAGAGCGCCGAGATCGATCCGGCAGACCGGTCGGAGGTCAGGGCCCTGTCGGGGCAGGATCTGGTGCCGGTCCTCGCGGACGGAGACGTGGTGGTCCATGACTCCACCCGGATCCTCCGCTACCTGGTCCGGACGCACGGCGGGGGCAGGCTCCTGCCGGACGATTCCCGCTCCCGCGGGATGGCCTGGGTCATCGAGGAGTACGCGGACGATGTCCTGGGCCCTCTTCTCGGAAGGGCCTCCCGCGGGTTGGACGCCGCCGGACACCCCCTCGACGACGGCGGCAGGACCGCCCTGAAGGCGGAGCTGGCCCACCATTACGATGCGCTGGAGCAGATGCTGGGCGGGGAGGACTACGCCCTCGGCAGCCGCCTCACTCTCGCCGACATCGCCCTTTACGCCTTCATCTCCCGCCTGGAGCTCTACAGCCCCCGGGGTGTTCCGCCCGAGTATCCGAAGATCAAGGCGTGGTATTCCCGGATGAGGATCTGACGTCCGGCACCGGGTCTGACGAAAGCCGGAGGACGAGGTTCAGGCCGCGAAGGGGGTGCGGGAGGAGTCGAAGAAGGCCTCGACCTCGCCGATGAAGGACTCCACCGTCGGGAGTGACGAGATCTTCTGCCGCAGGTGCCTGCCGTTGGGCAGGCCGTGGGTGTACCAGCCGGTGAAGGTCCGGATCTTGTGCAGGGCGAACCGCTCCTCCTCCTGCTCCCGGAGCAGGCGGAAGTGCCCCAGGATCATCTCCCGGCGCTCCTCCAGGGTCACAGGCAGGACCTCCTCCCCGCGCAGGAGGGCCGCCGTCTGGCGGAAGATCCAGGGGTTCCGCACGGCGGCACGCCCGATCATCACCCCGTCGCAGCCCGTCTCCTTCCACATGGCCAGGGCGTCCTCGGGAGTCAGGATGTCCCCGTTCCCGCTGACGGGGATGGACAGGGTCTCCTTCAGCTTCCGGATCGTCCGCCAGTCGGCCCTGCCGGTGAACATCTGCCGGGCGGTTCGGGCGTGCAGGGCGACGGCGTCGACGCCGCTGGCCTCGCAGACGCGTCCCATCTCCAGGTAGTTGCTCCGGGTGTCGTCGAGTCCCAGGCGAAACTTCACGGTGAGCGGGATCTTCACGCTGTCCCGGCAGGCGCGCAGGATCTTCCCGGCGGCTTCGAGGTCGCCCATGAGGGCGGCGCCGGCGCACCCCTTCAGGATCTTGTTGGCGGGACAGCCCATGTTGACGTCCACGATGTCGGCCCCGAGACCCTCCACCACGGCCGCGGCATCGGACATGCGGGAGGCGTCGGAGCCGTAGATCTGGATGGCCAGGGGCCTCTCCTGTTCGTGGAACCGCATCAGGGACCGGGTCCTTCCGCTTCCCCGGGCCAGGGCCTCCGAGGAGATGAACTCCATGGACACCACCCCGACGCCGCCGATCCGCTTCAGGATCCGGCGGAAGTACTGGTCCGTGATCCCGGCCATGGGGGCCAGAATCAAGGGGGGATCCACGGCAACCTGTCCGATGCGGAACACGAGGGATCTCTCCGGGGGCGGCCGCCCCGGGAGGGAGGGCGGCGGGCCATCAATATACCTTGAAATCCGCGCCGCCGCGGCGGGCTGCAATGTTGTCCGGGAAGGCAGCGGCACCGGGATCCAGCCGGGCGGCCCGGAGACCCGGGAACGCAATCCGTCCGGCGTGCCCCCGGGTCCGGTCGTCCGGGGAGGGGGGTCGCCCATAGCGCTAACCGGCGGGATGGGCTATACTTCGCCTCCGGTCCGCCGTGGTTTCCTCCGTGGAGATCCTGCGGGGCCGAGAAGGAGATGCTGGGAGCGGGCCGCCCGTGGCCGGAAGCCGGCCGGTTCCCGAAGCGATTTTGTGCCCCCCGCGACGTCTCGTCGGGGGGGGCAATGACGAGATGACGGAGCACGCCCGAGGGACACCGGAAAGCGGAGTCCCCGGCGGACAGGCTCCAAGGAGATCCATGTCAAAAGCGATGCTGATCAACGTGACCCATGCGGAGGAGAGCCGCGTGGCGATCGTGGAAAATGGTGTGCTCGACACCTTCGAGATCGAGACTCTCAACCGGGAAAGCATCAAAGGCAACTTCTACAACGGGATCGTCGAAGGAATCAACACCACCCTCAACGCCGCCTTCGTCCGCTACGCGAGCGATCGTCCCGGCTTCCTCCCCATGGACGAGATCAACTTCAAGAACATGCCGCTGCTGAAGGGGAAGGACGAGAACGGCCACCGGCAACAGATCCGGGACCGGCTGGAGCGGGGGCAGAGGATCCTGGTCCAGGTCATCAAGGACGGCTTCTCCACGAAACCGGCCAGCCTGACCACCTACTACTCGCTCGCGGGCCGGTACCTGGTCCTCATGCCGGGCTCCGACAGCTCGGGGATCTCGCGGAAGATCGAGGACGCCGAGCAGCGGGAGCGGCTGAGGAAGATCGTCGAGGAGCTGAACCCCCCCGAGGGGTTCGGCATCATCGTCCGGACCGCCGGGTTCGACGTCTCCCGCACCGAGCTCCAGCGGGACCTCAAGTACCTCCTGAAGCTCTGGGAGAACGTCCTGCGCACCGCCACGGACCAGGCGGCTCCGTCCCTGGTCTACCAGGAGCGGGACCTTGTCATCCGCACCATCCGCGACTACTTCACCCACGACATCACCGAGATCTATATCGACAGCAAGGAGATGTTCGAGAAGGCGCAGATGTTCTTCCATGAGGTCATGCCTGCCAGGAGGAAGATCCTCAAGCTCTACACCGAGGACCGCCCCATCTTCACCCGGTACAACCTGGAAGAGCAGATCGAGAGCATCTACAAGCGCCGGGTCGCCCTCAAGTCCGGCGGCGAGATCGTGATCGACGGCACCGAGGCCCTCACGGCCATCGACGTCAACTCCGCCAAGTCCCGCCGGGAATCGAACATCGAGGAGCTGGCCACCGGCACCAACCTGGAAGCGGCGGAGGAGATCGCGCGGCAGCTTCGCATCCGGGACATCGGCGGGCTCATCGTGGTGGACTTCATTGACATGCGCGCCCAGAAGAACATCCGGGAGGTCGAGCGGGCCCTGAAGGAGGCCATGAAGCGGGACAAGGCGAAGTACGACGTCACCCGCATCTCCAAGCTGGGGCTGATGGAGATCTCCCGGCAGCGCCTGAAGGCCCAGAAGGCCGCGGGAAGCTACGTCTCCTGCCCCGTGTGCGGAGGGCACGGCCTGGTGCGCACCACCGAATCGGCGGCACTGGCGGTCCTCCGGAAGATCCACGCCCGGGTGCCCCGGGGCGATCTCGCGGCGGTCAAGGTTGATCTGCCGCCCGAGGTGGCCGTCTACCTCCTGAACAACAAGCGGGAGGACCTGGCGGGCCTGGAGAGACGGTACAAGACGAAGATCTCCGTGGCCCCCAACCCCGGCCTGCGGCCCCACCAGTCGGAGATCGAGCTGGTCACCAAGGAAGGGGAGCCGGGTCGCCTGGAAGAGCCGAAGGCGGTGCCTCCGCCTCAGGCGAAGCGGGAAGAGCGCCACGGGCGCCACCGCCGGGAGCGGCCCGCCCCCGAGGCAAGGAAAGAGGCCCCGGCTGCGCCCGCCGAGGGCCCTGCCGCGGCCGAGGAGCCGGCCCCCTCTCCGGAGGCCGGAGAGGAGGCCCCGACCGGCCCCGTCGCCGGAGCGGCCGTGGCCGGGCAGGAGACGGCGGAAGTGCGCCGTCACCGCCGCCGTCGCCGTCGCCGCCGTTCTCACCGCGGCCGGGAGCAGGGGAGCCTGGCGTTCCCGGGGTCCCCTGCGGAGGGGGGTTCCGCGGAACCCTCCGCGTCCCCGGAGCCGGCTCCCGGCGGGGAACCGGGCCCCGACTCTCCACCCGACGAGCCCCCCGGGCCGTCCCCCTCCGCCGAAAGCCATCCGGAGGCCGCCGCTTCCGGGTCCTCCCCGGACGGAGAGAAGCCTCCGAAGAAGGCCCGGCGACTCTGGTGGCGCAAGCGGCCCACCCGCTCCAGGACCCCGTCGGGCGGAGGGGCGGGATCCAAGGGAGAGGACGCGTCCTGAAAGGGACCGAATCCGGCTGAAACACCGAAGGAATTTCTGCGTAAACCTGCCTGAGAGAGCAACCCGGGAAGAATGGCCGGCAGGATAGGGGTGCAAGCCTGCCCGCGACTCTGCGGGAAAGGGGGGAAAGAGATGTCCGAGATCCAGGAGGCACAGGCTCCCATGAGTTTTCCGGCGAGGCTGGCGGGGATCTTCACGGCGCCCTCCCTGGTCTTTGAGGAGCTGAAGCGGCGCCCCACGTGGCTCGCGGCGCTCCTCGCTGTCACCCTGGTGACCGCGGCGCTCAACGTGGCGGTGCTCTGGAGCAACACGGGAGAGACGGTGATGCGCCAGCAGCTCCAGGAAGCCACCGAGAAGAGCGGCCGGGAGGTTCCCCCCGAGGCGGTGGACACCCAGATCGCCGTCCTCCGCTACCTCGGGCCGGCCAGCATCGTGGTGATCTTCCCCGTGATGACCCTGGCCCTGTCCGGCCTCGTCTACCTGATCTTCAGCGTCGTCCTGGGAGGGGAGGGGACCTTCAAGCAGGCGTTCTCCGCCTACGCCCATACGGCCCTGATCGGGATCGTGGGGGCGGCGGTGGCGACTGCGATGATCTTCCTCAAAGGGAACACGAAGTCCTCCACCGCGATCACGGCCTTCCTTCCCTTCCTGGAGGAGAACTCCTTCGTCTACAGGTTCTGCCAGGGGCTGGATCTCTTCATCATCTGGCAGTTGGTCGTCCTCTCCATCGGCATGGGAATCATCAGCAGGATGAGCACCCGCAAGGCGGCGACGGCCATCTTCTCCGTCTACCTCGTGATCTGGCTGCTCATCACGGTCGTCCGGCAGGCCATGGCCTGAGGCGGCTCGATCCGCCTTCACCAGGTTCGGAGCGCAGAAAGGCAGGGGCTGAGAAAAGATGTCCCGAGGGAAGAAGATCGCGGTGGCCGCGGGGGTGGTGGTGCTCATCGCCGCCGTGGTGGCGGTGAACCTCAAGTTCGAGCGGAAGAAGAAGGTCACCGTGCAGACGGAAAAAATCGAGTACCGGCGCCTGAAATCGGTGGTCACCGCCTCCGGCAAGATCAAGCCCAAGAAGCAGGTGAACATCAGCGCCAGCACCATCGGCAAGGTGACGAAGCTCGCGGTGGCGGAGGGGGACCTGGTCACGCAGGGGCAGTTCCTCCTCCAGATCGATCCGGCGCCCCTGGCGGCGGAGGTCTCGGCGCTGGAGGCATCCATCGCCGCGGCGAGAGCCGGCCTGGCCCAGGCCCGGGCCAGCCTGGAGCAGGCCAAGCTGGAGCTCCGGCGTCTGGGCGAGCTGAAGAAGAGCGATCTGGCCACCGACCAGGACATCGACCGGGCCAGGACCAGCGTCCAGGTGGAAACGGCCCGGGACCAGGCCGGCGAGCGCGAGATCGAGCGGCTGGAGGCCAATCTCCGGAGCGCCCACCACATGCTCTCCCAGGTGACCTTTGACGCGCCGCTGGCGGGGCTCATCACCGTCATGAACATCGAGGAAGGCGAGAACGTGGTGACGGGCACCATGAACAATCCCGGGACCGTCCTGATGACCATCGCCGACCTCTCGGAGATCGAGGCCGAGATCGACGTGGACGAGACCGACGTGGTGGGGATCCGGACCGGACAGTCCGCCTCCGTGACCATCGACGCCTTTCCCGGAAAGAAGTTCAAGGCCGAGGTGGTGAAAGTGGGGAACAGCGCCGTTGCCGCCACCAGCGTCAGCGCCGCGGACCAGACCACCAACTTCCGGGTCACCCTGGCGTTGCGGGAGCCGGTGCCCGGAATCAAGCCGGCCCTCTCCTGCTCCGCCGACATCACCACCGCTGTGCGGGACCGGGTTCTGTCGGTCCCGATCCAGTCCATGACCATCCGGACGCTCCCCGAGGAGAAGCCGGCCGAGGCGTCGAAACCCGGCGGGAAGGCGGGGAAGGGGGAGGGAGTTCCGGCGGCCTCCGCTTCCGGAAAAGGGAGTCCCGAGGAGGGGGACGTTGCTGCGGACGAGGACAGCGACGAGTCCCGCAAGGAGCGCGAGAAGGAAGGGGTCTTCGTCATCCAGGGAGGCGTGGCCCGCTTCGTGCCGGTGAAGACCGGCATCAGCGGGGAGCGGTTCTTCGAGGTGCTGGAGGGCCTGAAGGAGGGGGACGAGGTGGTCACCGGCACCTACCAGGCGATTCGGGACCTGAAGGACCAGGACGCGGTGAAGGTGGACAACACCTCCAAGAAAAAGGAAGCCGGGGAGGCCCGGAAAGGCTGAGGCGGTGCTGATCCAGACCCGGGGACTGACCAAGCGGTACGAGGTGGGGGGTGAGGAGATCTACGCCCTGAGGGACGTGGACCTGGAGATCGATCGGAACGACTACCTGGCCATCACCGGCCCTTCCGGTTCCGGCAAGACCACCCTCATGAACCTACTGGGGTGCCTGGACACTCCGACGCGGGGGACCTATCTCCTCAACGATCAGGAGGTGAGCCGGCTCTCCGATGACCGGCTGGCGGAGATCCGGAACCGGGAGATCGGCTTCGTCTTTCAGACCTTCAACCTGCTTCCCCGGGCCACGGCGCTGCACAACGTGGAGCTGCCGCTGGTCTACCGGGGCATTCCCGCCGAGGAGCGCCACGAGAAGGCCCTTCAGGCCCTCCGATCGGTGGAGATGGAGGACCGGGCCACCCATCGCCCCAGCGAGCTCTCCGGAGGCCAGCGCCAGCGGGTGGCCATCGCCCGGGCGCTGGTCAACAGCCCCTCGTTGCTCCTGGCCGACGAGCCCACCGGCAACCTGGACAGCAAGACCGGAGAGGAGATCCTCCGGGTCTTCGAGCGCCTGCACTCCCAGGGCCAGACGATCGTGGTGGTCACCCACGAGAAAACCATCGCCTCCCGGTCCCACCGGGTGGTCTCCATTCACGACGGACGAATCTCCTCGGACCTGCGGCAGAAGGCCTGACCATGCCTTTCCTGGAAGGGCTCCTCATCGCGCTGCGGGCCCTCTGGGCCAACAAGCTCCGTTCCGTCCTCACGGTCCTGGGCAACATCATCGCCATCACCTCCATCGTGGCCGTGGTCTCGGTCATCCAGGGGATGAACAGCTATGTGGAGAACAAGGTGGTGGGCCTGGGCGCCAACGTCATCGTCCTCAGGCGGGGTCCCTACATCGTCACCAGCCACGAGGTGGCGGAGCAGGTCCAGAAGCGCCGCCGCATCACAACGGACGACCTCTCCGAGATCCGCCGGTCGGTAACGTCGGCCCGCTTCGTCGGCGCCCACGTCTCCTCGCCGCACCGGGTGCGGTTCCGGGAGCGGTACGTGGACCAGGTGGAGATCCAGGGACAGGGGCTGCCCGTCCTGGTCCCGGCGAACTTCGAGGTGGAGCGGGGAAGGCTCTTCTCGGCCACGGAGATGGAGCGCGCCCGGCCGGTGGTGGTGCTGGGGTACGAGGTGGCGGACAGGCTCTTCGCCGGCGCCGATCCCCTGGGGAAGGACGTGAAGATCGACGAGGTCGGCTATGGCGTCGTTGGTGTGGCGAAGGAGCAGGGCTCGGTGCTGGGGGTCAGCCAGGACAAGATTGTGGCCATGCCCATCTCCTCCTACCAGAAGCAGTTCGGCAGCCAGGGCTCCATCGAAGTCCCCATGGAGGCGGTGAGCGACGAGGCGGCCGCGTCCCTCAAGGACGAGGTCAGGATGGTGATGCGCGTGCGCCACCGGCTGAAGCCGCAGCAGGAGGACGACTTCGCCCTCGAGAGCGCCGAGTCCCTGGCCAGCTTCTGGAAGCAGATCTCCGCGGCCATCTTCAGCGCCGCCTCGGGCCTGGTCTCCCTTTCCCTGGTGGTGGGAGGCGTCGTCATCATGAACATCATGCTGGTCTCGGTGACGGAGCGCACCAAGGAGATCGGCATCCGCAAGGCGCTGGGCGCCAAGCGCCGCCACATCCTCTGGCAGTTCCTCATCGAGGCCGTCGCCCTCTCCACCCTGGGGGGGATCCTGGGCGTGCTTCTGGGGTGGGGCCTCTGCTTCGCCATCCGCGCGGCGACGCCCCTGCCGGCCATCATGAGCCCCTGGTCGGTGATGCTGGCCCTGGTCATCGTGTTCGTGGTGGGCATCGTCTTCGGAATCTATCCGGCCAACCGGGCGGCCCGCCTGGACCCCATCGAGGCGCTGCGCTATGAGTAGCTCCGCGCGGCTGGCGCTGTGGGAGAACTTCCGGATGGCCCTCTCGGCGCTGAGGGCCAACAAGCTGCGGTCGGGACTGACCATCCTGGGGATTGTCATCGGGATCATGGCCGTGGTCGGGATGACGGCGCTGGTCCGGGGCCTCGACACCTCGGTGCAGAGCCTCATCCAGGGAGCGGGGCCCCACATCCTCTTCCTGAGGAAGTTCGAGCCGGCCCTCTTCGTCGGGGGGCTGCCGGAAGAGCTGCGCCACAGAAAGGAGTTCAAGGTGGAGGATGCCGCCGCCATCCGGGATCTGCCCTCCATCCGGGAGTCCTGCCCGCTCGTCCCGGCCTTCGGAGTCCTGACCTGCGGCAGCCGGAAGAGCGAGCCCCTGATCATCATCGGCGCTTCGGAGGCCTTCATGGAGGTCCGGAACGTCCAGATCGACGCCGGGCGTTTCCTGAGCCGGGAGGACATCGACCACCGGCGCAACCTGGCGGTCCTGGCCGAGGGGCCGGTCCTGGCCCTCTTCCCCAACCAGGATCCCCTCGGGAAGAGGATCCGGATCGGCCGGGAGCAGTACACCGTCGTGGGGACCTTCAAGAAGTTCCCGAACCCCCTCAGCCGGGAGCCGGACCAGTACGTGGTGATCCCCTTCACCACCCACCAGAAGCAGTTCGGCAAGGGGGAGATCTTCATCGACTCCGTCCCCTGGAGCCCCGCGGTGAAGGATTCCGCCATCGAGGAGATCACCCAGCTCATGCGGGTCCGGCGCAAGGTGCCCCTGGGGAAGCCCAATGATTTCTCCGTCATGACACAGGAGACGCTTCTCAAGTTCTGGGGCGACATCACCCGGGGACTCTTTGCCGTGATGATCGCCATCTCCTCCATCGCGCTGATGGTGGGAGGGGTCGGCGTGATGAACATCATGCTGGTCTCGGTGACGGAGCGGACCCGGGAGATCGGAGTGCGGAAGGCGATCGGGGCCCGCCGGAAGGACATCCTCTGGCAGTTCCTCATCGAGGCTTCCATGCTCACGGCGGTCGGGGGAGTCTTCGGCATCGCCCTGGGAGTGGGACTGGCCTGGGGGGTGGACCTGATCTTTCATTTCCCCGCCTCCACCCCTCTCTGGTCCATCGCCGTCGCCTTCGTCTCCTCGGCGAGCGTGGGACTCTTCTTCGGCATCTACCCGGCGAACCGGGCGGCGCGGCTGGACCCCATCGAAGCGCTTCGATACGAGTGAAAGGCCCGGGCGACCGATTGGTAACCCCGCCCACGGATTTGTAACCGGCGCAACGGTCGATGCGGGAACCGCGCGGTGCCGCCGGGGCGGAGACGCGCCCTCCAGGCGACCCAAACGGCCCCGCGATGCGGGTTCCCGGGCGGTCGACGACTTTCACGGTCCTTCCCGGGCGGCGGGCATCCGGCTTGCAAACAGTCGATCCGGAAGCGGGCCGAGGATGCCTGAGGGGGTGAATAAACGACCGGGTCCCCCGTTGCAACCATCTTCAGCCCGCTCTTTTTCTCTCGGCCCGGTGTTTGACCCTGGCGCAGCCCCCCGCTAGAATCGCCCCCATGGTTAAACCCTTCCGGCTCCTCGCCTTCCCGATCCTGGCTCTGTCTCTTGCGTTTCCCGGCCCTTTTCCCCTGGCGCAGGAGGTCGGCCTCTACGACTACGCCCTGAGCGACCTGGAGGGAAAGGGGACCAACCTGGGCTCCTACAGGGGGAGAATCCTGGTGGCGGAGTTCTTCGCAACCTGGTGCCCCCCCTGCCGGAAGGACCTCCCCGAGGTGGCCTCCCTTCAGGAGAGCTATCCCTTCGAACAGGTGGCCTTCGTTGCCATCTCCGCCGACTCTGTCTCCAGGACCACCCACAGGCTTCCGGCCTTCCTCAAGGAGATGGGTCTGAAGATCCCCGTGCTGGTGGGAGGGGAGATCCTGGTGGACCGGTATGCGGGTGTCGAGCAGCGCGGTGGGCGTGAAATCTCCCTGCCCCAGACCTATGTTTTCTCGGGCGAGGGGGAGATCCTGATGCGCCTCGTGGGAGACCAGAAGTCCAAGAGGAAGTGGCTGGCCGGGGAGCTGGATCGGATCGTCAAGGAGACCTTTTCCGAAAAGAACGCGCCGGCGGCCCGTGGTCCCTCGTAAGGAGATGCCGTGCCCGAAGAGAGCGTGAGCCCCTCCAGAAGGAGCCTTGTCGGAACCATGACTGCCGCCGTCGCCCGGGTACTCTCCCGGTTCGCACTGGGGCTGGTCCTTCTCGTCGCGGGACTGCTCAAGGGGGCCGATCCGGTCGAGTTCATCCGCCAGATCACCACCTACGGGATCGTGTCGGGCAATGCGGCCGCGGTTCTCGCCTACCTCCTCATCCCGGTGGAGGTGGCCCTCGGAGTGGCTCTCATCGTGGGGTTCCGGGCGCGGCTGTCGGCTGCAGCCGGCTCCCTTCTCATGCTGGGCTTCATGGTTGCCACCGCCTACGCCTGGTCCCGGGGAAAGGGCGAGGGGTGCGGCTGCTTCGGGTCCCTGGTCTCCCGGGCCCCGGGGGAGGTCCTCCTGGAGGACACGGGATTCCTTGCTCTGGGCGTGATGGCCTTCTTCCTGGCCCGGAAGGGGGAGCGCGATCTCCTCGGGCGGGGGATTGTCGTGGCCGGCTCTCTGATCGGCGCGGTCCTTCTTTCTTTCACCGCCTACGCCCTGCCCCTGGATCCTTGGGTCACCGACCTGCGGATCGGAAGATCGGTGGAGGATTTCCCCCTGCGGGAGTCGCCGGTGGATCTGGCCACCGGAGACCACCTGGTGGCGCTGCTGGACCTGGACTCGCCCGATGCCGGCGCCGTGGTGGAGAGGCTGAACCGATACTCCAAAGCCCCGGGGGCCCCCGCGGTGATTGCCTTCTATGGCGGGGAAGTGGATGAGAAGGTGGTTTTCTGCTTTAATTATGGCCCCGGCTTTGAAGTCGTCCCGGCCATCCGGGCCGATCTGAAGCGGCTTTTCAGGACCCTTCCCCGGTTCTTCAGGGTGCGCGACGGGAAGGTCGCCCGGATCTGGGACGGGGCCCCTCCCGATGCCGAGGAGTTGCGCTGATGTCGAAGATCCTCGTTGCCGCGCTGGCCCTGGCCGCCGCCCTGATCCCGGCGTCCGCGGCGCCGATCCCGCCCACGGAAGTCATCCCCCTGGTCCCCGATTCCACCTTCAAGGTGGAGATAGACGGAGCGGATATCCCGACCGCCGAGACCTACATGGTGGGAAGCGGCAGTCTGCTCATCCTGGGATGCAGCCTGAAGGACCCCATCCTCCTCGCCACCAGCGACCGGACGGTGCGCTACTTTCCCGAGGTGAGCGTGATGCGGGACGGGGAGGGGAATGTCAGCCTCAAAGGGTCGCCCTCGGACCCCATCTGCAGCTACCAGTACAGCGCGGGGCAGATCCTCTTTCAGGCGGAGGGGCGGAAGGTCCGCCTCAGTCCGAGGCCGCCGCTTGTAGGTCCCCAGACCCTGGAAGCGATCATCAGGCACCACCGCGACTACGAGATCCGGATCAAGGGGTACACGCCCGACTCCGCCGCCGTGGCCTACCTGAGCAAGTACGTCCGGAAGACCGACATCCAGATCTACTTCGGGAGCTGGTGCAGCGTCTGTGAGGCCTGGATCCCGCGCCTCGTGAAGGCGCTGCAGTCGGCGCAGAACCCCTCCATCGAGACCCAGTTCATCGCTCTCCCCAGGAACTTCTCCGCTGTTCCCTCCGCGCGAACCAGGGGGATCCAGGGGGTCCCCACCATCCTCGTTCTCCAGGACGGCCGGGAAGTGGGCCGTCTCCACGGGCGGCCGGAAACCGGCACCATCGAAGCGGCCCTGGTGAAGATCCTCCAGAGGGCCGGCGCCTAGACTCCTCCGCGCACTCTCCTTCCAGCCCCCTGCGTCCGATTCCGGAGGGTCCGTCCTTGCCAGGGAAGACACGCCTTCCCGGGCGCGGACAAGGAACGCCCCATTCCCTTCATCCGGCATCCACCGGCACGGAAGCGGGATCAGGTTTCCCGGGGCCTGGGACGGTGCAGGATGTAGGAGTGCTGCCGGGCCTGGGTGTGGATGCGGGCGATGTCGGAGAGGGAGAAGTACTGCCGAAGCAGCGCGGTCTCCCGGGTCTGGTCGGTGTCGGAGACGGTGGTGTTGTCGGTGCAGACGGCCACCGGGACCCCCCACTCCACGAAATCAACGATGGGATGCCGCTCCCCGCGTCCAACCGCTCCCGTCTGGTAGTTGGAGGTGAGACAGCACTCCACCAGGATCCTGTCCCGGGCCAGACGGCGCAGAAGGGCCCGGTCCTTCACCGCCGAGCAGGCGTGGCCGATCCGGGAGACCCCCAGGTCGTCGATGGTCTGCCACACCACCTCCGGACCCACCTCCTCCCCCGAGTGGGCCGTGACCCCGAGGCCCCCCTTGGAGGCGACCTCGTAGGCCTCCCGGAAGAGGCGCGGGGGGGTGGTGCGCTCGGGCCCGGCGATGTCGAAACCCACCACGCCGCAGCGGTCGTGGAGATGCTGGGCCTCGGAGATGGCCTGGCGGGCCAGGATCTTGGCGATGTGGGGTCCATGCTGCCGCATGGCGATGATGATGAGGCCGCAGCGGATCCTGCGGCGGATCGAGGCCCGGTTCATTCCCGAGAGGACCGCCCGGATCGCCTGCCGGAGGGTGAGCCCGGCGAAGGTGTGGATCACCGGCGAATAGCGCAGCTCCAGGGTTTCCACGCCGTGCCGGGCCGCCTGGGCCACGATCGCCTCGGTGACCTCCTGGATGTTCTCGTAGAACTGGGTCATCCAGAGCGGGTAGTGAAACTTGTCCAGATAGGGAAGAAGAGTGCCTTCCTCGCCGGGCTGGATGGAGAGAAGCCTGCGCATGGCGGACAGGGTTGGGACCGGCGTGAGACCGTGCCGGCGCATCATGGCCCAGATCCTGGCCGGGGGAATCGACCCGTCCACGTGCTGGTGCAGTTCGGTTTTCCGCATCCTGCGTATGGGGTCTTTTCCGGTGGCCAAGGAAACCTCCCGTCCCGTCGTCGGCGGGGGATTCTGATACGGAACGACCCGTCAAGTCCAGCCAGATCGTCGCACCGGTCCGTTTTCGCCTTCTGGCAGCCGGAGTGCGAGGCGATCGGGGGGCTCCTGTCAACGGCTGATCGCTCTGATATTCGCGGATCGGGCCGGGTGTTGCGCGCTTCGAAGTCAATTCAGGCCGATTCCCGGCGGAGGCGCAGCGAGAGAAGGAGTGCGAGAAGGGAGACCGCCGCGGAGGCGCCGAAGAGGGCCGGGATTCCGATCCGGTCGACCAGCACGGCGGACCCGAACAGGCCGAGCAGGTTTCCCAGGCCGTAGGTCAGGGAGCTGTAAAGGCTCTGGCCGGAGCTGCGGAGGGCGGGAGGGAAGATGCGGTGGGTGTGCCCCACGGCCGAGACATGGAACAATCCGAAGGAGAAGGCGTGAAAGATCTGCGCCAGAATCAGCAGCGGCATGCTGGACGACCCGGCCAGGATCAGCCAGCGAAGCGTCGCCGCCCCCAGGCAGACGGAGAGAAGCCGGGGTGCCCCGAGACGCTCGAGCAGCCGGCCCGAGGCGAGCATCATCAGCACTTCGGCCGCAACGGCCAGCGTCCAGAACCCACCGATGGCGGTCCGGGTAAAGCCGATCCGGTCGAGGTGGATGGAGTAATAGGCGTAGTAGGCGCCGTGGCTGGCTTGCATGAGGGCGGTGGCGGCGAGAAAGGCGACGACGCCAGGACGGCGGAGCTCCCGCCGGAGGCTGCGGCGGGGATGGGACCCCGGCGGGGTTCCCTCCGGGAGCGCCAGGGCGGGGAGGATGTTCAGAATCGAGATTCCCAGGATCCCCGCGAGAATCGTCCGGATGGGCGCCGCATCGAGGAGCCGGCCGAAAGCCAGCGTGCAGACGATGAAGCCGATGGATCCCCAGAGACGCACCCGCCCGTATTCGAGGCGGCGCTTCTCCGCTTCCTCCTGGACCAGGCCCTCCACGAGGGGTATGGCGGGGACCAGGAGAAACCCATACAGGAACATCACAGCTCCCAGCGCCGCAAAGTGACGGGCCTGGAAGAAGAGGGCGAAGGCGGCGGCGCTACCGACGAGGGAGAGCACCACCAGGAGCCTGCGATGCCCCACCCGATCGGCCCAGAGCCCCCAGAAGGCTGGAAAGAGAAACCGGCTGACGGGCGCCAGGGCCAGGAGGATCCCGATCTCGGGCCCGCTGAGCAGGAGCGATTTCAGGTAGAGGGGGAAGAACGGGAGGTAGATCCCCAGAACTGCGAACTGGGCGAAATAGAACGCCCCGAATGCCAGGTGGGGTCTGCGGCTTTCCAAGCGGGGGACCTTCCAACATGAAGCGGCGCCAGAGGATTCCGGGCACGGAACGATAGCCACGGCGGGAGCGGCTGTCAATCGGCGCCGGCCGCGGCGTGGAACGGAATGGCAGGACTTCGGATATCATGGGCGGGAGTTTTGCCCCGGGGCAACGACGGCGGACGCATCGGGGGAGGGAGTCCTGGAACAGGTCCTGACCGAACTGCAGCAGCTGGCCAACGCGCCGGATGGGCGGATTCCCCTGGACCGGGGAGCGCTCCTCATCGCACGCTCCGAGTACCCCGATCTGGATCACGCCCGGTATCTGGCGGAGTTCGACCGGCTCTCCGGCCTGGCCCGCCGTCGTCTGCCGGCCTCCCGGGATCCCCTGGGAATGATGGAGGCCCTCAACGCCCTTTTCTTCGAGGAGGAAGGGTACCGGGGCAACAGCGAGGACTACTACGATCCCAGAAATTCCTACATCAACGACGTCATGGAGCGGAAGCTGGGGATTCCCATCAGCCTCTCGATCCTCTATCTGGAGGTGGCGCGCCGTCTTGCGTTCCCTCTCGCCGGCGTCTCGTTCCCGGGGCACTTTCTGATCCGGCACCGGACGGAAGACAGGGATCTCTTCCTGGACCCTTTCAACCGTGGCGAGATCCTGCTCCCCGGGGACCTCCCCGAGCGGCTGGCGGGTCTCTTCGGGACCCGGGTGGCGGAAGAAATCCTGCAGAAGCACAAGAACCGGCTCCCGGAGGCCTTCGTGGCCGACGCCGCTCCCCGGGACATCCTGATCCGGATGCTCACCAACCTGAGGGAGATCTACCTGCGCCGGCGGGACCTGGGCAGGGGCCGCCGGGTGGTGGCCATGCTCCTCCTCCTGGCCCCCGGCGAGGAGCAGACACGGAACTCTCTCGCCGCCATCCGCAAGATCGAGGCGGTGCTCAACTAGGAGCCGTAGGATGCCCGCCCGGCGCCGTGACTCCCGCTTCCCCGAGGCGGAATGATGGGCGGCTGGTGGCTCCTGGCGGCCTACCTGGCCCTCTGGCTCCTGCTCATCGCCTCTCCTTTCCTGCGCGGGAGGATCCTGCTGATCCCGGGCACGCACCTCGCCTCGGCACACCTCCTCCTGGCGTCGTCGATCCTCCTCGACGCGGCGATCTTCCCGTCCGGGATGACGGAACTGTCCGTTCCGCTCGCCCTGGCCGTCTTCCTGGCGATCCTGTCCCGATTTCTCCGGGACGCCTGGCTTCTCCTGGGACGGGGAGGGGAACGGGCCCCGGGGGCGCTGGAAGATCTCTGTGCGCGGGAAGGGATCGAGCTGGCGCGACATGGCGGCGGCCTGGTCCTCAAGCGCCTCGGGGCGGCCGTCCGGTGCGTCGGGGTGGTCCCGGGCGTGCACCTCGTGCTCCTGGATCGGCGCCGCCGGGAGCCGGAGGTGGATCGAATCGGCCGGGAGTGGAGGCGGACCCTTTCCAGATCCGGAGGGAGGACGTGATCCGCGTGGCCGCGGGGATCCTCCAGCGAGACGGCCGGGTCCTGATCTGCCAGCGGAGGAGCGGCGGGCCCCACGCCCTGAAATGGGAGTTCCCGGGGGGGAAGCTGAGGGAAAGCGAGAGCGCCGAGGCGGCCCTCTGCCGGGAGCTCCGGGAGGAACTGGCCGTCGCCATCCTGCCGGCACGCCTTCGGAGTCTCGACACCATCCGGCACCGGTACCCGGAGGGCCCCGATGTGGAGATCCACTTCTTCCAGGTCGCCGCCTTCTCCGGGGAGCCGGCAAACCTCTCGTTCGAGAGGATCGCCTGGGTGGCCTCCCGGGATCTGTCCGGCTACGACTTCCTGGATGCGGATCGGCCGCTGGTTGCGCGGATCGCCGCGGGCGGGGTACTCTCCCTCGACTGATCCCGCCCTCCGGGCCCCTGCCGGTCCCGGGTGGGGGCGGATCCCGGAGGATGGCCTTGGAAATCGATCCCGAACATCTGGACCGCAAGGCGGCCTACAAGCTCATGATCAGCGTCATTGTCCCCCGCCCCATCGCTCTGGTGAGCACCATCTCGGCCGAGGGCCGGACCAACCTGGCCCCCTTCTCCTTCTTCAACGGGGTCTCCTCCCAGCCTCCCATCGTGATGCTCGCCGTGGGGGGGAGAAGAACGGGGCGCAAGGACACCTGGAACAACATCGAGGCCACCGGGGAATTCGTGGTGAACGTGGTGATTCCGGAAATCGTGGACGCCATGGTGGTAGCGTCCGGGGACTATCCGCCGGAGGTGGACGAGATCGATCTGACCCGTCTGACGAGGGTGCCCAGCCGGCGGGTGAGGCCTCCCCGGATTGGAGAGTCTCCCGTCCAGATGGAGTGCCGCCTGGAGAAGATGGAGGAGGTGGCCGGGACGGCCCTGATCCTGGGCCGCGTCCTTCTCTATCACGTTCGGGACGATCTGCTGGAAGGAGGGGGCGTGGATCCCTCAAGGCTCCGGCCCATCGCCCGGCTCGGCGGCGAGCTTTATTCCCGCCTGGGGGAGATCTTCGAGAAGCCCCGGCCCCGCTGATCCGCGCAGACCGCGGGGCTGACCCGCGCCTAGGATTCGGCCCCCGGCGCCGCGGGCTCGGACTTGGGAGGGGGGAGACCCTTCTTCACGGCGGCCCACCAGGCCTTCCACTTCTCCGGGTCCCTTCCGTAGTCCTGCCCCGACACCATGGCCAGAAGCGTCAGGGAATGCTCGCGCTGGGCGGGCTGCTTCGCGCCCACGATCTTCACCAGCACGTCTGCGGCCCTGTCCCGGATGGCGGCATGGCTCTCCGCGTTCCCGGCCAGGTGGAGCAGCAGCGCGACGGCCTTGTTGCGGTCGGAGGCGGTGGGATAGTGGAGCTGCTCCAGGACGGGATCCAGGGGAAAGGGAATCCGGTTGTGGCCGGCGAGGTAGGCGATGGGGATCAGAGAGCGGGCGGCGTTGGCCCGGACCTGGACCTCGGGGTCCTTCAATGCCCCCTCCAGCGGGCCGATCACGGCCTTCTTGTCTTTCGCCCAGCCTAGAAGAGTGGCGCAGGCGGCGCGCTTCTCGGGGTCCTTGTCTTCCCGGAGGGCCTTTACCAGGACATCGTAGTGGGCCGGGACCATCTCCAGCATCTTCTCCTCGTACTCCCGGAGCCCGGGGTCCCTGTCGAGGTAGTGCCCCTCGTTGATGTCCTTGAACCCCTTCGGCCGGATCTGGAACATCCGGAACGCGGCCTTCTCGTACTGCCTGACCCAGTCCAGAACCTCGCCGGGCACCACCACCGTGCCGGTGGGGGCTTCCCCGAGCTTGAGGCGTCCTTCCTCCCCCTTCTCCACCACGTCCACGGTCAGGAAGCTCTTCCTGTCGCCGAAGGCCGCGCTGCTCACCTTGCTGTAGACGAACTTCCCGGAATCGCGGAGTTTCCTGTCGAGCCGGGTCACCACCTCGGGGTTGATCGTCGCTCCCTCCCGGACTCCCAGGATGGCAAGGATCTCCGGCTCCGGGGTGCGGCTGTTGCCGAAGATGTCCACGCCGGCGAGGGTGTAGGGGATGGCCTTCTCGGGTGTCGCCGGCTTTTCCTGGGCCTCGGAGGGGACGGAGAGGAGGAGGATTGCGGACGCGATAAGGCAACCTGCCGAAAGCCGACGCATAGGGGATCGATTCATCTCAGGGTCGCTCCTTGATGTCGCCGTCCGGCGCCGGGACCATGCCCGCCAGGTGCTCGGCGATGATCCGGTCGACGTCCGCCAGCGTGACTCCACCATACCAGCAGAATCCGGGCAGAACCACCACCGTGGTTCCCCGGGCGCATTGATCCAGGCAGCCGGATTTCGAGATCCGCACGCGTCCGGACAGGTCGTGCTCCTTGACCCAGCCCTTCAGGCGCGCATGGACCTCCTGGGCCCCCCGGGGGAGGCAACTGGGACGCCCGTCGGTGCGCTCATTGAGACAGACCAGGATCAGCTTTTCCAATCCGGGGTCCAGCGCCTGCATCAGGGGATCTCCAGAAAGACGGGGAAGCGGGTCAGCTTCCGGCGGCCCGTCCGGGTGACCAGGACCACGTCCTCGATCCGGATCCCTCCCATGTCGCTGTAATAGAGGCCGGGCTCCAGGGTGATGACGTGCCCCGCCTCGAGGGTGCAGCGACGGGCGCTGACGGACGGGTGCTCGTGAAGGTCCAGTCCGAGGCCGTGCCCCGTGGCGTGGATGAAGCCCTCCCTCACCGTGCCCCGCCGGCGCGGCGGGAATCCGGCCTTCAGGAAGAAATCACAGATCCGGCCGTGGATGGTCGCGCCGTCGGCTCCCGCCCGGACCATCTTCAGGGCCATCTCCTGGGCGGTGGCCACCGCCAGGAAGGCGGCGCGGGTCCGGGAGTCGGCCCTCCCCTTCACCACCGTGCGGCTGATGTCGGCGTAGTAGCCGGTGGCCCGGGAGCGGGGGAAGAAGTCCAGGACGATGGGACGGTGGGCCGGGAGGGGGCCCGTTCCCCGCTCGTGGGGATCTGATCCCTTGGGCCCGCCCGCCACGATGGTGTGGGCCGGCGTGGCGCCCGCGGCGAACATTGCCCGCTCCGCGCTTTCCCTCAGATGTTCCGAGGTGAGACGGCGGCCGTGCAGGTGGAGGTATCCGTCTGAGCCAATCCGGCTGGCGGCGAGAGTCAGGATGGCGGTGGCCAGCCCGGCCTCCGCCGCGCGGATCGCCCCGCGGATTCGGCGCACCTCCTCCGGCGTCTTGATGGCACGACCTGGAAGGAAAGGATCGGGAATCGTCCGGGTGCGGATTCCGGATAGGGACAGGCACTCGAGGGCGCCGGCGGGAAAGGATCGGGGAATCTCGGCGCGCCGGACGCCCCGCTCCTTGAGGGCCTCAGCGAGGGCCTGGAAGAAATCAGGCGAAGCGATGCCTCCGGCCCGAAGACGGTCGAAGTACCGGGAGAGAGGGAGAACGGTCCTGGCCCGTGAGCGGGACCGGGCCCCGCGGAGCTCCAGGTCGTTCACCAGGAGGTAGCTGTGGCCTCCCACCCGGAACCAGGCGGTGGGATCGGCGCAGGTGTAGCCCGAAGCGTGCAGGAGATCGGCATTGGTTTGCGGGGACCCGGTGATGATCCGGGCCCGGCCTTCACGGGTCCTCGGAATCCTAGTAATAGAGCCTCCCTTCGATTCTCCTCAGACGGAGGAGGACCTCCCGGGGGATGCGATCCCGGCGGCGGAGCTGGAGCCGGCGGGGAATCCCGGCGATTCCCGAGGCCAGCGCGGCCAGGAAGACGTCGGGGCGCCCGATGGAAAGGGCCTCCCTGAGAAAGTAGCCGCTCCAGATTGCCATCTGGGACAGGAACATGTGCCAGGGAAGATACCGGGCGCTGATCCAGATCTTGTTCCGAAAGAAGTAATAGGTTTTGCGCCAGCGGGGGCGCGCGGCATCGGAGAGTCGGTGCAGGATCACGATCTCGGGACGGTAGAAGATCCGGACCCCCCGGGAGACGGCCCGGTAGGAAAAATCAAGCTCCTCGAAGCCGTAGGTCAGCGTCTCGTCCATTCCCCCCACCGCCTCGAACACGCTCCGCCGGATGGCGCATCCCGCGGAGATGAAGTAGGAAGTCTCGCAGGGCTCCAGGGCCAGGTCCTTCCTCCGGCGCGGCACCTCGAAAGGCCTGGATCGGAGCGTGGCGGGATCCAGGATCCGAAAGGCGACGACGCCCGTCTCCTTCCCGTCCCGAAACAGGGCGCGGACCCGCTCCGGAAATCCCAGGTCCTCGACGAGGGTGTCGTCATCCAGGAAGACGAGAATGTCGCCCCGGGTGGCGGCGGCCCCGGCGTTCCGGGCGGCCGGCGCCCCCTGGTTCTCGCTTCGGGAGATCAGGAGGACGCCCGGAAATCGCTCCTTCACCCTCTCCACCGTGCCGTCCGTCGAGCCGTTGTCCACCAGCGCGATCTCGTCGCCGGGGGAGAAGGGGATCCGCTCCAGGTCCGCGAGGAGCGCGGTCACATCCTCCCGCCGGTTGCGGGTCACGATCACCACGCTGAGGGTGGACATGCGATACGGACCCCGATCGGACGGAGGGCGGCGCCTCGAGAGGCTGAAGCCGCGGGACGGGAGAAGTCTAGCGAACGAAACGGGAGAATGCAATGTCCGCCCCGAAGCGGAAATCGCCGTCCCGCAAGGGCTTCCGGTTGACTCTCCCGAAGAGGCGGGCATAAGATCCGCCCGGATTCATCCGAAGGCGAACCCGTCCGGAGCATGCCGTCCTTCATGGCTTCCTTCGCCAATGAGAGTCTCCTGCTCTCCCTCCTGCGGGAGGAGATACAAAGTCCGTCCCCGGGCGCGATCGCGGATCCTTCCGGCTTCGTCGAACTCTGCCGCCGGCACCGGGTCGCCAGCCTGGCCTACCAGGCCGCGTCCCGGAGGGAAGGGACCCTCCCTCCCGAGACCCTCGCCGCGCTGAGGGAGACCACGAGGAAGACCCTCGTGGACAACCTGATTCTCCTGAAAGCGCTGAGGGACCTGGCGTCGGCCCTGACCGAGGAGGGGACCGGCTTCCTCCTCCTGAAAGGGGCGAGCCTGCTGGGGTTCCTCTATCCGGAGATCCAGCAGCGGCCCATGAGCGACCTGGACCTCCTGATCCGGGAGAAGGATTGGCCCAAGGTGGCGGAGACCCTCGGAGGGCGGGGCTACCGTCTCCCATCCGACGACAAGGAGCGCTACTACCAGGAGACCTGGTACCACCAGCTGGTCGAGACGCCCGGCTCGCCCTCCTGCTACGTGGAGTTCCACTGGAACCTGGAGTCGGTGGAGCGGAGCCGGATCGATCCCGACGAGTTGATCCGGGACGCCGTGGCCTGCGAGATCGAGGGGGAGAGATTTCTCCGCCTCTGCGACGATCACCTGCTTCTTCACCTGGCGGTGCATCTGGCCCACCACTATCACGATCCCTCGCTGCACTGGGTGGAGGACCTTCGCCGCCTCCTGGTGCTGGGGAACCTGGACTGGGAGCGTGTGAGATCGACCGCGCGGATGTGGGGGGTGGAGAACTGCATGGCCTACAGCCTGGGGTACGTGGAGAAGGTGTTTCCCGGGGTCGTTCCGGAGCCGGCCCGCCGCTTCACGCTCTCCCCCCTTCGGAGCGCGATCCTCAGGGGGCTGAGCACCGGGAATCCGGCGCTGCCGCACCGCCCCCTGGGGGAGAGCCCCCTGCGCCATGCGGTCAGCATGTCACTTCTGGACCGATGGTCGGACGTGGGAAGGTACGTGGCCGTCCATTCGGTCTCGAGGGTCGCCCGGGCCCTCGGCGTCTCCCGCGTGAGGCCGTCCGGCCGGAGCGGGGCCGGGACATCCCCCAACACGACCGGACGTGAAAGGGGGGGCCGATCGGGACCTTCCGGGCGGTGACGGCGAGTCTCCGCCGGCGTTCCCGGTCTTTTCTCAGCCCCAGGTCTCGCCCGGCTTCAGGGCGATGATTTCCATCTCCGGCAGGTCCCGGGTCAGGTCCTTCAGGGCGGCGGGAGTCCCGGTGAGGGGCGGGAAAGTGCCGTAGTGCTTGGGAATCACCCGCCGGGGGCGCATGAGCCGGCAGGCCAGGGCCGCCTCCCGGGGGCCCATGGTGAAGAGATCGCCGATGGGCAGAAGCGTCAGATCCGGCCTGTAGAGATCCGCGATGAGCTTCATGTCGCCGAAGACCGAGGTGTCTCCCGCCTCGTAGACCTTGAAGCCGTTCTCGAACTCCAGAATGTAACCCGCGGCTTCCCCGCCCGGCAGGATCCGGTCGCCGGCGCGGATGCTGCTGGTGTGGGAGGCGGCGACCATGGTCACCCGGATCCCCTCCACCTCCTGGGTCCCCCCCTTGTTCATGGGGCAGGTGCCGGTGACCCCCTCCATTTCCAGGTACTGGCAGATCTCGAAATTGGCGACCACCTTCGGCTTCAGCGCCCGTCCCAGGGCCACGGCGTCCTCGAAGTGATCGAAATGGCCGTGGGTCAGGACCATCAGGTCGAGGTGCTGGAGGGTCTTCATCCCGGAGGGACAGGCGGGGTTGTTGGCGAGCCAGGGATCGATGACGAGGGTCTTCCCGCGGGCGGAGACGATCTTGAACGTGGAATGGCCGAGCCAGGTGATCCGGATACCCGGGGACGGGCTCATGGGAAAGCTCCTTCCGTGGAGGCTCTTCGAGGAGAGCGGGCCCTGACAGTCCCGTTGACCGTCCAGGGAGTATATGGAATACTCCCGCATCGGTAAAGACGCTCGCCTTTTCCACACGAAGATGACCGATCGATGCCCATCACCCCGACTGCCGGCAGCGAAAACGCCTTTTACCCGAGAGGAGTCGGCGCGAAGAGTCTCCCGCTGAAGCAGGCCTACGCTCATTGCCTGCAGGTGGCCCGCCGGCACTCCGAGAACTTCCCGGTGGCTTCGCTGCTCCTGCCGAGGCGGCTGAGGGGCCCGGTGGCGGCCATCTACGCCTTCGCCCGGGAGGCGGACGACTTTGCCGACGAGCCGGAGCACGCCGGCGAGCCGGACCAGGCCGGCGAGCGGCTCGCGCTGCTGGATGAATGCGGCCGGCGGCTGGAGCTGGCGGTGGCCGGGAAAGCGGAAGGTCCCGTTTCCATCGCCCTTGCCGACGCCATGGGCCGTTTCGGCCTGCCGGCAGAGCCGTTCCGGGACCTCCTCTCGGCGTTCCGGCAGGACGCCGTCAAGAGCCGGTACCAGGACTGGAAGGAGGTGCTGGATTACTGCCGGCGGTCGGCCGACCCGGTGGGGCGGTTGATCCTCCCGCTCTTCGGCCACCGGGAGGAATCGCTTGTTCCCCTCTCCGATTCCATCTGCACGGCCCTGCAGCTCACCAATTTCTGGCAGGACCTGGCGGTGGATGCCCGGCGCGGCCGCATCTACCTCCCCCTATCCGACCGGGAGCACCGCGAGGTGACCGAGGAGGCGCTGATGTCGGGAGAGGCGCCCCGTCTCCCGGGCTTCCGGCCTCTCATGGAGGAGATGGCCGCACGCACCGTGGCCCTCTTCGAGCGGGGAAGGGGACTCCCCGACCGGGTCGGCGGCCGGCTCGGGTTCGAGCTTCGGCTCACCTGGCTCGGCGGGCGCCGGATTCTGGAGGAGACGCGGCGCGTCGGTTTCGATGTCTACCGGAGGAGGCCGGTTCTCCATCCTGCCTCGTGGCCCCCGCTGCTCCTGCGGGCCTGCTTTCCCCTCCCGCGGCCGAGGTGCTGAGGATGCTTTCCGGCGCCGACCGCACCACCGCCCGGGCCACGCGCTCGTCGCGCACGAGCTTCTACTACTCCTTCCTCCTCCTGCCCCGGGAGAAGCGCCGGGCCATCTACGCCATCTACGCCTTCTGCAGGGCCGCCGACGACGTGGCGGACGGCGCCGGCGATCCGGCGGAGAAGGCCCGGGGCCTCCTGGAATGGCGGGAGGAGCTCGCGCGGTGCTACGAGGGCGATCCGCGTCACCCCGTCACCGAGGCCCTCCTTCGGGCCGTCCGGCGCTACTCCCTCCCGCGGGAGCATTTCGAGGGGATTCTGGACGGGGTGACTTCCGACCTGACGCGGCGGCGCTACGAGTCTTTCGCGGAGCTTGAGGGGTACTGCCACCGGGTCGCCTCCCTCGTCGGGCTCCTCTGCGTCGAGGTCTTCGGCTACCGGGACCCGCGCTCCCGGGACTATGCCCGGGAGCTGGGGCTGGCCTTCCAGCTCACCAACATCCTGCGGGACGTCGGGAGGGATGCCGGGGACGGAAGGATCTACCTTCCACGGGAAGATCTGCTCCGGTTCTCGGTGCCGGAGGAGGATCTCCTGGCCGGACGGGTCACTCCCGCTTTCCGGGAGATGATGGCCTTTCAGGTGGCCAGGACCCGGGACCGGTACGCCCTATCCGACGCCCTTCTCCCGAAGCAGGACCGGCGGAACCTTTTCGCGGCCCGGATCATGGCGCGGATCTACCAGGGAATCCTCACGGAGATCGAGAGGATGGGTTACGATGTCTTCCGACGCCGCGCCGGAATCGGCACCGCCCGGAAGATCCGGATCGCGCTCGGGACCTACCTGAGTGAGCGGGTCTTTCCGGCGTTTCGCTGACCCGGCGGGATCGGGGGGCAGGTGCAGGATCCGGGGATCGTGGTGGTGGGAGGGGGCTGGGCGGGGCTTTCGTGCGCCACGGCCCTGGCGGAGCGCGGCCGTCCGGTGACGCTCCTGGAGGAGCGCCGGCATCTCGGCGGACGGGCCTGCTCCTTCCCGGACGCGTTCACCGGCGACGAAGTGGACAACGGGCAGCACCTCTTCCTGTCCTGCTTCACCGAGGCGCTCCGGTTCCTCCGGCGGATCGGAACGGCCGGGGGGATCCGCTTCCAGCCGAGGCTGGAGATCTCCCTGGCGGAGCCTTCGGGCCGCAGGAGCACGTTCCGCTGCCCGCCGCTTCCGTCCCCGCTCCACCTCCTCGGGGGGGTTCTGGGACATCGCGGCCTCAACGCTGCGGACAAGCTCCATCTCGTGACGGCCTGGCGGGGGATGCGCGCGGAGATCGAAACATGGGCCGCCGGTGACGGCGGAGGAGAAAGGGGCGCGCAGGAGGACAAAACAGTGGAGGCCTGGCTCGACGCCCATGGCCAGACCTCCGGGAGCCGGCGCGGCCTCTGGCATCCTCTGGCGATGGCGACTTTAAACGAGGAGCCGTCCAGGGCCTCCAGCCGCCTCTTCGCGGCCGTCCTGAGGCGGGGACTTCTGGGGGGGCCGGCGGGATCGCAACTGGGATTGTCGCAAGTGCCCCTTTCGAAGCTGGTGGACCCGGCCTCGCGCCGGTATCTGGAGGAGCGGGGATGCCGGGTGATTCAGAAAGCGTCCGTCCTGAAGCTGGTCGCTGACCGGGGAGAGGTGCGATCGGTGAGGCTCCGGGACGGCTCCGAGATCCGGGCATCGGCGGTGGTGAGCGCCGTTCCTCAGCATGCCCTGCCCCGGATCCTTCCCGATCAGGTCCCGGCGGACGATCCTTTCTTCAGCGGCTCCCGAGGTCTTGCGAGCTCCCCGATCCTCTCCGTCCATCTCTGGTTCGACCGTCCGGTCCTGACCTCCCCCTTTCTGGGGCTCCTGGACAGTCCCATCCACTGGGTCTTCGACGCCGGGCGGGAAGGGAACCGTGCGACGGCCCTTCGTCGCGTCACGCTGGTCACCAGCGCGGCGCGAGATCTTATGGATCGGCCCGGAGGGGAGATCCTGGATCTTGCCCTGGGGGAGCTGCGGCGCTACCTGCCTGCCGCCCGGTCGGCGAGGCTGATCCATTCCCGGGTCATCAAGGAACGCACGGCCACCTTCATGGCGCAGGCGGGCGCCTGCCCGCTGCGCCCGGGACACGCCACCCCCCTCCCCAATCTCTTTCTCTCCGGCGACTGGACCGACACCGGGCTGCCGGGGACCCTGGAAAGCGCCGCCCTCAGCGGGCACCGCTGCGCCGATCTCCTGGAGGCGACGTGACGATCAGCAGGAAGCAGACCAAGGGGCACGGGAAGAAGAAGGAGTCCCGGGACGCCGCCCTGATGAAGGGGACCGAGGATCTGTCGGCCTCGGGGCTGGACCTGGAGTCGCTGGAGCCGACTCCCGTGTCGGTGGCGCGCCTGGCCAATCTGCAGCCCCCTTCCCGGGAAGCGGAGCGGGCGGTGGCCTGCTGGCTGGGATTCGCCGAAATCCCGGCGGCGGCGGCCCTCCTCTCGGAGATGGAGTCGAAGGCGCAGGACAAGGATCTCAGGAGGGAGATCCGGAGGTCCCTCTTCCGCCTGGAACAGCGGGGGATCGCCCATCCGTCCCGGTCCGCCGGGGCGGGCCGGGCGCCGGTCCTGGCGAGGGAGGAGGACCGGGGCTATCTCTCCCACGTGGACGGCCGGGGAGACCAGGTGGTCTGGTACGTCCGGCCGGAGAGAAGCGGCGACTATTACATCCTCTCGGGAGTGGTGAACGGCCGCCGCGGGCTGATCGAGGCCGATGCCGGGCACGTGGCGCGGCCGGCCCTGCGTGATCTTCTGGAGGGGACCCGCCGTCGGTTCTCCATCCGGTTGGTTCCGGCGGACCCGGCCTGGTGCGACCTGGCCCTTCATGAGGCCTACAAACAGAGCGATTCGAGGCGCAGCGCGGGCGTCTCCCGCTTTCCCTCCTTCCGGATGGAGATCTCCCACCGGGTCCCCGAGATGATTCCGTGCCCCGTCCACGCCCGCCTTGGCGGGCCGGCGGGAGGAATCCGGGAGATCCTGGACTCATCGGCGCGGCTGCTGGAGGAGCCGGAGCTCTCCGGGTGGCTGCTGGATCCCGACTGGATGGCGCCCCACCTTGAGGCGTTGCGGGAGATCTCCGAGTCCCCTCTGGTCCTGAACCACTTTCAGCAGGAAGAGAGGCTGGAGAAGGCACTGAGGGCGGCCCGGTCCGCCATCTTCGCCGGGGAGGCCCGGGAGATTTACCGGAAGCGGCTGGAGGCGACGGCATACTTCTTCTTGCTGGACGGGAGGGAGGACGAGGCCCGCCGGGCCCTGGGGGTCCACGCGGCCCTGTCGCGGGAAGCGGCGGATCCGCCGGAGAGCGTCCCGTTCGTGGTGGCGCTTGTGGCGCGCTCCTTCGGGGCGGCACGGGAGGAGCACGAGGCCCGCGCCCGGGAGGAGAAACGCACCTCCGTCGTCATCAAGCCGGGGGACCGATGAATGACCTGCGCCGGATTCTCCTGTGGCTGTCCATCCTGGCGGTTCTGGCCATCGGGATCTGGGGTCTCCAGTGGGACGAGATGTCCGGTGACCGTCCCTTCGCGACCGAGCACCGGGAGTTCCGGCTGAATCACCGGGTGGAGATGCTGGGCCGGGTCTTCCACCTGCCGCTCGACCGGATGCTCTGCGCCTGGGCCGCGGTCGTCTTCGCCGCTGCGGCACTCTGGCCCCTGGCCACGGCGGAGCGATCCTGCCGCTGGGTGGAACGATGGGGCAATCCGGGGCCGGGGGCGCGATGAGAGGAAGTACCCCCTCGATATCATGCGGATCGCCCTTCCGTGCGGCCCTCGCGGCCTGGATCCTGCTGCCCGGTCTCCTGGGCGCCCAGGCCCCCCCCGCCGTTCGGGAGGAAGACCCGCCGCCTCCCATCACCGCAAAGGATGCCGAGCGGCTCTTCCTGGGCTTCATCAACGATCCGGGGAACCTCGTCCGGAACTGCATGTTCCTGGGCGGAGTGCGCATCGACGAGATCTTCGCGACGAAGGACGTGGCCACGGCGCGGATCCGGTACCGGATCGAGTGCATGGAGGAGGAGATCACGCTGCCGCCCCTCACCCGGACCCTCCAGGAGATCTTCATCTACCACCACCGGGAGGACCACTGGGAGATTCTGGGACGGGCCTCGGAGCTCCCGCCGGGGGCGCGCGCCGGGAGCCGGATCGAGCCGTCGCTCCGGCGCTCCACCGCACCGGATCCCCTCGACCGGGACCGGAAAGCCATCGCGGAGAAGATCCTCCTCTGGGCCGTCCTCCGGCATCCGCCGGACGGAGTCAAGAAGCCCTTCCCCGGAGGCGAGGCCGTCGCCGGAAAATCGCAGGTGCTGGTGAGCCATGAGAGTCTGGGAGGCGTTGCGGAAATCTCGGTCCCGGGAACGAAGGTTGTGGTCCTCACTCCCGAGGCGCTGCTGGAGCGGACGGTCCTGGAGAGCGGCGGGGTCTGGTTCCGCTTCGAAATGCTGGAGATTGAGGGCGACTCAGCGCGGGTCCGGGTCGGCCTCGTTACCCCTGTCCTTCCTTCTCCACGGCCGGGGAGGGCATCGACCCGCGTCCTCGCGCGGCTGGAGGCCCACTTCGCCCGCAGCGGAAAGTCCTGGGTGCTGACCCGCTACCGTTCCCCGGAGTAGCCCCCGGGCTCCGGACATCCCCTTCCGTCTGTCGCCCCCTCACCGAAAGGGGCAGGATCTCAAGAGCAGCCGCTGGTGGCGCCGCAGTTCAGGCACTTGTAGCACGAGCCGCTGCGCACCATGATGGCGCCGCACTCGTGGCACGACGGGGCGTCGTCCTGGGCCTGGAAGGTGAAGACCGTGGAGGTGGAGGACGAGGATCCCGCCGTGCCGCCGACGAGCCTCAGGGCCGCGCCCCTGGCCGCGGGGTCGGAAGGCGCCGCCTCCCTGTCCCGGGGCTGGGCCGCGTCCCCTTCCCGGTGGATCAGGCCGATCTGGGCCTTCTCCTCCTCGTTGAGGAACTTGCTCCCCAGCCACCGGAAGATGTAGTCCATGATCGACTTGGCCATGGGGATCTCGGGGTTCTTGGTGAAGCCCGAGGGCTCGAACCGCATGTGGATGAACTTGTCCACCAGGACCTTCAGGGGGACGCCGTACTGCAGGGAGATGGAGATGGAGGTGGCGAAGGCGTCCATGAGCCCGGAGACGGTGCTTCCTTCCTTGGCCATCACCAGGAACAACTCGCCTGGCGATCCGTCCTCGTACATTCCCACCGTCAGGTAGCCCTGGTGCCCGGTGATCTCGAACTTGTGGGTGATCGCCTTCCGCTCGTCCGGGAGCCGGTGGCGCTGGGGGCCCGTCACGGCCTCGCCCT
>Ga0315276_10000030_pt1 | contig 98772 bp, 75 predicted proteins | sample YL17G05_0_MG_FD_204542 | JGI IMG/M metagenome (GOLD analysis project Ga0315276, IMG submission 204542) | Sediment microbial communities from Yellowstone Lake, YNP, Wyoming, USA - YL17G05_0 | ecosystem: Environmental > Aquatic > Freshwater > Lake > Sediment | place: USA: Wyoming | collected...
CGCGCAGCCTCAACAAGTGACGGCTGCGGATTGTCTTGAGAAGGAACCGAAGGGAACCTTTGTTCTGAATAAGGCGGGAACAGATTGCGAGCCGTGCCCGCCAAACCAAAAGACCGAAACCGGCGAGCGGGGTTCGTGCAAGGAAGAAGTAAAACCCCTAGAATGTAAGAAAAATGAAATCGTTTATAACGGAGAGTGCAAGCCGTGCAAAGATATTGATCCCAAGAAACCGATAGCGTGGCGTGGAAAATGCATCGCTAAAAAAGTTAAGGTTGAAGGTGGAGTTGAAAGACCAGACCCGTTCAGGCCACTTTAAAATTTAAGTATTGGGGGGGATGTAAATAGGAGGAACTATGTTTTCAGCTGGTCAGAATAGAATAGACGACACAAGGCTCAATGATATTGTAACCTATGCCGAGCAAAACTTCTGTCAAGGCCCTTTTGCCACGAACAGAAGGCCGCCCACCCCTACACCAGCAAATACAATCAACAATTGTAAGACAAGTGCAGGGCAGGAAATACGTGGCGCCGCTAACGAGCTTGATGAAAAACAGTTCCTCAACTTCACGAAATACCTCCAGTACGCGGGAGGCCAAGCACAATTCAGATGCGAGGGAGAAACCAATATTTTCAAGGTAGGAGCAAGACAGCAACATGCTTTGGCAGTGCGCGCAAACGGATGCATGGGACAACACGGAACTGCAAACGATCAAAGCCCGGTTGCAAGGAAAATTTCAATAAGAGATGGAAGTCAGATCACTTATAAACCCCTTGCGGGAAATAATGGTTTCATAAAATGGTCTATTGAGATGGTCAAAGCCGGAATACCCATTCAAAGATGGATACAAATCCCCGTCCCCGATTTCGTCAAAAGGGCGTTCGCTGACCCGCTGCTCAATGATGAGATCATCCGCATCTACAAGGAGGCGATGGGTAAGCGCCCGGTCCCTGATTACACCAATCCTAGCGTGCAAAATAAGATCGGCACTTCCATCATCAGCCAGATGCAGACGGCCAAACAGGGCAAAAGCAATGAAGAATTCCTAAAGTATCTCGTCAAGACCTATGTGGATTACGTCATCGAAGTAAGGGGTGCTATCAAAGTTGAGATGAAACAGATCCCGAATAGTCTGCCACAGCGCCTTGCCGTGAATGATTTAAAGACCGTAGGCGAACTCCGCCGCCTCTTCGCGCAGGTGGAAGACCAGATTAAGGAAAATACTCCGCAGGTAAAGACGTTCCTCGCCGGCAAAGACATGAATGCGCGCGATAGGATGCTCAATCCTGTCAGGGATCAGATCGCCAACAAGCTCGTCCCGCCGGCGCGCCCAAAGCTGAAAAGTCTTGCTCAGTACGACGCCGTTGCAGAACTGACTGTTAATCAAACCGGAGATCAAGTAGCGGTTGTAAAAATCGAGTTGAAAAGACGGGTCATGCCTGCTGCTCAGGGGCTTGTCCCGCAAAGGCTCTTGGACGCCGCGATTGAAGGTGCTGCAAACGATGATGAAAAACTGATTCGTGCGGGCACCGTAACGCGATTCTGGGGAGAAATTACAAAGAAGGCGCCCGAAGTCAATTCGCCCCTGGACGAGAACAAGAACCCGCTCCGCAAGGGGATCATTAACAATCTCATAGAGCAAATCAGACCAATGGACACCGACACTCTCTCGCGCCAGCGCGTGGTGGATGTCGATAAGCCAAACAAGAGGGTCATTCTCAAGGCAACACCTGAAGGATATTTGAAAGTCATCAAGAAGGTTGAAAAAGGTGCGGGCGCAAGAGACAGCCGTAATCATGGAATCCGCATCTATGGCGAAGCCGAAGACAAGGCGAAAAACAAAGGGATACTCGTCGATGAAAATAAACTCGGCGACGACCTTGGCAAAAAGGTTTTTGACATTCTTGAAGGATACGACGGAATCCCCAACCTGGCAGGAATCAGGGTCAAGGATGTAAATGTCAAGAAGGACAGCGAAGGCAAGGATTATTATGACATCGAGCTTGAAATCATCGGAGGGCCCACAGGGGGTGGTGGTATACCGCCAAGACCGATCGGCGACAAGGGATGGAAAGTCAGCGCCACAGGCGAGGTTGAAAGCCAAGGAATTTATAACTTCGGGACCAGACAGGATCTTTCAGGCTATGTCGGCGGAGATTTCAAACTTATATTAGGCAACGGGGACACAAAAGGAAAGGTCAATCTCTTCGCCAGACTGAATGTCATCGGTTTTGGTTATCCGGATTCATGGACGGACCGAACCGGCATGCCATTCCAGCTCTCCGAAGGCTCCGCCACTGCGTTGCGTATCCAGTCGGCACAGGCCGGCGTGAGGGTCTTCACCTCTGACAAGAACGCCAACGGCGATAAAGGAAGTGTTACCGGTGCAGTCGGCATAGACACCGCCAGACTAGGATCAAAAAATCCAGTTTACGATACGGCATGGAATCCAAGCGCAGGTCTCTTCCCGACGCCTACGAATCGTCCCTCCACATTTGTGGGGGCAAAGGTCAGTGTGGAGCATCCGATCGGCGACGTCATGGTGATCGGCGCAACGGCAATCGCCGGTAAAAGCATCCGGGCAACCCTGTTGCAGGCCAAGGATGAAGAAAATCCGCCAGAATACGTGAAAGACGCGATCTACGGCGGTCAGGTCTCAATAGCCGGAGCAACCACCAAAAAGTCCCGCGTCAGGCTCAGCTTGAGCGGATTCAAGCCGGGGCTTTTGATCGCAGACGGCGGCTTTGTGTATGGCGACCAAGAAAAGAAAGATGACACGGTTGTTGCCTTGGGCGTGCGCTTTGCGCACGAATGGACAACACAACCCGCAGGAACCGATCAGGTCTATGCGGGGGCTCTTGGAATCTTCCCCATCAAAGGAGGCACATTCGCACCGTTTGTCCATCTCGGTTACCTCTGGAAGGGCGGAGACGCGACATACGGCGGAGTGCCCGTTGATGACGGATGCGCAAGCACAAACCTGAGCGGAGAATGCAGCACCAGTACGGTAGGTGTGAGTTACTCAGGCCCCACACTTGATTTCGGATTGCGGATCATGCCATTTGACGCACAGTTTCAAATCATTCTCGGAGGAAACATTACGTATAATACCAACATAAGCTCAGCCACGGGAGGTCCAAGACTCGCTCTCAAGTATGAATTTTAAATATACGATTTTAGGAAAGGGGTTTAGTTTATGAAACATACATCAAAGACATGGCGGTTGGTTGCGGCGATAGCGGTTGCGGCCCTTGCCGCGGCCTGCTCCGACGGCGAGATTTCGCTTGGCGGATCGCCCGGCGTCAACGTGCCGGAACCCATCATCATCAAGTTTGAGGCCAATCCGCCTCAGGTGGATCCGGGCGGAACGACCACCCTCTCATGGGAAGTGGAGGAGGCGGACAGTGTTGAGATCGCCTCTGCCCCCGAGGGCATGTTCCAGTTCCACGCCGGTCCATTTGAGGAGCTTACGGGTTCAACCACCGTTGACGGCATAACCGCGACAACGGACTTTGTGCTCACGGCATCCAAGACCGTCATGGTCGCAGCGCCTTCGGTCGAGGGCAGCGAAAACGAGACTCCAAAGACGATAATGCTCTCAAAGGCCGGCCAGATAAGGCTGCCGGGAGAACCGCCCTCGCCGAACCTGACGCCGCAAACTTCTTCCGCGACGGCCACAATCACGGTGACCGTTTTGGAATCGGCCCTGTCGGCCGATATCACGGCGGACAAGACATCCATCACCGCCGGCGAATCCACGATCATCCACTGGACGGTGACCCCGGATACCGCGCAGGCGGCCGTCACGGCCAGCGACGGCAGCGCAATCAGCGCCTCCACGGAGTGCGTCCTGCCAATACCGCTCGCATCCAAAGTTGCCATTCGTCCCCTGCTCATCCGCGAGCGCTTCCCGTTCCTGCGTTTATTTAAAGATATTTCCATGTCGACTGACGGACCTTTGGCGATAAGTCCTATGCCGGCCGTGGGTTGTGCAGTTGTGTCTCCCATGTCCAACACCACCTATGCCCTGAAGGCAACGGATCAAAACGGCAAGGAGGCAACGGACGCGGTGGAAATCAATGTCAGTGCGGCAAATATCAACACTGACATCCTCGTAAACGACTTAAAGAATGCACCGATCACCAACCTGGCAGATCCGGTACACGTGAAGTGGACGGTCTCTCCGGCAGCGGCAAAGGTAACCGTGACGGCAAGTCCGTCTGCGGAATGCACGCCTGCGCTACCGGTGGATGTTGAATCCGCCGAGGGCTCTGCAGACTGCGTACTCTCCGCTGCGAATACGACCTTCTCCATAGAGGCCAGACTTGGCGAGTCGAGCGACGACGATGAGGCAAACGCCTACTTACAAGGCGGCAACGCGGTCTCACTGGACATCAAGGCCGATCCTTGGGCCTTCGTCACGGAAGAGGTTCAAATCGAGGTTAAGGCTGCAGATCAGGCGTCCGCAAACACGATCGAATCAATCAAAATCGGGGACGAGCCAAACGCCACTGTTGTAACCGACAAGGCGCAAATGGCTGCCGGCGTGAAGGTAAGGGCAAAGGTGCCCGATATGCAGGGCATCCGCGTTTACGTCAAGCCGGTGGGTGCCACAGAGCCCCAAGTGCAAAAGCCTATCCAAGACATCGTGTCTATGGAACGACGCCCGTTCTTCCCGGGCAACGTTACAGGGGATGATGCGGCAATGCATGAAGCCCTGTTGGTTACGCGTGTAACCTTCGACCCGAACGATAAATCAACATTCTACTATGGAACGGAGCGCAAAGATTTCGGCAAAATTTCGGTATTCAGGCTAAACGATCTCAATCCCGAAACTGAAAATGAATTTGTCATACCAATTGAAGATCCGCTCAAGACGGCGAATGATTTCGGAGAACTCTGGGCCAACAACAAGTTCTTTGCCGGGCGCAAATTCCCTGTCGGCGCAATTGCAATTCGCGAAGGAAAGTCAAATTGGATATTCTCGGCAACAACGGGTATCGTCATGTATTCCAACGACTCCGGAAGCACATGGAACCGCCTTGTCACTCTCTTCTACCCCAAGAGTGACGGATATGACCGCCAGACCTGCGCCGGCAAGACGCAGGATGCGACGAGTGTGGCCGGCGGTGAAGGAAATGTCATCGCGGCAATGGGTCAGGTATGCGACATGATCGCCATGGAAGGCGGCCGTCTCATCATTGCGTATGATCAGGGCATCGTTGCGACGGAAAATATTGAGGCCTTCATTAGCAATCCCAGAAACTCGCCGTGGGTCGGAATGCCCAAAAAGGGTGAATCGGCCGAGCAGAATGGCTACGTAAATAAGACGGTTGCCCATGATTTGGAACAGGCAGCCGGCAAGATATTCGCCGCAACCAATAAGGGCGTATATGTAAACACAGACGGCACCGGCAAGAGCTGGGCGTCATTTGCGGGCGGTTCACTGGATGCATCCAAGCCGGTCTACAGTCTCGCATATGATCCCAAGTCGGGCCTGATCTTCGCCGGCTCGGATAACGGTGTGCACGTGACATCGATTGACGCAGCCAACTGGGTCAAGACGGATGCCTCTTCATCTGAAGGCGTGCTGAACGACAAGGTCTTCTCGCTCTCAGTTGATCCTGCGTACAATCAGGATATCACGGGTCCTGTGGTCATTGCCGGAACCGACAAGGGTATTGCGGTGACGCGCGACGGAGGGGCGTTCTGGTCTAAGCTCGACGCCGAGTTCTCGACCAGCCTTGGTGAGGTAAGAAGCGTTGCCATAGCCGCGATCGTCGATCCCAGCGACAGCACTAAGATAACTTACAAGATTTCTGCGACCGGTAACGGCTACTCGGCAAAAATGGTGGAAGTCGGAGCGAAGATGGAAATTAAGTAATAATTCCAGATATGGTAACTAAAAAGGCCGTCGGAATCCCCGACGGCCTTTTTATATCCCCCCAACGTCGCATAATATCTGTGTCCGACACCAAATCCCTATTTGGTGTCGGACACGGAAGTTATACGACGTTATTCGTGAAAGACGATTGCCTGGAAGCGTAAAAGTGTTGCATCCTTCCATGATCCCGGCGACAGTCCCGCCTTTTCGCAGATCGCCTCAAGGAACTGCTCTTTATTCCAACCCTGCTCCACTGGAACCTGAGGAAGAAGCACGCCGCGACGAAAATCTTTTTGTATGATCAGCCCGTCCGTTCCAACGCGCACATCAAGCGGATTTGGAAGGGGCTTGGGCGGCGTCAAAACGGAGACCTCAACGTCGATCTCCTTTAGCTCTTCCGGACGTACATGCGGAAATCGCGGATCCTCAAATGCCGCAGCAATCGCATTATCCTGCACCGAGCGTACAAGCGGCTCCATTGCTATGATATGCCCTATGCAACCCCGGAGCGTCCCGTGCTTGCGGATGGTCACAAAGGCCGCGCCCGGCTTGAGCAGCGCCGGGTCCTTTATGTCAAGCGGCGGCCTTGCCTTTCCCAAAACCTTGGCCTCGATTGCCTTGCGCGCAATCGCAAGAAGCGTCTTTTTCTCTACGTCTGTCAGAGAATCTTCAGGCGCCTTTCCCACAAACGCAACAGCGCCGTATCCCACGACACTTGACTTGTCTCCCATCGTGTCTCCGGAATTAGCGTAATGAATGAGCCTCGGCCTTCCGCCTCGCAGCTTTGCAATCTCCATCAATATAAGAACCGGCGATGAACCGCACAGTTCGACATCGTCCTTCGCGACTGCAGCTGCAAAACCGTTCACATCCATCTTTTCAATGAGCCTGAGCGTTTTGTCGTCTTTGGCAACCGCCTCCTTGTATGGATGATAGTGAGACAGATCGGTGCTTGCGACAAAGAGCACATCATCGCCGGCAAGCAGCTCGTTGAGGCTCTTTGCAAATTCCTTAAGCATCGAAGGATCGCCGGTGCCCACAATGATCGGCAGCAGGCGAAAATCCTTTAGCACCGTTTGCAAAAAGGGGAGCTCGACTTCAAGCGAGTGCTCAACCTGATATGGGCGGGGATCATCTTTCACAAAGCTGTTGGCGGCAATGAGTTTGTAAGCCAGATCCTTTGCGATGGGGATGCGCCCCAACGGCGTTTCATAGAAATCCGCGGTGCTCACGGCAACACCGCCCACAGGGGCGCGATGTGAAGGCGCCATCACCACGACCGTCGAATAGCTTTTTCCCTCCAGCAATTTGAAGGCATACGCCGCAACCGGCCCGGAAAACTGATAACCGGCATGGGGGGCTGCGATACCAAATATGTGGCCTTCAATGGGATTGGGATTTGCACTTCTCAAAAAATTTCCGATTTGCGTGCGAAGCGTTTCCTTTTCAGCCGCATAAAATTTTCCTGCAACAACAGGCGTAATGATAACTTGTTCCGGCTTTTTAACTTCGGAAGGAGGCGACTTGACTCTGGAGCAGCCTTCAGTCGAAAGAAAAAAGGATGCAACAACAAAAAAATAAAATAATCTGCGTCTCGTCATAGATTCCTCCACTTACAAAGGAGGGGAATGTGTGTCTATCCCCCCAGATGATCAGCTCGCTTCCAGTATCTTGCCGGATAATCATTACAAATCCCCCCTTGCCCCCCTTTACCAAAGGGGGGGTGGGGGGATTTCAGATCAATGCGCCTGAATGGTCCGAGCAATCGCGAGATCAAAAACGTGACTAGCCCCGTGATCATCGTGATTCCAAATTGCCTGCGTGTAAGTTGCACAAAGCCTCCTATCATCACTGAAAAAACTTCATTGACACTAGAAAATAAATCAGTAAAATATAAGTAGATCACGATAAGAGGCTAACCAAAGGGTTTTATCCCGCGGCAATGCCTCTTTTTTATTGCTTATTATATTCCAATTTTGCCCTCAAATTATTCATAAAAACGATATAAGGCATTAATTTTCTATATAAGGATGAATAACTACTCCTATCCGGGATCATTAGCCGTAACAGCTTGTTTTTCTTAATCAAATAATCGACAAGACAAAAGAAATCTCCATCGCCGGTAACAATAAGAGTTTTATCGTAATTTTCATATTCCACCATCGTATGCAAAACCATCTCTGCATCAACATTTCCCTTCACCTTGCCATTGGGTAAAATCAGCGTAGGCTTGAAAATTAAAATGTATCCATTCTTTTGAAGTAGTGTATACAAGTGCTGATTCTGAGGGATATAACCGATGAAAAGAAATGCTTTTGATACTTTATATTTTTCCGTAAGGTAGCATCTGAACTTCTTAAAATCTAAAATCCAACCTTGTTCACGAATTGCCAAGTTGACATTTTGACTATCAATAAAAGCATAATTATTTTGTTTAATCTCCATATTGAATGGCTCCGCACACCAACTACAAAAAGATTTTCAATAAGTAAATCTTAATTAAAGGATGGACTCTTGAATTTAGTTGGTTTAGATGAAAAAAACTTGGAGGCAATCTATGCATTACAAAACAATCACAACTATTCTATTGGGGGTTATAATCATGACTGCCACATCGTCAAATGCCGAAAAGGCCGCCAAACACGACCCGCTCTCGCTTGACAACATGATCACAGCCGCCGACAAGCTTACGCGAACACAATCGCTCATGTCTTGGGACAACCGCACAAAGGGTTCCCCCGTCGATTTCGAATCCACCTACAAAGGTTACGAATGGCTCTTCACCCATGAAGCCATTTCTTTTGTAGCCCGGAAGATAAACGAGACCGGCATCTCAGATGATGAGCGTCTTGCGCGCTCCTTTTTCAAGGATTACCTCGTCATGCAGCATGTGGACCGCGAAGTGGTCTCATATGATGACAGGGTCACCAACCTTGAATCCACGATCAAGGTGCGCGTTCCATGGCTGAAAAACGAGGTCCCTTATCGTGAACTTCCCATTTTGATCGCAAAGGAAAACGATGCCCAAAAGCGCAAAGAGATACAGGCCCTCGTCTCGGAGGTTGAACGCGATAAACTAAATCCCATCATCGCGGAACGGAACGCAAAAGAGCATGAGATCATCAAGAGTCTGGGCTATTCATCATATCTCGATTTTTCGCTCTTGTCCCGGCATGTAAAAAATTTCAGGAAGATTGTCGAGGACGCCGACTCCTTTAACCGCCGCACAGAGGGCATCTACAGGACGCTTCTTGCAGAGCACGCCAGGGAATTATTGAACATCCCGGTTGAGAAGATGAGAAGAAGTGACTTGCAAAAAATCTTCCGCCTTGACAGCTACGTCCCCTATTTCCCCGCTGAAGTAATGGTTCCGTTCCTCAAAAAGTTTTTGTCCGGCATCGGCCTCACCCTTGAAACAGTCGACGGGCACGCCATCCTTCTGGATGACGAGCCGCGGCCGAAGAAGGAGCCGCGGGCCGCATGTTACAACATTACCGTTCCCGCGGACATCCGCATGACCATTGCGCCGCAGGACGGCATCGGAGACTATCAGGCGCTCTTCCACGAAACCGGACATGCGCTGCACTTTGCCAACACAACGGTCGCGCAGTGGGCCTTCAAGTATCTGGGCGATTATGCCGCCACGGAATCCTATGCGAGCCTTCTTGAATCGCGTTTTTCGGAACCGCTGTTTCTGCTCTATTACCGGGACTTCATCATCGAATGGAATAAAAACCATCCGGATGCAAAACAGGTTCCGGTCCTGACGGACAGGGATATTTCAAAGATCCTCCGTTTTGGAATTCTAAATGACCTATATTTCATGCGCAGATACGGCGGCGCAAAGCTCGTTTATGAATCGATCTACCACGGCAACAATCCGAAAATGTGGAGCAATATTTACAAGGGGCAGACAAACGACACCCGCGAGCTGTACAGGGTTCTGTTTGAAAAGGCCTATACATTCCCGATGGAGGAGACGGATGCGCAGCGGTATCTGACGGACATCGACGACTATCTGTACGCGATCGATTATGTCCGGTCTTTTGTCATCTCATCGCAGATCGACCTGGCCCTGACGCGGAAATTTGGCAACCGGTGGTTCGAGAACAAAAACGCGGGCGCTTATCTCAAAGACAAACTCTTCTTTGCGGGCGACAAGCTGACGGGCGACGACGTGGTTGCATCTCTTGGTTTTTTATCAATCGATTTTAACTCATATGAAAAAGATATCCGGACAAGGCTTGCTGAGAGTGAAAAGTTGCTGCGGTGACCAAATCCCCCCTCGCCCCCCTTCGAAAAAAAGGCTGTTTTCGAAGTTGTCCCCTACCTTTGTAGAGGCTGTTTCCGAAGTTGTTCCCTCCTTTTGTAAGGGAGGGTTAGGGAGGGTAGATCGGTCTTCTACCCCCTCTTACTCCCCCTTACAAAGGGGGAGAATGACTTCGGAAACAGCTTCAAAAAGGGGGGATGGGGGGATTCAGCCAATCCCGAAAAACGCCTTGATGCGTGAGACTAGCTGCGAGGCGGCGGATGGCGAAGGCTCCACCTTCCTGCCTTGCCTGGATGCAAGTTCCGCCTGACGCCTTGCAAGCGCCTGCCCCAAGGCATCCCATATGGCCGGGTGGGCCTTGAGTATGTCTGCGCAGGCCTCTTTGTCGATCTCAAATACGAGGCTGTCGCCCTTTGCCACAACCGTCGCGCTTCTCGGCTCGCCGGTCAAAAGGCTCATCTCGCCGAAGAAATCCCCCTCTTTAAGTGTGGCGACGGGTTTTTCACAATCCTTGAGACACACATCAAAGCTGCCGTGCGATATGATGTACATGGAACGACCGGGATCGCCCTGATGAACGACGGCCTCGCCGTCACCGAAGAGCTTGAGCGATACGCGCGATGAGAGCAGATCAAGCCCCTCATCCGGCAAAAGCCCAAGCATCGGAATTCGCTTAAGCGATGCCTTCACGCCTCTTAGCGCTTCCTTTCCTGCCAGCATCTTTTCCTTAACGTCGACATGGTGCAGGCGCACATCCCTGATCGGGAACGGGATCTCAATGCCGTTTCGCTTTAGTGCGTACCACAACATATTCATGAGCTCGGCCTTGATTAGTTTCTCATTTTCAAAATCGCCGTTCCAGAATCTCACCTGATATTTTATAGCGAAATCATCAAATGAAATCAGGCGAACCTGCGGACACGGCTCCTTTAGCACCTTGATGTGCTGTGCGAGTGTTTCGAGAATAACCTGTCGCACCTTGTTCGGCGCGGCGCCATATTCAACGCCGATTTCAAGGTAGGCCACGTGTTTGGGCTCCGGACGCGAGAAATTTTTTATTATCTCCCTGGAGATAATATTGTTGGGGATATAAATGACCTCGTGTTCCGCAGTCTTTATGAGTGTTGATTTCCACGTCATGCCGATCACCTGCCCCGTGTGTTCCTTGAAAGATATCCACTCGCCGATCTGGAAGAGCCTTTCGGTCTGGAGGGCAAGGCCCGCAAAGAGATTGCCGAGGGTATCCTGCAAGGCCAGGCCCAAGACCATCGTGAGGACGGCAGATGTGGTCAGCAGGGAAGCCAGGTTGACACCGCCCTTTGTGTGCAAAAGGACGATGGCGATAACCGCGAAGATAACAGCCAATGCAACGTCGCGCGTAATCCTTGGGACGACAACCCTGCGCCACCTCCCAATCCAAACGTCCACAAAGAGATAAAAGGCAAGTCTCGCGATAGCGCAGTAAAGAACGATGATCCCCACAAGATCTAGTCTCTGGCCCCATTCTTCAAAACCGTATAGACGCAATGAATGACGCACAATAACGACAAGCAGGTACAAAATGAACAGGCCAAGCGGGATGCGCGGCAGTTTATTGCTCCGCGCGGCAGCCCTCCAGTAGCCGATCAGGATGACAATGATTGCAAGAACAGCCAGTGGGTGTGAAATTAGTCCGCTTATGTAATTCATGGAACGAAACTATACTCATTTCGAAAAAAATGTGCTAGAAGATATTTCCAAATCCCCCCTTGCCCCCCTTTGGCAAAGGGGGGGCGGGGGGGATTTTATTATGAAAAAAGCCCAGATAACCTTTTGGGGCGTGCGTGGATCGATTGCATCACCGGGCCCGAAGACCGCAAAATACGGTGGCAACACCCCATGTGTTGAGATATCCTGCGGCAACACCATCATCATCTGCGACGCAGGGACAGGCATCAGACCACTGGGAGAAAGTCTCAAGCGAAGATTTAAAGGCAAAAGGATCGACGCCACAATTTTGCTGTCACATCTGCATCTGGATCATCTGATCGGTCTTCCATTCTTTGAACCTATTTATAAAAAGGGCAATCGTTTCAAGATCATTAGCCCGGGAAGAACTCCAAAGGCGCTGAAATCGACTATAAGCAGGCTTTTAAGCCCCCCCTATTTCCCGATCAATATCCTCAGTGTGCCCGCAAAACTTTATATAAATCCCCCCTTGGGGGAGAGTGTCCGACACGAGCTGTCGGACACCTCCCCAAAAGGGAGATTTCAAATCGGTAATATTGGGGTTGAAACCTTCAAGTGCAATCATCCCGGCGGATCTTATGCGTACAAGTTCAGGTTCCCAAACGGCAAGATCCTGATTTACACAAGCGACAACGAACCGTCTACTACCGGTAATGTTAAGGCCTTTATAAAATGGATCAAAGGTGCCGACATTCTTATCCACGATTCTCAGTATACACCCCGGCAATATCTCAGAAAAAGGGGATGGGGCCACAGCCCATTTCATTATCCGGTGTCTCTTGCGGCCGCCGCACATGTGAAACAATTGTATCTCTACCATTACGATCCCGCAAACGACGACAAAAGCCTTGATGCCATAGATTCAATGACAAAGCGACTTATAAAATGTATGGGATTTGATGTCCGGGTCAGACTGTCGCGCGAAGGGATGAAAATTAGTATTTGAAACTTGTGAAAAATTTTTCCCATATGACCAAAGATGAACAATATCAGCGTTATCTTGACCTTTTGCTCAAATGGTCGAAAAGCATGGACCTTACTGCAATTATTGACCCGGACGAAATCCGCTCAAAACACTTTGATGACTCAAGGGCCCCGATCCCCTTTCTCGAAAACGCAAAGACACTCATCGACATTGGCACGGGAGCGGGCTTTCCCGGCGTCCCCATCAAGATCGAGCTGCCAAGACTCCGGGTTGTGCTTCTGGACAGTAAAAGGAAAAAAATAAACTTCTGCCGGCAGGCAATCTTCGAGCTCAATCTTGAGGGCATCGAGGCGTATCAGGGGCGCGCCGAAGACCCGGAATTTTTCAGGACACACGGCCCCTTTGACATCGTCATCTCGCGGGCCACGTGGCCGCTTGAGGTCTTTTTGGAACTTGCAAACCCTTACTATAACCACGGCGACAGGTGCATTGCCATGAAGGGGGCAAACTGGGAAAAAGAACTCAAAAAGGCGCAGCCCGTCATAAAAAAATACAAGCTCTCACTGGTTAAGACCCATCAGTATACAATCGGCAAGGACGAAAAGCGCTGCCTGCTGATATTTGAAAAACATTCGCCATGATCACGGGGGAGTGGAGGTTATATGGAAGCGCGCAAATTTTGCTGGCTTTGTTTGCTCATCATTTTTTCAATCGCCTCCTGCAGCAAAGGCGGGGGTGAAAAGATAACGGCAACATTGACCGGCGCTGCCGGCCAATTTTGCATCTCAACTGACAATCAATACACCATTACCGACAGCAAAACCGGACAGAGCCAGACGATCCCAATTGAACCGGAGCAATTCTTTGCACATTTCAAAGGAAACATTAGCGGCCAGATAAGGGCGGTGACGAGCTTTGTCATCTCCGGGGAAAACCAAGAGCCCGCCACGATGCTCATATGGGGGAGCGGGTCTTCCGTCCAATACGGCGCCGCCGGGGCAATGCTCGGACCGCTGCTTCTCAAAAACAAAGGCGCCGTCGTCGATCTGGCGTCCTACACATCCGGCGCAAACCTGAGGGTATTCTACGGCGGGGAACGCGGTTTTGGAATCATTGAACTCAAAGGCGACGGAAAGCTCGGGGAACTTGCCTTCCGCACAATTCCGACGGGAGTCCTTTCGGTTGCAGCACTCAGTGAGAACGACAAGACGCGTTTTGTTTTCGTCACGGGCGACGGCTACGTCTTGACGACAACTGAAGATGCGCTCACATCGGGAAACGGCTGTTATGACATCCTGACATCGCCTTCTGCGCTGACAGAAGGGGAGGCGGCTTACATTCCCGTCAAGATTGCCGTGGCCAATGCAAAGGTCCTTGTCCTCGCCAAAAAATCGACGGCCGGCGGTCTCACCCCGACATTCAAAGAGGCCTTCGATCCGATACTTGAAAGTCTCATCACCAATGAGGCGCCATCCATCATTCGCGCAGTCGATCTGACCTCGCTTGCCCTGGAGCCCGTTGCCTTTTCAGCCGAGAGCGGCGGATACATCGGATTTGATCAGTTCATCCCGACAGACGTCGCAAGCGACAAAACCAATTTCTACGCGGCGGGGCTTGCCTACGAAAAATCCGCGGTCGATTCACTTATAATCGGATTGTGCGATAGGCCGTCGACGGCCGAAAAGATCGGTTGCCTCCGCGACCTTGCAAAAACGGGCGATCTCACATCGCTTAAGAATTCCATCGGCGTGGACGCCTTCACAGGCGGATTTTTCATCTATCGCGATCTCACAAAGATGGGGGAAAAGGCCGCTCATTTCGCCCGCGTTCCCGTTACGACATTCGCGAATATCGAGACCGCGCCGCCGCTTGTCTTCAGCGCAGCCGTGAATGACGACAAGGCGGCCTTTCGGGCGCCCAACTTCCTTGCGGTCCTGACCAAATCCGCGAGCTCGACTGGCGGTGAAGAAAGATGGGTGATTGGCCCGGAATTTGATTCTCACAAGGGGATAAACGGCAGCATACCTGCGGCCCTGACCGTCTACAACCTTGCCGGAAGCAGTTTCATCGCCGCAACATCTGTCGGCGTCAAAGGCGACGACGGCAGCGGCGCCTCAATACTTGAAGGCATCTCTCCCGACGGAAAGTTTCTGATCGGAGATACCGGCGCAATTATGATACGCATGGAGGACGGCGCGGAGGCATATCTTGCCGCCATCGACCTCGCATCTGCGCGCGGAGGAACACTCTATCTTGAAAATGCCGTTGAACGAAAGAGAATCGATGCGGACACAAGGGCGGGCGTCTATGTGAGCCGTGCCGCATACAACGGAACCGACCTTGCCTTTGCATGGTCGGCGCCGGGCGAGGCATGGCGCATCGAGTGGCAAAAAGGCACTGACAGCGCGACAAGGGGCCAGCTGTCGTTTGCGCGCGCCGGCGACAGTCATCATTACAAGAATTTTCCCGATGTTTCCGCCGGTGATCTTAATGCCTTTGAGGATGCGCACGACATCGCCGACATGTCGTTCGCGGACGGCAAACTTTTTATCCTCTACTACGGGTTCGCCGCGGCCAAACATTATTATCAGGCGGCGGTTTATGAAAGCGTGTTTTCCGATGGCAGGCACCATCCTGCGCTCCGGGGCGTCACCACAACCCTCTCCTTTGCCGGCGACGAGATCGACAGGCGGGCGCGTTTTCAGAAAATCGCAAAAAATAATGACGGGAGCTTCACGGCACTCTTTTCGTGCGCGGGCGGCTTAAGACAATTTCAGATCACACCCTCGTCCTCCGTTGCGAGCGCCGCTATTTCAAATGTCTTCTCGGCCCCGAACGTAATCGATCTCGATTTCGACGATGCGGGCCAGCGATTTGCATACATCTCCCAAAAAACGATCCATATCCGGAATCTCGCCTCCCCAACGACCGACATAACGACGACATCGCTCCCGGCCTCGGATACCACAACGGCGAGGCTGTCCAATGCATCGCTCGTTTTGATATCAAATCGTCTGCTCATCGCCACGCCGCAGGGGGCATCGGCGCCGTTCTGGGTCATGGACGCGACACAGGCTAAGCCGCTTAAGGTCATTTCGAAGTGCGGCGGCTGTCAGTTCAACGCGCTCGCAGGCTTCGCATCTTTTCCGAATCAGCTGCTTGCATCTTCGGAAACCGGCGGTGTTGAGATTTACGACATTTCGGGATTATAAATTATGCCGTCCGCCAAATCTTTTTTTGCCTTCTCGTATCTTTCAGGCGTGCCGATGTCGTTGAAATAACCGTCATAGAGGAAGGCTGCAACCCTCCCGCCCTTTTGAAGCAGCTTCCGGTAACCGTCTTTTATGAGGCACGACTCTGTGCCGGCCGGAGGAAGGATGTTCATGAGCTCCGGCCCAATGATCTGCAGCCCCGTGTAAAAATAGTCCCCGTCTCCGCCAATCGTTTTGACAAATCCGTTTTGATCGAGCCTGATCCCTTCATAGGAATCCTTGGGTCCCTTCTTTTTCAAAACCATCGTCGCCGCAGCGCAGGATTCGAAATGCCTTTTTGTCACGGCGCCAAGATCGCAATTGAGAATTGAATCGGAGTTCATTGAGACAAACGGCTCATTTCCAAAAAACGCCCCGCAATTCCTTATCCCGCCGCCGGTGCCCAAAATATCGGGCTCCTTGGAGTAAGACACAGACAGACCGTAACGTCTCCCGTCGCCGACATATTCGCTAATCATGTCTCCCAGATGATGCAGATTGATCATGACTTCTAAAACGCCGCTGCGAGCAAGAAAGAGAAGACAATAATCGATGAGCCGGTGCGAATCTAACGGCAGAAGAGGTTTGGGAATACTATACGTCAGCGGCCTGAGCCGCGTGCCCAAACCGGCGGCCAACACCATAGCCTTGGTGATTGAATGACTCATTGTTTTTAACCAGATCGCCACGAAATCGTTTGGAAGGCCATCGCCCGAGAGATGGCACGCCAACGCCATGATGGCTGATAACTTTCTTCCCCTCCTTTGTAAGGAGGGGTTAGGGGAGGTAGATGGATCTACCCCACCCCTTCCCTCCCCTTACAAAGGGGAGGGAAATTAGGATGGGCCCCGACCAAACCCGACGATACGTCGCCAGCATGAGCGTTGGCGGGACATCGAAGGGCAGAAGGCCTTCCAAACGATTTCGTGGCGATCATGTGAAACATATTATTTCCACTCCGGAATATATTTTTTCAGCATTTCATACAGCGATTGATATTCTGGCAATCTCTCGAGCGCTTGTTTCACGTAACCCAATGACGCCGGGATATACTTGAGGAAATTCGGGTTCTTCTTAACGCGATCGATGAATACAAAACGCCCTGCGTCCTTGAGCTTGCGCTGGCAGGTCACAAGATCAAACTCGCGCATGAAGGAAGACGTTTTGCGGCCCGTTTTTTCGCAATAGAAACTTATCAGCTCGTTGAGAATCGGCTCCGACAGCTCCACGTAGGAATCGCGAAGGAGCGCCGCAAGATCGTAGGCTGCGGGCCCCAGAAGGGCGTCCTGAAAATCGATGAGATAAAGTTCATCGTTCACGATCAGGATATTGCGGCTCTGGAAATCGCGGTGTGTAAATCCGTAAGGAAGAGACGCGATCTTTTCGGAAATCCCGCGCGTCTGCCTGAAAAATATTTCATGGTCCTCTTTCGACATCTTAATGCCGAGTCTTGCCTCCACACCGTACTCAAGAAAATGATCAAACTCCCAGTTGAGCAGAGTTTGGTCAAACGAGCGCTGCAACGCCACGCAATCCGACCGGTCGGCGTCGGCCGTCTTCCTTTGAAGCGCCGCCAAAAGTTCAATGGCGCGCCTGTACCACTCGCGCCGCAGATTATTGTCCGCCTTTTCGACGATGCGCGCCATGAGAGAGTCGCCGAGGTCTCTCAGAATCATCAGATGATGCCCTTCGCTATAATGATGGATGGCCGGCACGCGGATGCCGCAATTTTCTAGAAAGCGTGCGACGTTTATAAAGGGAAGCTCCTGATGCGTCCCGTTAAAATTGGTTATCTCCTCCGAAACGGACGCCTTTCCGGCGGGCATCTGCATCAGAACAAACGTCCTCTTGTCATCCAGGATGACGCGGTAATATGTGCGATACGATGCATCGCCGTGAAGTTTTATCACGTCCAGCACCGCGGCGTTTATTCCCATCGCATCGCGAAACATCGACTCGAGGAGATCTTTTCGGATCGGCGTTGTTGTCATGGCGTCACCGTGAATGTTATGTCGGCATTGCTCGGGGTATCATGCACAACGACTACAACCGGATATTCGCCTTCGGGGATGTCCGCCGCGACGGTAAATGTGATCGACTCAATCTCACCGTTTGAGGGATTTGCAAGGATGGAGTAGTCATCGGCGCTCACCGCCTTGTCGCCCATGGTAACGACATTGGTGGGGGCAAGATACGAAAAACCGAGGCCGTAGATGGTTACCTTTGAACCTGCAGCGCCGGAAATGGGATCGATCCTCACAACGGTCGGCGGCGCCCCCGTGAGGACATCGTCATAAAAAGGCGATCCCTGCCCGCATGAAATAAGCGGCATGACGACAATCATCAGGACGAAAAGTCTTCGCAAGCACATGCCTGCGGCTATAAGGAATTGCGTCCAAAAATGCAACGGCAACCTGACAAACCCGGATATTGACACGCTGATTGCCGCGCATCATAGTATGCGCATGCGTAAACTCGCTTTGGGGGTTTTGCCTATAATTTTGGCGTTCATGTGCGCAGACGCACTGGCCGAAATGAGAATCGCAGAGCCCGGCCCCAAAGAAATCCTGTCGATGGTCCCCGGCGCCGGTGATCTCAAACACATTAGCGATCCCCTTGACTGCTACCGATTGTTCAGCGCGGCCGGCAGACCCGTCGGCGTGGCCTTCATAACGACCCAAATACCGCCTGAGATCGGCGGATATCGTGACGAGATCGCGGTGCTGGTCGGCGTCAATGAATCCGGCGCGATCACGGGAGTGAAACTCCTGGCCCACGAGGAGAGTCCCGACCTCATGGACAAAATCGTCTCCGGGGGTTTTTTAAAACGCTTCCTGAACAAAAGGCCGTCCGACAACTGGGACAAAATTGAAACTATCACAGGTGCCACGATCTCTTCGGCCGCGATGAAAGAGGACATCCGCGCAGCATTGGCCGAAGTTGTGGAAAAGGTGATCAAAAGCGGCGTTATGTCGGAGCCCGCTCAAAAGAAATCCATCATGGGCTTTTTTCTCATGGACAGAGCAGCGCTCAATGCCGGAGTAATTGCCGTTCTCATTGCGCTCTCGGTTTTGGCCGTGCTGATGCCGCAAAAAAAGATCCTCCGGTCATCATGCCTTGTCCTCTCTTTCATCACTATCGGAGTGCTCCTGAACACGCCGGTTACAATTGGAAATTTCATTGATCTTGCCCGCGGCGTCTTGCCTCCCTTGAGCAACATGGCGCTATTGCTCCTTTTTGCCTTTGCAATCGTATCTGCGTTCGTAAAGGGGCCCGTTTATTGTTCTTACCTCTGTCCGTTTGGCGCAATACAGGACGGGGCCTCCGGCATAAGACTTCCGAAATGCAAGATCAGCGATAGTTGGATCAAATCGGCCGCCGTCTTCCGCTGGATCATGCTCGTAACGGCAGTTGTCGCAGTGGCGGGCTTTCAGAACGGCGCGTTCAGAAACATCGAGCCCTTTGCCCGCTGTTTTGCGCCGGATGCCGGGGGCGCCGTCTTAATTCAGGCGGCAACGATCATTGTAATCGCGCTTTTTTTAAGGCGCCCGTGGTGCCGGCTCTTTTGCCCCACGGGGCTCCTGATTGAATTGTCGTCGATTGTCGGCGCAAAACTGCGCAGAAAAATACGCGCCCATGAAATCCCCGCCCCTTGAAAAAGGGGCTGTTTCCGAAGTTGTCCCCTCCCTTTGTAAGGGAGGGTTGGGGAGGGTAGACCGTGTTAAAAGTCGGATCTACCCCCTCGAACTCCCCCTTACAAAGGGGGAGAATGACTTCGGAAACAGCTTCAAAAAGGGGGGTGGGTCAGGATAATATGAACCAAACAAGCTGGCGCAAAAATGTATTATTGATTCCAATCGTGGTTGCAATACTGACTTCCACCGCGTGGTCCGTCTCGCACTTCATAAAGAAATCCCCCCGGACTCCTGTTGCAACCACAACTGCAAAGCCCGCAGAGGACTTTTTTCAGGACCTATATCAAAAGCGTCTCAGGGAAGAGGGCGATCGAAAATCGCGCGTCGAGCAGATGATAAAGGATGGAAGGCTTTCCGGCACGCGCGCCCGCTATTATAAGACGGCCGGGGAGAAGGCCAAATGAACGAAAAGGTTGTCTCATGCGAACTTTGTCCGCGCAATTGCCAGATTGAGCCCGGCAGACACGGCTACTGCCGCGCGCGTTATAACCGGGACGGCGAACTGATAAGTCTTGTCTACGGCAAGGCCTGCGCCGCCCATATCGATCCTATCGAAAAAAAGCCCCTCTTTCATTTTCTGCCAGCATCGAAGGTCTTTTCCTTTGCAACCGCAGGATGCAACCTCCACTGCCTCTACTGCCAGAACTGGGACATCAGCCAAAAATATCCCGACGAGGCCAAAAATTTCGATCTGCCGCCTGCAGCTCTTGTGCATGAAGCGGCGGCAAATCATTGTCCTTCCATCGCCTACACCTACACGGAACCATGCACCTTTTTCGAGTATGCGCTGGACACGAGCAGGCTCGCGCGCGACAAGGGGATCAGGAACGTCCTCGTGACTGCCGCCTATCTTAATGACGATCCGGCACGCGAGATCCTGAATGTCACCGATGGGGCTTCAATAACGTTCAAGGGCAGCCCGCAATTTTATCGCGATGTGGTCGGCGGGACACGTTCGCCTGTGGAGCGCTACATAAAGACGGCGCACAAAATGGGCGTGCATATAGAACTCATCCATCTTGTGGTCCCGACAATGAACGACAGGCCCGAAGAACTGCGCGAGATCGTCTCGTGGGTGGCAAACGAGCTGGGACCGGACGTGCCGTTGCACTTCACACGCTTTTTTCCACTTTATCAGCTCACCAATTTATATCCTACGCCGATGGCAACGCTGCTGGACGCCGCCCACATGGCATTTGGCGCCGGCCTGAATTATGTCTACGTGGGAAACACGCCGCCCAACGAATTTGAAAACACAAGATGTCCGCGATGTAAAAAGGTGGTTATAAGGAGGACGGGATTTCACGTCGCTGAAATCAATCTTGCGGACGGCCGCTGCAGGTCCTGCAATGAAAAAATCCCCGGGGTGTGGAAGTAATAAATAATTAGTACCAAATTCATCACAACAACTCTGTCAGACAAATCCCATAACTGCACGTCAAACCACTGCAACATTTGAGGGATGTATCATCACATTTTTCTTTAACTGGAACGCAACATTTAGACGCAATGCAACTCAACCTCGCACAACATTCGGTATTAGTTGAACATGTACCGTCATATCCAATGCACTCAGGTATAGGAACTGCTGAAAACCTTTTCGGCGCTGTTGTAGTTATCGGTGATACACTGATCGGGCCCGGCCTCGTCACTTTGGGTATCGTGATTGGCGGAATAATGGCCGAAGGCCGTATTATTACAGTCGGTGTGCCGGCAGGCGTCCCGGGCGGGACGCTCGGTTCCTCCTCCCCGGTGGGCATAGCCACATCACTGGAACTCCCAGCCGGTATGGGTTTCATAACCGGCGGGGCCGGCCGCGAAGTCTCCTCTTTTCCGCACGGCCTATTATCCGCGTACCTTTTCTTATCGAGGCCCACCTTCAAAACCGCTGGGTCGTTTCGCATCATCCAGCTTGCAATCAATTTTTCCTCCTTATCGTAAACCGCCGCAGCCGCTTCCGTGCCCTTGAAATTTACGTCCAGTTTTAAAAATATGTTGCCGAGATACTTAGGCATGAGCGGCGCTGCAGTATAATAACGAAGGACATCGAGGATGCGATTCTCCAGCGGAAATTCGGGGGAACCGGTCATGAACAAAGCCAGATAAAAAACATTGGGTCCAAAACTGATCAGCTGCTTCCTGGTAAAATCATCGAGTCCCCTGCTGTAGCCCTCGCCCAAACTTGTAGTAACAAGCGTGTCATCAGAGACATTGATGGAAACAGTGGGACCGGCGTTTGAAACAAAATGATAGGGGGCGATATTTTGCAAAAGCGACCGGTCATCAAAGGTATAGGCGATAAATATTTCCGAGCAATCATCCGGAATGTGCACGATTGTTGGAGGCGGTTGATCTAAATTGGCCTCCGCATCGATTGAGGTAAAAATCGGTTTAAACGTGCATGAAACGCAAGCCGCGCTTGGAACAATATCAATGAGACCCGAGAGGGCCTTGACCAGATCCGCCTGACTCTGCAGTTTGTCTGCGCCGGCAAGCCAGCCGGCCCCGCTCAATAAGAATTGGAATAAATCCGGCGGTTCGCTGCAGCCGTAATTGTCATCGGCAAAGGATTCAGGCGTCACCGGAAAGTCCGCATGGGCCTTATAATTCATGATCATGTAAAGATCGGCTTTCGACGGAAACAACTTGGCACAGGCGGGAAGGGACGGTTCAACCACTCCCTGCTCGCCCTCAGCCGCCGGCAATTCGCTCGGGGCCGCCTCCGGCAACTTGCCTTCCGGGAGCTTAATTCCCTCTTCAGCGATCCTTTCCAGGTCCCTGAATTGAATTTCCCCGCCGCCTTTGCATCCCGCAATGAAAATAGTTATCAAGACGATGCATAACACCGACCATTTTTCCCCAAAGATGTTTTTCATAAAAACCCCCTTCAAAAAAATTATACCACTTATAGGTCCCTTCCTTAAGCAGGCATTTTTGGAGCAAATTCCGTGCCGTCTGAAGACAACAATACCGATTGAATGCGGCCACTCTAAAACCATGTTTTAAATGTGTGTCATCCTGAGTCGAAGACGAAGGATCTCCTTGAAATTCATGGTTTTTTTCACACGACATTTTTGTAACAACGGGTCTTTAGAAGTACCCACATCAATGGGTCAGAAGATTATCGTTTTCATGGATTGTATCAAAATGAGAATTGAAACATTTGCTCATGATGTGATGCTTTTTAGACGGACACTAGTATTTTTAATCTATATATATACAAATTCCATTTAAACACTCTCCGGTTAGACCAGGAGAATAGTTACATGATCCTCCATTTGCTTTTAGTGATTGGACACATCTTCCTATTCCGAAGAAATTAATACAGTTAACATTATAACATTCGCCCGATGGCACGCAAACTTTAGGTGTGCCTGCTGTGCAAGATCCAAATGAACATCTATCATTTACCGTGCATCCATCGCCGTCATTACATGAAGTGGTATTGGGAAGATTTGCGCATACTCCCAAAAGCGGATTGCAAAAATCGTTGGTGCATGGATTTCCGTCGTCACAATTTATAGATCCTCCCACACAACCCTCTGGGATATCCTTGTTACAGGCTGTCTCGGCACATGCAGCGCCATAACATATGACCGTTTTAAATGTGCATTCGCCGGTCTGGGGATCACAGGAATGATCCGTCGTGCAAATGTCGCCATCGTCGCAGTCGCGTGGGTTGCTTCCCACGCAGACACCTTCTTCGGCACAAGTGTCTGTCTGGGTGCAGGCATCGCCGTCGTCACAGGCTTTCCCCGCCGCCTCGACCTCGTGCCTGCACAGGGCCATGCAGGTGCCGGAGCTTTCGAGCGCGTCTTTGGTGCAGTCATTTTGATCATCGCAATCAGACGGGCATGCGCCGTCTTCGCCGGCAGGGATCGCCACGTCACACCTTTCCTCTCCTTGTTTGACGCCGTCGCCGCAGACGGCCTGCGTGCAGATTCCGTCAACACAGTCCCCGCCGCAACATGGAAGACTCGCATCGCACTCAAAGCCGGCATTTATGCACCCCTCTTCCAGGTTTACCTGATCGCCGATTGTTATTTGGCCCTGACATGATTCCGGCCCGCCTTGCGTCATCATGGCCAAGGCAAGACTTGAAAGTATTATTGCTGCCCTTAATATTTTGCCTTTCATACTACCCCCCTTTCAAAATATCCCTATTCATCAAATATGCATTATTCGTGCCGCATAAAAAAGAGAGTTTAAGACCTGTGATTGCTTGGCGTCGTCGTTGCGGGCAACACAACCGTTGGCGAATAAGCCCATTTTTTTCAAGGGATTAAACGGTACCATCGGCTTTCGGCCGCCATGTTAGTCAAGGCACCTACGGCAGGTTGCTCAGGATGAAAGGGGGTATTTCCTCACCCAAAAAATGCCATTAGCGTCAAAATATTGGCGATTCTTTGCGCATTAAAAAACGGGTTTTTGCCCTAAAAGAACAAAAATCCGCCGCGCGGCCATTTTAATTTTTGATCATCGCGGAATCGAGTTGGTAAAAAGAGAGTAATTACAATTCCCCCTCTTAGATTAAGAGGGGGTGTATCACCGGCCATTTCAAGATCATGCCAAGAATTTGAAGCTTTGAATTTCTTTCCGCCTCACTCTTAACAAGGTTTTCAGCTATTTCAATACTTAAAAATTACCCACTCGATTCCGCGATGACCCGAAATTTTTTTGTGGTATTTTCCTCGTGCAACACTATAATTCGCGCCATGAAAAAAATAACGATCGTCCTTTTGAGCATTGTGTTGCCGTTGGCCATTGCATGCGCCTCAAAAAACGCTGAAAAAAGCCAGGCGCCGGCTGACGTCTCGTCAAGGCCGGAGCGCATTTCATCCGCAAAAGAGCCGGCCTTCAGGCTCTCGGATGCATGGAAAAAGCTGGATGGGAGATTGAAACAGGCGTGGGATGACGCCATGACCAAGGGGGATTCTCACAAATCCTTTGAATGCCTGCTCAAGACAAAGGAAAAACCGACGGCCGGGCAGAAACGCCGGCTCTCAGACGCCGGCTTTACGCATCGAAGCATCATTGGCCAGATCGTCACGGGCAGCGTCGCTGCGACCGACGTCCCCGAAGTCGCCCGTCTGCCGTTTGTTCAGGTGATGGAACTGGCGGTGCCGTTATCACCGAAATGAACCCCTCCCCTTTGTAAGCCTGCCCTGAGCAGGGGTCGAAGGGGGGAGGATGGGTGGGGTAGATCGATCTACCTCCCCTATCCCCTCCTTACAAAGGAGGGGATACAGGTTACAAGGAGCGTTTCATGAAAAAGATATTGGTTGCAGTGCTCATCATTGCCGCGTCAACGGTCACGGCCCATGCGGACGTTATCAAGATGGACGGCCTCTTGAGGATCGCGAAGAAAAGTCCTGAGGCAGGCAAGTCGGTCCTCGGCAAGGCAGTCTCGATCAAAGAGAATCGTGAAGTGATCGAGTGCCTTGTGAAAAGCAGCGACCCGGATGCAACGGCATTAGCCATTAAAGATGCCGGCGGCGAGGTCAGGGCGATAATAGGTGAGATAATGACCGCCTCGATCCCGTCTGCGGCCCTTGATTCAATTTCAGACAGGAAAGAAGTCGTCTACATCGAGGCTGCAAGGGCCTTAAGCCCGAAGATGAATGCCGCGCGCGCGTTCACGCGTGTCGATTCGGTGCAGGCGGGCACGGGACTGGACAAGGCATACACCGGCAGCGGCGTCCTTGTGGGCGTGGTGGATAATTCAATTGACTGGCAGCATGTAGATTTCAATGACAACGGCGGAGAGACGCGCATCTGCTACATCCATGAAAAGACTTCAACCGGATTAATCGAGTGCTCAAAGGCCGATATCGATGACGACTCCTGTCTCGCGACGGAGGGCGGTCCGGGATATCACGGCACGCACGTCACAGGCATTGCGGCAGGATCCGATTCCACATACACAGGCGTTGCGCCGGAATCGTTTGTCGCCTTCGCCTTCAACGCACCATCGGATCCCTTCAGCAGCAACACGGGCAGCACGTCTTTTTCAACCACGGTGCTCGAGGGGGTGGACGCAATCTTCAATAAGGCGGACTCATTTGACATGCCGGCCGTGATCAACCTCTCGCTGGGCACATCACTGGGTGCGCACGACGACACATCGCTTCTCGAGGAGGGCCTGAACACCAGAATATCGGGCGAGGAAGGGCGCATCATCGTCAACGCGGCCGGAAACGAGAACCTCAATTCGGGCGACCCTGATGCCACTTATTACGGCGGCATCCATGCGCCGATCTCGGTTAGTGCAAGTCTGCCCAAGGGATGGTCCTTCGCCATAAGGGATGTTCGGATTGCGTCTTACGCCGAGAACGGCGAGAACGCGATTGTTGATGTCTGGCTGGCCGACACTGCCTCATGCAGGGGCTCGACAATCGAGGTCAAGGCGTATCCGGCGAATGACTGGAGCGCGCATGACACTTCAAAGGCGGCGATTTCAACGACGCCGCTCGACTTTAACTCCGACCAAAGCGATTCAAAGACGAACGGGGCGGGCACAGTCAAGGTCTCGGTTGATACCTTTTCAACCAATGCACAAAACAGCCGACCGGAGGCCCTCATCCGGGTTGGTCCGCAGGGAACGGGCACATGGAGTAATATTGTAATTCCCGATATAGCGAGTCCGACGGCCGGTTATTTATTCGACGTCATCATAAAAGTCAGCTCCCTGTCCTGTGCGGGTGACATGTGGTTATATCCCGATCAGACATGGCTTATTGATTTTCAAAAGAACATAAGCGCCATTGATGTTATCGGCACCGGCGGTTATAAACTGGCGGACGGCGACAGCAACAAAACAATGACAATCCCGGGCACCGCATCCGGCGTCATAACGGTCGGCTCTTATATGGGCCGTGGCTTCTGGACCGATATCAACGGCACCACGCAGCATCAGACCGACCCCTACGGTTCTCCAAACGGTGCGACGGGAGGAACTGTCGATAAGATTTCCCTCTTCTCAAGTCTTGGGCCGACCGGCGAGACCACCGGCGCAAGGAAAAAGCCCGACATAGTGGCGCCGGGGGAACCGATCATTTCGACGCTTGCAAGCGCTTACAATCCGTCAAGTCTTATTAAGGGCGATGCAAAACACATGAAGCTTGAGGGCTCCTCGATGTCTTCTCCACATGTGGCCGGAATCGTGGCCCTCATGCTGGAAAAGAATAATTGTCTGACTGCAACAAAGGCGAAAGAAGCCCTCACCAGCACGGCCGTCCCGTTTTCCGGACAAACCGGGCAGGACAACACATATGGATTTGGAAAAGTGGATGCCTTATCGGCGATGCAGGCGATCGGCGCCGACACATCCTGCTATAGCGGCACAAACTGCGGAGGCGGAGGGGGCGGAGGCGGCGGGTGCGGCACATCGGTAATTCCGGTGTCGGTCCCGACGGGCATTCTCTCGATCCTTGCAATGATAGCGCCGCTCTTAATTCTGCTCGGCCGCAGATTCTTTCGCTAATTAGTGCCGGCATTGGTGTCCGACATCCAGTGTCGGACACCAATGCCACACTTTTTATATCTTGAAAATCCCTCTCATCTCTGATGTTCTTGCTGCATGAACTCGCGGGAACGCTTTCTTTGCGCCTGCCGGCGGGACCCCGTTGATCGCCCGCCCGTATGGCTCATGCGTCAGGCAGGCCGGTATCTCCCTGAATACCGCGAACTCCGCGAAAAATACGATTTCATGACGCTTTGCCGCAGGCCCGGGCTCATATTCGAAGCGTCCCTCCAGCCGTGGCGCAGGTATGGCATGGACGCCGTGATCGTATTTTCAGACATTCTTTTGCCCCTTCAGGCAATGGGGCCACGGCTCACTTTCGAGAAGGATCAGGGCCCGCAATTTGAATTCACGATCAGAACAATCGGGGAAATCAAACGTCTCTCCAACTTCAACTCGCGCATCTCATTTGAATTTCTTCTGGAGGCGATGGAAAATCTTCGCCACGAGATTAAAGACGACGCCGCGCTTTTGGGTTTTATCGGCGCGCCATGGACACTGGCCGTTTACCTCATGGAAGGAGGCAGCACGGATTTTCAGACCGCATTGCGCATTCTCAACGACAGTCCGGAAACAGTTGACGCGCTCATGAAAAAGATCTCAGGCAATATCGCCTCGTTTGCGGTTGAGCAGGCGCGTGCGGGGGCCGATGCGATCCAGATATTCGACACGTGGGGAGGGCTCCTCACGCCTTCCCGGTATCTCGAGCTTGTCCTCCCGCATCTTCAGATGATAGTGGATGAAATTCATGACGCCGGCGCTCCGGTCATTTTATTTGTAAAGAAAAGCGCGCCGTTGCTGGACGAGATGATCGCCTCCGGCGCGGACGTTATAAGCGTCAGCCACGACATCAGTTTGGCAGACGCGTTTGAACGCCTCAACAACCGCGCCGCCCTTCAGGGCAACATGGATCCGGAAGTGCTGCTCCGTTCGCCGACAATGGTCGGGCGTGAGACGCAAAGGCTCCTTGATGCGGCCAAAAATCGCAACGGTTTCATTGCGAATTTGGGACACGGCGTTCTGCCCGAGACGCCCGTTGAAAGCGTGAGGGCGTTTGTGGAGACGGTAAAAAACATCAATGATAAATAGAAACCTCTGAAAAACTGTCTTTTATCATGCAAACGATTCGCACAACCATTAACGGTTCCGGTGTTGAGATCACTTCCGATCTCATTGAACGCTATGACCGCCCCCTGCCGCGTTACACATCATATCCGCCCGCACCGGCTTGGACAACCGATGTAGACGCTTCTGATTTGATTTCTTCACTTCAACATTTAAAGACTTCAACACTATCTTTGTATATCCACCTCCCCTTTTGCCGGAGCCGGTGCACATTTTGCGCCTGCCATGCGATTGCGACAACAAAGACGGAGATAATCGACCGATACATTGATGCGCTGATTGCCGAGATGGATATGGTGTTTAAGCATCGATCACCCCTCACCCCCACCCTCTCCCCTGGGGGGAGAGGGATGGGTGAGGGGGATAGTTCCACTATTCAATGTCTTCACTGGGGAGGCGGCACACCTACTTATCTTTCCGAAGGTCAAATTGAGCGCCTCACGAATGAAATAAAGAAACGATTCTTATTTGAAGAAAATGCCGAGATTGGAATCGAAGCCGATCCGCGTCAAACAACTCCAGAAAAAGTGCGCCTCCTACATAAGGCGGGATTTAATCGCATCAGCTTCGGAATTCAGGATACTAATCATGAGGTCCTCAATGCATGTGGAAAATCATTGTCTCGACCCCTCTCCCGCAAGGGGAGAGGGAATTTCTCCATCCCCGCACCCTTAACAAGGGATGGTGAGGATGCAGGTATTGAGGATCTTATTAATGAATCGCGTCTGGCGGGATTTGAAAGCGTTAACATTGATATTTGCTACGGGCTGCCAAAACAGTCGCCAAAAAGTTTTCAAAAGACGTTAGATGATATCATTCGCCTCTCGCCCGACAGGATTGCCCTCTTCAATTTTGCCTATGTGCCGTGGATGCAGCCGCATCAGCGAAGAATCGATCCCAAAACGCTGCCCGCTCCGCACGCAAAACTCAAAATGTTCGCAAACGCCATCGATCAATTTTCAAACGCCGGTTATCGATTCATCGGACTCGATCACTTTGCAAAAAACCGTGACGAGCTTTCACGCGCATTCGCAAACCGGACGCTCAGGCGGACTTTTCAGGGATATACGGCGAAGGCATCGGATACGCTCATAGGCCTCGGCGTTACGTCGATAAGCGAATTTAACGATTGTTTCGGGGGACTATATTCGCAAAATGAGCGGAGGTTATCTGATTATTTTCGCAAAATCGGCAACGGACAGCTCCCCGCATGCCGCGGCTTCGTCCTGTCGCGCGACGACATGATCCGCAGAGACGTCATGCAAAGACTCTTCTGTCGGCAAAAGATTGATAAAGCCGATTTTGAAGGTGCGTGGCGCGTTTCTTTCGATGATTATTTTCATGACATCAAGCTTGATGACCTCGAGGCCGACGGTCTGATCCGAAAATCAAAAGACGAACTGTGCGTCGCGCCCCTCGGCCGGCTTTTCATAAGAAACATTGCTTCTCGTTTTGATCGTTATCTCAGACCCCAAGAGACGAGATACTCAAGGACCGTATGAGTTGTTCATCCGCCCCTAGAAAATCCCGTTTTCACCGTCCGCATCGCCCCCATCAGCTTTCTCTTTGACAACATCGAGACTTTGTTCGATATCGATCGTGCAGCGATTCTCGACGGGTTGAAGGGCGGATGTTGGGTGGGGTAGAGCTACCTCCCCTTTCCCCTCCTTACAAAGGAGGGGAATAAAACTATGAAACACGTAATTATCATCGGCGGCGGAATTGCGGGGCTCACGACCGCTTATTGCCTAAAAAAGGCCGGCTTTGATGTGACGCTGATCGAGCGCAATTCTTATGTCGGCGGGGCGATAAGAACCGTTTTCAAACACAACCGCTATCTTCTTGAACTCGGCCCCAACACCTTTTTGAGCAACTCCGACATCATCATCAGCCTTTCACGCACGCTGGGCGTTGAAGGCCATCTTGTCTCAAATCCCAAGGCGGCCCAAAAAAGATACCTTTACAGGAACAAGGCGCTTCATGCGCTCCCCTTTGGACCCAAGGCGTTTTTGCGTTCGCCCATAATGTCCTATCTGGGCAAGGCGCGATTGCTTATCGAGCCTCTCATCAGAAGCAAATCGCCGGATCACGAATCGCTGGCCGCCTTCGTGCAACGCCGCGCAGGAAAAGAGCTGCTCGAAGCGCTTGTCGATCCCTTCGTTTCAGGCGTCTATGCCGGGGATCCCTATCAGCTGGAAGTGAGGAGTGTTTTTCCAAGGCTGATTGAAATCGAAAGAGAATGCGGCAGCATCCTTATGGGCATGAAACGATTAAGGGGAAATCTGGGAGGCAACGATCTGCTTTCATACTGCTGGGGCATGGAAACACTTCCATCGCGTCTTTACGACATGCTCAAGAAATCGATTCGGACAGACACGGGCGTCGAAACGATTGAACAACCAACTGATAAAAAATGGCTGGTCAGACTTGACACCTACGGCGAGACCATTGAAGCGGACGCCGTAGTCATAGCAACGCAGGCCAGCGAGGCTGCGCGGCTTCTGGTGCCGCACGCCGCCGAGATATTTAAGCCTCTAATGGGCATTCCTTATGTCCCGATGGCCGTTGTGCACACGGCATACGGCCGAAGAGACATCCCTGTGAAGATGGATGGTTTTGGTTTTTTAATCCCCCGCAGGGAAAAGGTGCGGCTTCTGGGATCGATCTGGTCGTCTTCCCTTTTTCCAAACCGCGCGCCGCAGGGCGAGGCATTGTTGACAAGCTTCATCGGCGGGGCGACCGATCCGCACGCCATCAACCTTGATGACCACGAACTTCTGGCGCATGCCGGATCGGGTCTTGAACAAACCATGGGCATCCGAGCCGAGCCCCATTTTCACCACATCACACGCATCGCACAGGCCATACCGCAATACACCATCGGACACGCCGCCCGCCTCGAGGCAATTGCCGATGGCACTCAAAAATTGCCCGGTATCTTTTTGACCGGCAGTTATTTCAGGGGAATTTCAGTTGCGGACACTATCGCGCATGCGCGTGAGACGGCGTATTTGATACAGTCGTACTTGGTTAGTGATCGGTGATTAGTAATGGGAGTGGTGAAAAATGCGTTTTTTATTCTTCGAGCGAGCGAAGCGAGTCGAGAACTAATTGGAAACAAAGCAAAATTTAGCTTCTCGACCTGTCTCGAGCAAAGTCGAGAGACAAGCTCGAAGACTAAATTTTCAGCATTTTTCACCACTCCCGTAATCAGTTCGCAAATCGACCGGCGATATGCTACCGACGTGCTCCTTAATATTAACCTTTCTCGCCTTGCTTGCTGCTTATCTCCTTTCACCTTTGACCTTTGAGCTGCTTTTAAATTGCCCTGCTTAGCGCGACGACTGTCGGATAAATTTTCTCAACGCCGAGACCTGCAGCAAACCAAAAAGGCGCATAGGGGAAATAGATCAGGCCGTTCAGTGAGTATTTTGGAGGATAGTTCCACGGGCATATCTTGAGCTTTCTAAGAATCAATCCGCTCAAATACTCCACGATATAAAAGACGAGCATATAAATTATGCCGCGGATGAACCACGGAAATGAGCCGATCCGATAGGCAATGAGCGGGAAGAAAAAGGCGATCAGCCCGTAGATTGGGAACATCCACAGGGACGTCTCGCCCTTCAGCTCATAAACTCGCTGTGTAAAGAGGTTTTTCAGGGATGTGAATGTGACTTCAGTTATAAGCCCCAATGCCCCGAAAAGAATGAATTGAGAAAGCATCGTCTTCTCCTTTCTGGTGTATTTTTAAAAAAGCGCTCGATTATCCCCAACTTTTTGATTGAATACAAGGCCCAGATTCATTATTCATTGATACATTATATGCCGGATTACAAAACGTTGATTAAAAAGCTGCCCGGCTCTCCCGACCTCATCTTCAAAGACGATGACAGGATTGAGCACTATCGTGAAGATACCATGATGCGCGGCAATCCCGATGCGGTGCTGCGCGCGCGGGACGAAAAGGACATACGGGAGGCGCTCGTCTTCTGCAATAACAACCGCATACCGATAACATTTTGCGCATCCCAGACGTCGATGACCGGCGCGTCGGTCGCAACCGAGGGGCTGCTCATCAGCACGGAAAAACTCGAGGGCGTTATCGATGTCGATTCCCCGCATAAAAGACCGGCGGCAACGATACGCCCGGGCACGGTTGTGGCAGACGCGCAGGCGGCAATCGCCGAGGCAGGATTTTTCTATCCCGTTGCGCCCACGTCCAGAGACGAATGCCGCATCGGCGCCAATGTATGCACCAACGCAACCGGGGAGGATTCGTTCAAGTACGGCCCGATGAGGAGATATGTCAGACGGCTGCGCGTCCTGCTTGCAGACGGCACCGAAAAAATCGTGGAGCGCGATCCTGACGACCGGCCGTCCGACGTGCGAAACCGCGCAGGCTATTTTTGTGAATGGAAAAATCCCATCGATCTCTTCATAGGATCGGAGGGAACGTTGGGATTTGTCGCCGAGGTGACTGTAGATTTGCTTCCCAAATCCTGTGAATACTTCTCAGCGCTTGCCCCGTTTCCATCCAGCCAAAAGGCGATCGAATGTCTTGTTCGTGCCATCAAAAACAAAACGCCGACACTTCGCACCCTCGAATTCATTGATTTGGGGGCGCTCAATGCGATGAAGACCGCCGACGGATTTCCGCCTTTTCCCGAAGAGACCGGGGCGCTTGTCTATTTCAAGGAGGAGTTTCGGGATGAACGTGAACGCGATGCGGCAATGGAGCGCTGGCTCAGGCTTGTTGCATCATCGTCGTCGCAAAGATTTGCCGACGCCATCCTTGTCGCAGAAACGCACAAGCAAAAGGAGGCGTTCAGGCTCCTGCGGCACAGGATTCCCGAATGGGCAAACGAGGAGGGGCGAAAATACTGGTCGGTTGGAGGCGGCAAGATTGGAAGCGACTGGTGGGTGCCGGTTGATAAGATATTGGAGATGATGAATTTCTTTTATAAAGAAGCGGATGCCCTTGGTCTTCCTTACATGGCATATGCACATCTGGGAAACGGGCATCCGCATACGAATTTCATTGCAACAACGCCCGAGGATAAGAAACGTGCCGAAGGGATGCTCCTTGGCTGCTGCAGAAAGGCCGTTGATCTGGGCGGCGGCGTTGCCGGAGAACACGGCATTGGCAAGATTCATACGAATCTCATGTCCATCCAGCACTCAAAAAATATGATCGAGAAGATGCAGCTCTGGAAAAAGGAATACGATCCCAACTGGATCATCGGACGCGGCAATATATTCATCGTATAACATTGGTGTCCGACACCAATTCACCATTTGGTGTCGGACACCAATGTTATACGACGTAGAGGAGGGGCTATGGATTTCAACCTCACATCTGAACAGGAAATGCTTCGCAACACCGTCCGGGAGTTTGCCGAGGGCGAAATCATGCCAAAGGCAGAGGAGCTCGATCGCAAGGAAGAGTTCTCCTATGATTTGACAAAAAAGATGGCGGAACTTGGGCTCTTCGGCATCACCGTCGATCCAAAATACGGCGGTCAGGGGATGGATTACATCTCCTACATCATTGCAGTCGAGGAGCTGGCCCGTGTAGATGCCTCTCAGGCGGCAACAATCGCGGCCGCCAATTCACTGGGCATTGGCCCCATCTATAACTTTGGAAACGAAAAGCAGAAGAAAAAATACCTGCCGGAGCTTTGCAGCGGCAAAAAGCTCTGGTCCTTCGGACTCACGGAGCCCGAGGCCGGTTCGGATGCGGGAGCCACAAAGACGACTGCAGAGCTGAAAAACGGCAAATGGATCATTAACGGATCGAAAATATTCATCACCAACGCGGCAACGGACATCACCTCCGGCATCACGGTCCAGTCAGTAAGCGGAAAAAGGCCGGACGGCAGGAAGGAGCTCTCGTGCATCATCGTTGAGACGGGCGTTAAGGGGCTCACAAGGCGCGCCATGCACAACAAGATGGTATGGCGCGCGTCTAACACAGCTGAGATCTATTTTGACAATGTTGAAGTGCCGGAGGATCACATCTTGGGCAATCGCGACGAAGGATTCCACCAGATGCTCGACACGCTGGATTCCGGAAGGCTTGCCATTGCCGCGATGGGACTTGGCGGCGCACAGGGCGCATACGAGATGGCGCTCAAATATGCCAAGGTGCGCAAGCAGTTCGGAAAATCCATCTCGATATTTCAGGTAAACGCATTCAAACTTGCCGACTGCGCGATGGAGATTGAGGCCGCGCGCTCATTGCTTTACAAGGCCTGCTGGCTTAAGGATCAAAAAAAACCGTTCTCAAAGGAAGCGGCGATGGCCAAGCTTTATTGTTCCGAGGTGATGTACCGCGTTGTCAATCATGCCGTTCAGATCCATGGGGGCTATGGCCTCATGGAGGAATATAAAGTTGAGCGCTTCTACCGCGATCAGAAGCTCTTGGAAATCGGAGAGGGGACAAGCGAGATTCAACGACTCGTCATATCGCGGGCAATCGGGTGCTATGATGTGTAGAGGGCGACGTAACATGAAATTAACTTTCAAACTTATACAAATTGTTTTTTTTGCCCTCGTTTCTCTTGGAATTGTCCGGGGTCTTTCCCATCTCAGGGCCTTTGACAGCCTGGAGGCCGCTACATTTGACCTCAGGCAGATCGCGTTCGCGCCGAAGACCGAGGCAAGCAAAGACATCGTCATGGTCTGGCTTGACGAACAGACGATGAAGGCCCTTCCGTACCGCTCGCCGGTCCCACGCAATTTTTTAACCGACCTGAACGAAAGGCTTCTTAAGGCCGGGCCCAAGCTTATCGCCTACGATATTTTTCTCAAGGATCCGTCGTTTCCAAACGAAGATATTGCCCTCGCACAAAGTTTGCAAAAAGGACCGACCTACGCAGTAATGCCGATGAGACTTGAATGCCCTGATAAAATCCCCCCCTCACCCCAACCCTCCCCCTCGAGGGGGGAGGGAGAGGGAGGGGGTGATCAGATTAAACGGATGGATGGATGTGTTGATCAACCCCTCCCCATCTTTAAAGATGCCCTTCAGGGCAGTGGCCTTGCAGATCTGCCTTTTAATCCGTTTGATTCCGTTGTCCGCTATGCCCGCTTTGAGTTTCAAACCGACCTGGGCAAAACCCCTTCTTTTGCGGCCCTGCTTTTTGAAAAAGCCGCGGGCGTATCGGCAAAAACGGCCATCGATGACACGACACAATGGCCGCACATCGGCCGTTTCTCCCTGACGCCGTTTGCAAAGCCGACGGGCGAGACGTTCATCAGATTCGCCGGTCCTCCAAGCCGTATCGGAAACAAGACAAACACCTTCACAGTCTTCCCGGCGCATCTCGTCGTAAAAGGGATTGTTCCCTCCGCCTGGCTTCAGGATAAAATCGTTCTTGTTGGGGCGGCTTATGCCGATCTAGAGGATGCCTATCTCACGCCATATTACGGAAAATTCACCGATTACGCGCGGATGAACGGCGTGGAAATTCATGCAAATATCCTTTCCGGCCTCTTGACGCGGCAATTCTATTACACCCTTGAGCGATGGCAGGCGTGGGCGCTCACGGCAGCCCTCATCATATTGATCCTTCTTTGTGCAGCATTTCTCTCCCCGCCCAAATCCGCAGTCATTCTCCTTTGTGTTTCCATTGCCGGCATTCTCTGTGCCGGTCTTTGTTTTAAAAACTGGGGCGTCGTTTTTCCCGTCGTGATGCCGGCTTGCGGCATGTTCACGAGCTTCGGCATCGGAATCGGCTGGCGCGCCCTCACCGAGGGTCGGCAGAGGCGCTGGATCAAAGGCGTGTTTTCGCAGTATGTCCCTCCGGCGGTCGTTGATCAGATGATTCAAAACCCAAAGCTTGTAAAACTGGGCGGCGAGGAGCGCATCGTTACGAGCCTCTTTTCGGATATCGCCTCCTTCACATCTATCTCCGAGCGCCTTAATCCTTCGGCGCTTGTGAAATTTCTCAACGAATACTTAAGCCTCATGAACGACATTCTATTTCAGCATGGCGGAACAATTGACAAATACGAAGGCGACGCCATTATCGCATTTTTCAACGCGCCGCTTGAGGTTGCAAACCACGAAATGGCCGCCGCCAGATCGGCCATCGCGATGCAAAGGGCATGCGCTGAGATATCCAAGAAATGGGAATCGCGTTGCGGCCGTCCTGTCGTTGCGCGCATCGGCCTCAACACCGGTACTGCCGTAGTCGGCAACATGGGTTCGGAGGATCGTTTCGACTATACGGCGATTGGAGACGCGATCAACCTTGCAAGCCGCCTTGAGGGAACCAACAAGTTTTATGGAACCACACTTATGGCAAGCGAGATGACGGCTAACGGCCTTGATGACTCTATTGTCCGGCGGCCCATTGATCGCGTGCGGGTTAAAGGAAAGAGGGAAGCGATATTGTTATACGAAATAATGTGCGGCCGGCTCGAACCGGAGGCGGTGAAGCTGCGGTTGCTTGCCGAATTATTCACGCTTGCATTCAATAAATTTGAGATGAGGGCCCTTGACGATGCCGACAAACTCCTGCATGAAATACTAAGACAATACCCTGATGATCAGCCGTCAAAGGAACTCCTTGCACGTTGCAAAAATGCCCGTGAGAATCCCTCATGGGATTTGGTAACGGAGCTGTCGGCGAAATGACCTTGGAATGCGGAGTCGGCCTGCTGCATCATAGATGTTTGTGGGCGGTATTTATAAAATGGAGGAATCATTATGAAGATGCTTTATTTGATCTCTCGACGCGGCGCCAAAAGAGTGAGAGTGTCCGACATCCAGTGTCGGACACCTCACTCACCTCAAACGCCGCTCTCGATGTTGATTGCGGTCCTTGTATTTCTATGCGTCTTTGCAACTTCCGCCCTTGCATCCGGCGTCCTTGTCGATGCCAAGGGAACGATAACCGTTACGATGCCCAACGGAAAGAGGGTGGCCGCAAAGACCGGCTTGGAGCTGCCGGATGGAACAAAGGTTTCAGCTGCCGCGTCGTCTGGCGCTTCTGTGATGCTTATGGACGGCTCCATTGCAGAGATCGGCGCAAAACAAGACTTCACAGTCGGCAAAGTTGTGAAAAGCGCGGGCCGGCGCACGGTCATTGAAGGCATTGCCCTGGCAATGAACGAGGCGACGGCCGCAGGATCCGGCCCCACCGTGCACGGAATGGTAAAGATGACTCAACTCGGACCCGGCGCTCCAAAGGCCCGCCTTTCATCAATCGGGAGCGTTTTGGGGCCGCAGGGAACATATCCTGTCGAGACGACCATCGAGTTGCCCGCCGAGATCACGTTTGAGTGGCGTGCCGGGACCAAATTCAATTTCGCAAACCCGGTCATCGTCATAGAAGATTCTCTAAACAAAAAGATTTTGATAAGAAAAATAGCGCCGTCGAAGTCCGTCATCACAATAAAAACGGATGATCTTAGGCTCGCCAACGGGGCAAGTTATAGCTGGTATTTCGCCTCGGATGAAAAAGGCAAAATCATGGGAAAAAGCCGCCGCTTTAACTTTGCGGTCCTCTCCGCTTCGGAAAAGAGAAGGTTTGACGAGGACAAAAGGAAAGTGGAGACACTGCAATTGTCAGATGACGCCAGGCGGTTTCTCGTGGCGCAACTTTATTTCAGGGCAAGGATGATGAGTGCCATGGTTAAAACGCTCTTGCCGCTGTGGGAAAAGGATCATGCGGATGCGGTGAAAAAGCTGCTGTTCTTGGGTTATACGCGGATGGGCTTGTCTGAAGAGGCGAGGAAATTTCAATAAGAACGGATGTTAACGATCTTTAAGCGAGTAGCGCACCGCAATAGTTATCTGCTGCGGATAAAATGGTAATGGCTGGCTTCTTTGAATAGTTTCGACTGCCGCCCTGTCCAGAATATCATTGCCGCACGACTCAACAACTTTGACGCCGCCCACCTTGCCATCTTGGGCAATCGAAAATGCTATCTTCGGGGCGCCCTCCAACCTCTGCCTGCGCGCGATTTCCGGATAGTACTTTGATTTATTGATCCTGTCCCAGATCGCCAGGAGTCTGGGATCTCCATAACCGCTGCCGCCGCCTATTCCCATCCCAACACCGCCACCCTCTCTGCCGATTCCCTCACCACTATGTTCAACATTTTGGGTCTCCTTCTCTCCCGCACCCTCTGCCTCTTGGGGAGACAAAGACGCATTGTCATTTTGAGCGCGGGCCGTTAATGGGCTGGGTGTGGCATTGTGTTGCTTCGCCTGAAATGACGACATGCCCGTATTTCCCGTCCCGCCCACAATTGCCACCTCAACTATTCCGTCGCCGCCGCCAAGACCCATGTCACCCTGATAAGACCACCATGCAATTCCGACAAGGATCGAACCATGAATCGCAATTGAGACGATGAGGGCGATGCTTAATGTTTTATGTGAACTGAACATATTTAAATGGGTCGCAGAGACGCAGAGAATTTCCTCGTGAGACGATCTCTCGATCTCACGATCTAACGATCTCACGCAAACGGCACATAATACGGCGCCCCCGTCAGATCGTTGATGCCCACATAAACCTCTGTTTCAAACACCTTGCGGATCTTTGCATAAGTCACAACATCATGCGGCGTCCCGTCGGCAACGACACTGCCTTTTTTCAGCAGGACAATCCGGTTACAGAAGGCCGACGCGAAATTTATATCGTGGACAACGGTTATCACCGTAAGGCCCTCTTCCATATTTTTCTTTTTGATGAGGCGGTAAAGTTCCACTTGGTGACGTATATCCAGGAATGTCGTCGGCTCATCGAGCAAAAGGAGCTTTGCCTGCTGTGTCAGCGCGCGCGCGACGATGACGCGCTGTTTTTCGCCGCCGGAGAGTTCCTGAACGGATCTGTCCGCAAGGCGCAAGACATCGGTTGCCTCCATCGCGTTCTTTGCGGTCAAAATATCCTGCCCCGACTCGAAGCCGAACAGGGGCAAATACGGCGCCCTGCCCATCAGGACGACTTCCAGCGCGGTAAATGAAAACGGTATGGGGTTTTCCTGTGCCACAATTGCAATGCGCCTTGCCCGCTCGCGGTGGCGAAGCGATCCAATGCCGCGCCCCTCAATCAGAACATCGCCGGCCGCCGGCCTTAGCGCGCCGGCGATGATCTTGAGCAGGGTTGTTTTGCCCGAACCGTTGGGTCCAAGGATGCCCACGAACTCGCCGTGCCGCACCTTAAGTGAAACATTGCTCAGGACCGGCGCGCCCTTGTCGTATGCGAAAGAAATGTTTTTAAGTTCGATCATAATAAAAACCATCCCCCTCCTTTGTAAGGAGGGGAAGGGGGAGGTAGACCGTGTTCTACCCCACCTAGCCTCCCCTTACAAAGGGGAGGAATTAGATCATCTTCTGTTGTCTTTTTAACAAATATACAAAACACGGCGCGCCGATCAGCGCCGTTACAACGCCGACCGGCAGCTCCGTGCCGTAGCTCGTGTTGATCAAAAGAGTCCTGCTTAAGGCGTCCGACCCCACAAGAAACGCGGCGCCAAGAAGTCCGGCTGCGGGTATTAACAGGCGATGATCCGGCCCGAAGATCAGGCGAATGATGTGCGGAATAAAAAGGCCGACAAAACCGATGAGCCCGGAAACGGCGACGGAGGCGCCCACCATAAGCGAGCATGCGACAAAGATTAAAAAACGAATCTGGCTCGCGTTCATCCCCAATTGGTGGGCCTCTTCGTCGCCCAGCGACAAGATATTCATCTTTTGGGCCAGCAACATGATGACAAGAAATCCCCCCAGCGCGAAAAAGGCGACGATGCCGATCGTCTTATAATCCGTCGCCTCAAGATTCCCGACCAGCAGGAATATGATCTGATAAGCCTGCTCCATTGTGACTACGGCGTTGATGAAGAGTATCAGCGCAAAACAAAAGGCGTTAAATATGACGCCGGTAAGAAGCAGCGTATGAACCGGCAACCGGCCCCGTGTCCTCGCAACGGCAAAGATCAAGAGTATGGAGAGAAATGCGGCGAGAAATGCGGCTATGAAAATGCTTTCAAAGGGAAGATGAAGACCTATTGCCAAAACACTCCCAAGCGCGGCCCCGCCCGACACCCCCAAGATGAAGGGGTCGGCGAGCGGATTTCGAAGGAGCGCCTGAAAGGCCCCTCCCGCGGAGGCGAGCGACAATCCCACGATTGCCGCAATCAGGACCCGGGGAAGACGCGACGTAAAAAGGATTGCGGCGTCGCGGGAATTGCTGCCCCGCAGGGCGCTTGCAAGATCGATTTTCTCCGCGCCGGTAAGAAGCGCAAAGCCGATCGACGCCGCCAACAATAACAGCAGCATCGAATTTGTAACGATCCATTTTTTAAACGTGAGTCGCTTCATTATATATTAATCCCTCCCTTTGTAAGCCTGCCCTGAGCAGGGTCGAAGGGGGGAGGGTTGGGGAGGGTAGATCATGTTCAGCCTAGGCCCTACCCCCTCTAACTCCCCCTTACAAAGGGGGAGGATTACTTCGGAAACAGCCTCTACAAAGGAGGGGGGCTATGAATTATCCTCCCCAGTTTCTCGATTCCCTCGATTAGCCGCGGCGATTGTCTTAACACCCCAAGATCGAAGGAATAGATTTTTTTGTTTCGCACCGCGCTTACAGTCGTCAAGCGCCGCCACGACTCAAGGGGATTTGTCCCGCTTCCGGCGTCAGGCGATTCCGATCCCATCGACATATCGATGATCACATCGGGATTAGATGCGATGACATTTTCAAGGCTCCATTTGGGATAGCGGATCGATCTTCCCGAAACGGCATTTTGCGCCCCGGCAATAGACAAAACCTCATTGATATAAGTACCCTGTCCGGCGACGATTAGGGGTTTTAATCCCACCACGATAAGAACCTTCGTGTTTCCCGAACTGGCCCATTTTTGACTCAAATTTCCCATGCGTTCTCTCATCTCATTTACGATCTCCGCCCCCTTTTCCGGGCGGCCTACAAGTTCCGAAATATTGCGAATGGATGAGAGGGTCTCCTCAAGCGTCGTGAACGGAAACCATACCACATTGATTCCCAGTCTCTTAAGCTCGAAGGACGCCTTTCTGGAGCTCTCCTCCTCGGATCCGATCACGAGATCGGGTTTGAGCGCGATGATGGGCTCCAAAAACGGGCGCGTGTAATCGGCCACCTTGGGCAACTTCTTTGCCTGCCCGGGATAATCGCAATACTTGGTGACGCCGACGACCCTGTCTCCTGCACCCAGCGCAAAGAGGATCTCCGTGATATTGGGCTTGAGCGAAACGATGCGCGACGGCGCAGCAGATGCATTTTGCGCAAGCGCGGTAATAAAAAACGGAATAATTATAATGATTCTGAGTTTCAACATATAAAAGTTGCCCCTCTCCCGACGTCCGCAGGGGAATGGTGTCCGACATCCAGTGTCGGACACCATTCTTTATTCCACATCAACAAACGTGATCGATGACGGCGTCGCCCCGACTGCGATCGGGCCCGCAACGACCGAACCGTCATCTGCATCAAGCACCACAATCCCGGGTGTCGCCGCCGACGTTTCAGTCACAAGGAGGTTTCCCTGATCATCGATGGAAAAATCAGGGAGATAAAAACCGGCAATCGTATAAAAAGATTTATTGAAGACGTCATATGAAGTCGGGTCAAACGACGCTATCGACATCCCCCCCACAACAACAAAGCCAAGCACATCGGATGCAAGCCTTATCTCCGAAGGATATCCGCCAAGGTTTGCGTCATCAACAACAATCCCGCGGCTTTCAAGGAGTATGGGATCGATCACCTCAATGCCGCCGTAAGGATCGGTCACATCGGTCACGAAATTGTTAAAGACCCCGCTGTTGGAGACGTAGACGAGTCTCGTCAGGGGCGAATAGGTGATGTCCGCGGGATTTCTTCCGGAAAGCTCGATCACCTTGATCAACGAATCGGTCTCGGTGTCGATCACCGCCACCTTGCCGCCGGCATTGGCCGGATTCATGAGATTGGCGGGAAGATCCTGCAGACAGACAAAGAGTTTTTTATCAAACGCCACCATCTGGGCTGCGCGAGAAAGTTGCTCGCCGTCATCATACATATAGCTCTTGAGATCAATGGCACCCTGCCTTGCGCCCGTCACGGGATTTATGATCAGGATGTCTTCGCTGCCGGACGCGTCATTTTGGGCGTCGAGGCGCGTCACATAGGCCTTCTCATCCGACACAACCCAGATATCCTGAGGATTGGAACCCTTGCCCACTGAATAATCGGCCACGACACCGAAGGTCGACGGATTAACGACCTGAATGGTGTCCGTGCCGAACCTGTTAATTACATATATCTTTCCAAAAAAACTGCGCAGCACGACATCGGAGCCGTCGGTGGTCGTCAGCGCAAGCGTTGCCGCATAATTGGAGGCGGTATCAAGGGACGCGAGGCTGCCCACGGGGTCCATCCAGTTTGTGGCGGCAATCACGGCCATCTTTCCCGTCGGAATGGTAATATCCCAGTCCGAAGTGCGATCCGAAACGCTACCTGTCGCACATGAAACGGCGGCAAGCAACACGCACGCGACCAAAACCCTCTTCGTTACCTCTCTTACCTTTTTCATAATCCCTTCTCCTTTCTTTTTTACCTTTGTGGCAAATTTATATTGGCTCTTCTCCAAAGAGTGTGGGTGATTTTGGGGCATTTTAGCTTCCCCTCCTTTGTAAGGAGGGGTTAGGGGAGGTAGAAATTTCAGCTGACAATTTCTGCCAAAGATCCTCAAGAACACCTTCAATATTACTCATAATATCGCGATTGCAATAGTGAATGACCCTGATGCCTAGCGATTGGAGATGCAACTCCCTTTCCTTATCCAATTGCACTTGTTTTTCTTCGGCATGTGTATCTCCATCAACTTCAATTGCCACGCGCTTTTCCGGACAGTAGAAATCTACAATATAGTTGTCTATGCCATGCTGTCGACGGAACTTTAAAGAATGGAACTGCTTTAATCTAAAATGTGCCCACATCACCTGTTCTGGAGACGTCATTTGAGAGCGTAACTTTGAGCGGAGAGCACGAAACTTAGGATTACCTTGTTTGGTCATGCTCATTTTTCTACCCCACCTGACCTCCCCTTACAAAGGGGAGGGATTATTTGTGCCACTCTAATTTACCCACTCGATTGGGAGAAGACCCTTTATATTTTCACATCCAGAGATCCCCAATAAGACCTCCCTGGCAAAGGATAGCCGACCAAATCCGAGATCCTGTCATTGAGGATATTCCTGACCGAAAATGAAGCGAGAAAATGATTCACAAACTCCCAGGAAATCCCGCTTCCCAGAATCATCCTGTTCTGAATCTGCAGCAGGTTTTGCATATCAAGATAGTTGCCGCTCATGTAGCGCAGATCGACAAACAGATCCGAGACAAGCCACGGCAACCAGCTCTCTCGCCAGCCGGCAATTGCAAAAAGCTCATGCCTCGGCCTTCCGGGAAGATATTTTCCCCTCGTATCCCTACTTCCCGAATGATCCTTTGCCTGCTGATAGGTGTAGCTAAGTGAAATTCGAAGCCGCTTTAAAAATTTTGCGGAGGCCATCGTCTCGGCGCCCTGAATGATCGCCCTGTTCATATTCATGGGCTTGGCTGTGAACTGCGATGTCTGAACAAACTGAATCAAACGATCGACATCATGGCGATAGTAGGTTGCCTCAATGTGTCCGCCGTCAAACCAACCGGTTGCGGCAAAGTCATAAGACAGCCCCGAATCGATATTAACCGCCTTCTCAGGCTGAAGCGAGGGATTGCCCACAAGTGTTCCGCGGTTGCCGAAGAGCTCCGCAAATGTGGGGTTCCGAAAACCCCGATAGACATTTGATTTTGAGTAAAGTTCGTCCACTATACGCAGCGAAACGCCGAGCTTTGCCGAGAGCTGGTGTTCACTTGCGGTCGCAAGACTCCCGCCGTTGAAGAGATTTTCGACACGAAGCGAAGGGACCAAAAGCAATCGGTCCCTGAAAAGCCGGATCTCCTCTTCAAAGCCCGCGTTTATCGTCTGCCGGCTGCTTTCGGGACCGTGCCGCGGCGAGGCCAGACGGTCATAGGGCACATAATATTCCGAGCGCTGCGCGACGAACGCCGTCAGATGCTGGTGCGATCCGATGTCGTAACCCGCGCGCAGATTCGAACCGAACCTGTAGGTCTTGTCGTCATTATCCTCGGGGGAAAGGCTGATTTCAGCGTCGGGATCGCTGAATTGGCTGTTCCAATAATCAAAGAAGAGGTCCAGATGACCTGAAAGATCCTTTGTGAAAAGGTTTTCCTTCTCAAGTGCAAACGAGGAAATGTTGCGCCACGTAGTCAGGTGCGCATTAAGAGATTGGCGGGTTCCAAGACCCGGAATGCCCTCGCCCTTTTGAAAAAAGATATTGGTCAACGAAAGGGCGCTCTCTGAAGGAAGATCAAAGAGGAATTTCGTAAAAAGACTGTTCGATTCAAACGCGTTATTCCTGCGCCTGACAATGGTATCGTCGACGATATTAAACCTTGTCCCGTTATCGTCTCTGTAGAGGAAATCGCCCAGACTCCTTGCATACTCATAGGCAAGAACGGGGGTAAAATCCCCCTGCCCCCCCTTAGCATAATTTATCCTCGTCTTTGCAGTCTCAAACGAACCGATTTGTCCGAATATCGAGGCCTCCCGTTTGTCCGGTTTTTTCCTGCTCTTAAGCACTACAACGCCGCCAATCGTTGATTCGGGCAGTTGACCGGGAGAGCCGCCTCTATAGACCTCGGCGCGTCCGATTGCGGCCATTGGAACCAATCCCAGATCGGCTATTGCCCCCTGCGCGGTCATGAGCGGTATGTCATCGAGATAGATCTGAACCTGACCGGAAGATGATCCCCGAAGCGACAGGGATGAAAAATCATCCAGACCGCCGTAGCGCCTGACGTGAACGCCGGCCGATTCCTCCAAGAGCTCTGGAAGTGTCTGGGCCTCCTGTTTTGATTCTCTGGGGATCAAAACAGTTGCCGCTGCGGAGCGATCAAGAGACGGCGTCTTTTCCTTTTCGGGTGCTCCCTCGACGACTACCTCACCCAGATCGACCGGTTCCGATGCTAAAGCAACAAAGGATGAGAGGCACAGAAGCAGGAATATTAGCTGAAAGCTCAAAGCTGAAAGGTGAAAGGAAAGCCCATCCTTTGAGCTTTGAGCCTTGAGCTTTGAGAACTTCGCTCCCCCTCCTTTGTAAGCCTGCCCTGAGTAGAGTCGAAGGGGAGGGGTTAGGGGAGGTAGAACATTATCTACCCCACCTAACCTCCCCTTACAAAAGGGAGGAATTGCTCGTTTAATCTCAGGAAATAAAAAACCCTTCCTCATTATTGCGAGGAAGGGTCTTGCATCAGTTTGCATTTCCCACCTCTTTCCGCGAAGAGAGGATAAAAAGTTGGGTCCGGTGCAAGGTTTCCTGACTTAGAAATGCAGTGTAGAAACACTGCGGGCCGCATATTCTTGCCTTCCCATCCATAAAGGAAAGTGGCTATGCGAATATGCGACGAGTTCTTCACAGTGGCGGGACCGCGCGGGCATTTCACCCGCTTCCCATTGAACACCGGACGTTTAAATTTTCAGGCCTTCACCGCTAGCAGGGATAATCCTTCGCGTCAAGGCATTCAAACTGACCATTTGCATTTTTCTTAATAATGATTCATGGACATCTTTAAAATCCATGTTTTGACACCGTTTTAGTTTCAGATCGTATGGAATGGGAGGATATATGGCGCTTTTTCAAATGTCGGAATTCGTGAAAATGGCGATAAAAGACGAGGAGACCGGCATGGCCTTCTACAAGGGCATGGCCGATTCAACCGATATCAAGGAACTCAAGGCCGCCTTTCTGGAAATTGCGGAGCAGGAGCGGCATCATGCGGCCATCTTTCAGGACATGCTCGCCACACTTAAGGAATTAAGGATCAGGGAAGAATACAAGGAGCAGTACGAAGAATATCTGCGCGTCCTACTTGAGAGCAGGGCGTTTCCGGATCCGCAAAAGGCAAGGGAGAAGGCGCTCACAATCAAAGGCGCGGAAGGCGTTGATATCGCCATGAGAATGGAAAAGGACACGCTGCTCTTCTATCGGAGCATGTTGAGTCTCATCCCCTCGACACACTCAAAGTACGTGAACGATATTATAGAAGAGGAACAATATCACCTGACCCAGCTCTCCAAATTAAAAAGGCTCTGAAAAAATCCCGATTTCCTGTCTGTCATCCTGAGTGAAGCCCCGTAATACGGGGCGAGAGCTTCGCAATCCCAAATCCCCCCTCACCCCCCTTTGTCAAAGGGGGGACACGTACTGAAGACGAGATTCCCGCTTTTGAGCCTGTTTCCGAAGTCAGCATTCTGAATAAATTACTTCTCGACTCGGCTTACGCCTCGCTCGAAGTATATGATATATTTATTGTTCGAGTGAGCGCGAACGATGTGAGCGCGAGTCGAGAACCTAAAATCTGACTTCGGAAACAGGCTCTTTTGCGGGAATGACATTTAAACTTGATTATTCCCCACAGATTGCGGCGGGGATCATTCAATCTCTCAGCGTGGACTCAACGTCAAAGTGCTCATGGCAGTCGCCTTCCAATTCCACTAATTTTTTATTCCTTGTTTTATAATTGTCAAACAGGAGTTTGCATTCTTCAAACGGCACAGACTCGTCGTGTCTGTAACAAAATTGTACCACCTTGCCCTCAACCTTCCGCGCATGATCAACGGTGTTGAACCGGTTTTTCATGAATAGTGGAAGCAGGGCGCTGAATTGGCGCCTGCAGAGGCCTTTCAGGCTGGCGAAGGAATTGACGACAACCAATTTTTTGCAATCGGGATGTTTGCCGGCGAGATGAACGGCTGGAAAACCGCCCAATGAATGACCCCAGATGATAATCTGGTCTTCCCTGAATCCCCTTTTCAGGAGCCACTGATAAGCAAGTTCCGCCGTTTCACATATGTTGTTTTCCGAGGGTTTTCCTTCAGATAATCCGTAGCCGGCGTATGAGGGCGATAGCACGTGATGATCCCTGCAAAAAGGAGGGAAAAGATGGGGCACGCGTCCGGAATTGCCGTGGAGATAGAGAACAACATCAGATGCGCCCTGATGCGGCAGCCACCAGAGGTCTATGTTTGAACCCTCGGAATTTCTGACAAAATGCTGTTCATAAAAGGTGTTTATGACCCTGTAGTAGCTTCGCTCATTGCGGAAGAGAAATAATCGAAGAAGGATACTCATCAAATAATTCACGGCAAACCAAAAAATTATGCCGCAGCCGATTACCGCAAGTGTAATATATATGACATTTGTAATGGAAACCTCCTGCTCACTGTACATAGAAGACCCCTTTCAAATCTTCTGTCTGTGAGATCGGCACGCCATCTTTGATAGATGTCACGCGGAACTGGTAGTACATACCCGGTACGAGCGGGCCGCCGTATGCGACGGCCGGATTGTCGCCGGTATGCTTCGGCTCATCAGCCTCCCACACGATCGTGCCGAAGGTATCAAACACCGTGATGTGATAGCTGTCCTCGGAGCTGTCATCAACCCAACTCAGTGTAGGAGCCGCAGGCACACCTTCGGGGCCGTTGGCTCCGGGACTTAGTATCTCGAGCGCCGCGGTGACCTTGAATCCATCAACGTTTGTGGTCTGACCATCCTGCACCAGGATGTGCAGGATGCTTGTGCCGCCGATCGAGAGGTCGGGGTCGCGCACGAGGCCGTCGTTCTCGAAGGCTGCGAGTACGACGTAGCGCCCCGAAGTCACGCCGTCAATCTGGTAAGCTCCGCTCACATCAGGCATGCGCAGGCCCGGAGGCATTTCACCACGGGCAAGATTCTCATCAAATGTGGATTCAACGACAAGGATGACGGAGGTCTTCGATCCGCCCGGCGCATTGACGATCTGGACCGTGCCGGCCACCGCTCCGACCGCCTGCTCATTCAGAGTGAGGTCCACCGTCGCATCCTGCCCGTCGGCAAGCGTCACCGCGCCCGGCGCATAGTTCGCGTTCTGCGCGTAGCCATTCACCGTGTAGTTCCCCGCCGGCAGGTTGAATATCTTGTAATCGCCTGTTCGATCGGCAATCGCGCTGAATCCCGCCGTCGGAGACGACTCCGCCACGACGAGCACTCCGGAGATCGTATCCGTAAGCTCCGCCTTGCCATGGATCGCGGCGGTTCCGGCGCCGGCCTCGAGTGCGATGAGGCCGATATCAGTCAGCACCGAATCTACGACAAGAGACTTGATCACCACCTGTGCCGCCACGGCGGAACTTGTGTTTATCGGGATGGGCTGGCGGACCCCCGCTGGGAAGGTCTGATAGCCGGCCGCATCGGCGCGAAGTGTGAAATCGGCGGCGACGGGCGTCCCGTCCGAGGCGCGGGCCGCATACAAAGTCATCTCGTAATTTCCCGACGCATCGGTTGTCGCCACCGTGCTGATCGGAGAGCGGTTGGCGTCAAGCGCCACGACGCGCGCGTTGGGGATCGCGGCGCCCGTGGCGAAATTCGTCACCATGCCGCGCACGAGGATAGGGTCAAAACAACCGGTAGTGCCTCCCTGAACTTCTTCACATACCTTGCCGCTATCGCAGCCGGTCTGGGCGAAGCGGTTGCAACTATCGCCGCCCCCTCCGCCGCAACCTGAAACAAACAGAAAAAGACCGAAAATCAATGCCCCTGCTTGTACCTTTTTCATATAACCTCCCTTGTATATGTATTTCAAAACAGGCTTTTTTTGCTATGTAAAGTTTTTTTCGGTGCCGCAGCCTTAAAACCCGTTGTTTTTCTGGTTCATCTCCAATGTGAACTGGTAAATTATTGTCATTCTGACAGACAGGAAACAGGGGTTTTAGATGCGCCCCATGATCATTTCAAATTGACTTTAGCCGTTCAGGAGAGCTAGATTCACACAGTTTTAGGAACGCCCGCAAATTAAGGGAGTGGTGAAAAATGCGTTTTTTATTCTTCGAGCGACCCCGAGCTTGTCGAGGGGGAGTCGAGAACTAATTGGAAACAAAGCAAAATTTAGCTTCTCGACCTGCTCGAAGACTAAATTTTCAGCATTTTTCACCACTCCCATTAAGTAATCATGGAAAATTCAAAATGAAGAACATCTGGTTTGTTTTCATGTCGTGTTCGGTCGTTCTCGTCGCCGGCGACGTTTGGGCCAAAACGCCGGACGCAGGCAACGCCCAAAAATACCGGAAAACGGCGATTACGCTCCCGGAACAATCCCCCATCCCGCGCGAAAATGTCGAAAGCTGGGTGCCGTCATCGAATTGCGACAGCAGATATTACGACGTATTGCCGGCTAGCGACCCCGAATCGGGATGCCGCGACATTCTCAAGGTGCTCCCGCAGGGAAAAAAGGCAGTTCATTATTATACCTGCCGTTTCAAAAACGACTACCCGCAGGATGACGCCTGCTACGGCGCTAAAATCACGCGCATGGGCCTTGAGTCGTACTCATGCGAGGCAAATAGTTCAATAACGAAATCCCGAAATCCCTGCGCCGGCAATTATACGGTCATATCGGAATGGCACGGCGACATTGACAAGGATCTGACCAATAATTACCCGTACGGTTTTATATGCAGGGCCGATTGGGTCCCGCCCGTTTGTCTCGCCCCCAAATACGAATTTGCCTACAGAAACGGGGCCGATCATTGCTGCATTCTCTATAAAGACAGGGAGGAGAAGACAAAGAAGACAAGGGCAGCAGCAGCCGAAGACTATTAGCTTGAAACCCCTGAAAAAGTACTTCATGATTGCCCCCTCTTGTCATGCCCCTAGGTTGTAATCGGGCATCCAATGGTCCTCATGAGATTCCCGCTTTCGAGCCTGTTTCCGAAGTAATCCTCCCCCTTTGTAAGGGGGAGTTAGAGGGGGTAGAACCCAGTCTGAACATGATCTACCCTCCCCAACCCTCCCTTACAAAGGGAGGGAACGACTTCGGAAACAGGCTCTTTCGCGGGAATGACGAACTTCGACTTTTTCAGAGGTTTCAATTTCCAAGTCATTCTGGGAGTGTTGAAAAATGATGAAAATTTAATCTTCGAGCTTGTCGAGAAGCTAAATTTTCCTTTGTTTCCGATTACTTCTCGACTCCCCCTCGACAAGCTCGGGGTCGCTCGAAGAATAAAAAACTCATTTTTCACCACTCCCTTTGTAAGAATGAGATCCTTCGTTCCCGCCCGCCATGCTTCGCAGGGCGAAGCGGGCGGGTCACTCAGGATGACAGACAGGAAATCTGGGTTTTTAGAGGTGCCCTTCCGCCAGATTAGATTTTCCGTCTTATTACAAGACCAAGTGTAATTATAGACGCGATAATTCCCAAAGGAATCATATTTGATGCACTCGTTGCCGCCTGAGACAGAGAACATCCGCCTCCGCCGGTCCCGCAATTGACGTCCGCTACTGTCAAATCAAACGTCGCACTGACGGGACTGGTGATGGACTCGCTATTAACAGTCGCCGTATTGGTAATCGTCCCGGCCGCAGTGGGTACCACCACGACCGTAACGGTGGCAGCGGCACCGCCTGCTAAGTTGCCCAGATTGCAAGATGCATCTGACGTGTCGCAGTTTCCCTGACTTGCGGTAATAGAACTAAACGTGAGACTGGAAGGCAATGTATCTGTCACCACAACTTCCTCTGCTGTATCCGTTCCTGTGTTCGTCACCGTTATCGTATAAGTCACGTCTTCTTGGCATTGCGTCGGATTGGGATCTGCACCCTTTGCAATTGTGAGGGTTACGCTGATTGGACTTGCAGTACCCGTTCCCGCCAAAGAAACAGTATGCGGACTCCCGCCGGCATTGTCTGTCACTGTGATAGAACCTGTCTTGGCACCTTCGCTTGTCGGACTAAAGGTCCCACTGATGGTGCAGTGTGCACCTGCCGCTAACGTCGTTGGAGATATTGGACAGTCGTTGGTCTGCGCAAATTCGCCGGTGGCGGCTATACTAAATATGGTTAATGGCGCAGTCCCGTTGTTGGTCAGGGTGACGGACTGAGCCGCACTTGTGGTTCCAACTGTCTGCGAGCCAAAGCCGAGGCTTGTCGGATTGAAGTTCACTGACGGGGCAGGCGATACACCTTTTCCCGCCAATGGAACGGTCTGCGTAGGACCAGAATGAGCATCATCTGTGATGACAAGGTTTCCACTCTTGTCACCTATACTAGCTGGGGTAAAGGTGACGTTGATGTCGCAGCTATCACCTTTAGGTAGCGTGGCAGGCAATAATCCACAGGTATTGGTCTGGGTAAAGTCGCTATCAATAGCAATATTGGTGATGTTCAGGGTTGCGCTACCGGTATTGGTCAGTGTGACCTTTTTTGCCGCGCTGGGTATGAGTATCGGCTGCTCTCCAAAATCCAGACTCGTTGGATCTACACTCGCATCTGGTGCAACACCAGTTCCCATCAACTGATCAGAATGACCCCCTGCATTGTCAGTAAGATCGACCTGTGCAGAATAATCTCTGACGTCATCTACGGGATCATTCGGGGTAAAGACGACATCGAAAAGACATGTATTGCCTGAAGAAACAGTAGCGCCGTTGCAATCAGTACCGATAGGTGGTGGTGAAATGGTAAAATAGGCCGTATCAGCACCAGAAACCGATATATTAGTAATAGTTAGATCCTCTTCTCCATCGTTAGTAACCTCTATTTCAATCGTATTAGAGTCGCCAACCAGCACGTTTCCAAAATCTGCAGGGTCTGGTATAAAACTCACATCCGGTCCTATACCGATTCCTGTAAGGGGCACGGTCTGTGGACTTCCGGAGGCGGCATTATCTACGATTGTCACTAGGCCGTCTTTTTGTCCCCTTGTAAGTGGCGCAAAGGTAACAGTTACAGTGCATGTTGCACCATTAGCTAATTCTAATGGACAATTATTGGTTTGGGAAAAATAATCTCCGGTGGCAGTGATGCTAGATATCGTCAAATTAGCACCGTTGTTGGTCAAGTCAAACGATAGATCAGCAGGAGTCGTTACAGTCTGATTACCAAAATCCAAGTGATCCGGATTAAGGACGATATCCGAGGTGCCGCTTCCAATCAACTGATCGGAATGATTTCCTGCGTTATCAGTGAGATCAATCTGCGCTACTTTACCCCCAACGGAGGTCGGAGTGAATTTGACATCAATGGTGCAAGTAGAGGCAGGAGTGATTGGAGTCAAGACAGCGCAAGTGGTGGTTTCTGATACAATGCTAAACTGGTCTGCATTGAAGCCCGATATTCCTATGGCAGAGATGACAAGATCTCTATCACCTGTGTTTTCTACAGTAAGCGTTGAGGTTGTATTATTACCGACAACCACTGATCCTAAATCCAAGGGAACTAGATCAAAACCAACATCTGGGCCGACGCCATTTCCAGTTAAACCAATGTATTTAGGATTCGGATTCGAATTGTTTGGTATCACAACTTGCGCGGCCTTGGCCCCCCTGGTATCCGGTGTAAAAGTGACCTGAAATATACACGTGGCGCTTGAAACCAAGACCGTGTTATTACACGCATTGGGAAGGACAACCGCAAAATTGCTGCTATCAGTGCCCGCGATTGAAAATTCTCCCAGAAACAGATCGGCGTCGCCGGTATTTTCTACAATTATGTTTCCAGACGTGGCGGTGGTATTCACGTCCCGGTCCCCAAAACCCCAAGTATTGGGAGTCACCTTGATCTTCGGGCCGGGAGGCGCTGCCAAGATACTGTTTGTTAGCACAAAAAACGAAAGCGCCACGAACGAAATCAAAAAGACAAAAAATCCGAACTTCTTCGCATTTCCCTTTTTTCCGATTAATGGAATCTTCATATTGCCCCCCTTTTTTATTTCCACCTTTTTTAGGAACCTCTGAAAAAGTGCGGGATTTTATACTTCGAGCAGGTCGAGAAGATAAAATCTCCTCTTCGACTTCTCGACTCCCCCTCGACAAGCTCGGGGTCGCTCGAAGAATAAAAAGCGGTTTTTCAGAGGTTTCAAAAGACAGATAATCTATAAACAATCCTGGGTCAATTTGTAAGTTCCGTAACATTAAAAAAGACCCGCAAAGCAATAGCTTGGCGGGGCTTTTAGATTCATTTGAGAAAAGACTAATGCTTAAATAAAAGCCGCCGCAGAGACACAGAGAAAATATTTCGTTAGATCGTGAGATCGCTAGGAAATTATTAGGCGATATTACGATCTCACGATCTCACGATCTCGCGACCTCGCGACCTCACGAGAAGGTCTTATGCCCTCAAGAAATGCCTCCGCACGCGTTCTCATCTGCCCTTCACCCTGATTCCTCCTGTCCACCGCATCTCCATCGAGGTTCAAAAAGGCAAACCCCGCCTCTTCTATTTTTTGCCTGAGAAGATGCACATTGCCGGCGGCCTGATGGCATCCCCAGCTTGAGTAATGTACGATGCCGTCCACCCTGAAATCTCTTGCCACGTCAAGGATGTGTTCGATTCTCCTCTCGATCGGGCCGTTCGAGGGATGGCATATGAGCCTCTTGGCGATGGAGCCCAACGGATCAGTCGGGTCATAGTCCCCATAAAACTGATTTGAATATTCGTCGCACACGACCTTTGCCGCGCAGCCGTTGTCGATGATCGTCCAGAGTGGCGTGTCGTACTGCGGGACGATATGCAGCCACATGATGCGGCGCGCCTGTGCATTTGTGTAAAGGGATTTAAAAAAACGGTTATGCCTCCCGCCGTTCTCCACATCTTCGCAGCGCGCCCTGATAATCTTTACAAGGTTCGGACTTCCCAGCATGAAGTGCATGGGAAAGGCGAGGTTTGCCGTTTCATGACCGCAAAAGAGATTTTTGCCGCTCTCTTTTCTTAAACTATAAAAACGCCTCATGAGCGAAAAGGTCTGATTCGCGTTTTTAACCGATTCCGCAAGCCCCGCCTCATAATCACGCACGCCGGTCAATTGAGAAAGTTCGCGCAGGACCGCCTCAAGCTGCCCCCTGACATAGCCGACCGATTCGTCGCCCGCCTCAAACGGCACGTCGATGAAGAAAAAAGGAGCGCGTTGTTCACCCGCCACGTGCGCGAACGATTTCACGTTTCCGTCGCACATCAGCGAGGTTGCCCCGACGGCAAAGGGCTCGCCTATGAATCCGCTCCCGGAAATGCCTATCAACGCGCGATGAAAAGAGCACATGGTCTTCGGGACATCCATGCCCTCGGCAAGATTCAAAAAGACCTGAGATAAGCCCACCGTGGAAAAGATCCCCGCCACGACCTCCAGCGTCATGGGATAAATATTGAATGGATGGAGGATCTCGGCGGGAAACAGCACGGACGTCCATGCGCATCTTGCCTGCGGATGCGTGGCCTCAATGAGGTGGCCGAGGACCTTCTTTTGCGTGAACCGCGCGGAGGGCGAACGTGAACGCGAGATATAGAGATCAAAGATGCGGTATATGCGAAGCGCGTCGTGAAAAGAGATGTTTCCCGACGCGATTGCCTTATAAAGCAGACCGCTGATGACGGTTTTGAAAGCCACTATGAATCCTCCAGCGAACCCACGATCTCACTATCCCGCGATCTCGCGAGACGGTCCCATGCACTCAAGAAAGGCCTCTGCCCGCGTTCGTGTCTGCTCTGCACCCTCGTTTCTTTTATCCATGACGTCTCCGTCCAGATGCAAAACCGCAAAGCCGGCCTCTTCCAGCCTTTGTCTCAACTGATAAACATTGCCGGCGGCCTGATGGCATCCCCAGCTTGAATAATGCACGATGCTGTCCACCTTAAAATCTTTTGCCATCTTCAGGATGTGTTCGATTCTCCTCTCAAGCGGGCCGTTCGAGGAATGGCAGATGAGCCTCTTGGCGATGGAGCCCAACGGATCAGACGGATCATAGTTTTCATAATACTGATGTGAATATTCATCGCACACAACCTTTGCCGTACGGCCGTTGTCGATAATCGTCCAGAGGGCCGTGTCATGCTGGGGAGCAACATGAAGCCACATGATGCGGCGCGCATTCTTATTTGTATAAATGGATTTGAAAAAACGGTTGTAGTTCTCGCCGTTCTCCACATCTTCACAGCACGCCTCAAGAATCTTTACAAGGTTCGGGTTTCCCAGCATGAAGTATGTCGGAAAGGCAAAGTTTGCCATTTCATAACCGCAATAGACATTTTTGAGACTCTCTTTTTTCAAACTATAAAAACGCCTCATGAGCGAAAAGGTCTGGTTCGCATTTTTTGCCGCTTCCCTAAGCCCCCCCTCATAATCACGCACGCCGGTCAATTGAGAAAGCTCGCGCAGGACCGCTTCAAGCTGTTCTCTGACATATTCAACCGACCCATCGCCTGACTCATACGGCAGATCTATGAAGAAAAAAGGCGCGCGTTGTTCACCCGCCACATGAGCGAACGATTTCAAATTTCCATCGCACATCAGCGATGTTGCCCCGACGGCAAAGGGTGCGCCGAGAAATCCGCTTTTGGAAAGACCTATGAACGCGCGATGAAAAGAGCACATGGTCTTCGGGACATCCATGTCCTCGGCAAGATTCAAAAAGTCCTGAGACAGGCCTACAGTAGAAAACATCCCGACCAAAAGCTCGGGGGGCAGGGGATAAATATTGAAGGGATAGAGGATCTCCGCGGGAAAGAACATGGAGGTCCATGCGCATCTTGCCCGCGGATGCGTGGCCTCAATGAGGTGATGCATGATTTTCATTTGCGTAAATCGGTAGGAGGGTGAGCTGGACCGCAAGATATAGAAATCAAAGAGGCTGTATATACGAAGCGCATCACGGAAAGAGATGTTTCCCGACGTAGTTGCCTTGCAAAGCAGATTGCAGAGGGTAATTTTGAAATCCACTATGCACCTTCCAGAGAAGAGGCTGTTCCCAATGTTTCCCCCTCCCTTTGTAAGGCTGTTTCCGAAGCCGTTCCCTCCCTTTGTAAGGGAGGGTTAGGGAGGGTAGACCCCGTTACAAATTTTAGCCCAAGCTTTTTGGCATTCTTATGCACTTTCAACATTTGAAGCTTATGACAAAATGAGAGCATACATTAAAATTTGTAACGGGGTAGATCGGTCTACCCCCTCTTACTCCCCCTTACAAAGGGGGAGAATGATTTCAGAAACTGCTTCGCGCAAGTAGGGCGGCCCCGAGGGCGCCCGAAAACTGCGGCTCGTCGATGACGAAGACCTTTGAGCCGAGACGGCCCTCCAGCTCGCGGACAAGACAGGCGTTCTTGGCAACACCGCCTGCCATGTAGTACGGCGGGTCGCCGCCCACGCGCCGCGAAAGCGAGGCGACGCGCTCCGCAATCGCCCTGTGAATGCCCCTTGCGATCTCCTCCCTTTTTTTGCCGGCGGCGATGAGCGAGATGACCTCCGATTCCGCAAAGACGGAGCACATGCTGCTCACGTCAACCGCCGCGTTTGCCTTGAGCGCCAACGCGGAAAATTCCGGAAGAGACATCTCGAGCTTATGGGCGATCACCTCGAGAAACCGGCCGGTTCCGGCGGCGCATTTGTCGTTCATCGCAAACTGAACAACGGCTCCGCGCCCGTCGATTTTTATGGCCTTGCTGTCCTGACCTCCGATGTCGATGATCGTCGCCGATTTTTGAAGCCTGTGATACGCCCCCGCGGCATGACATGAGATCTCGGTCACTATGACATCCGCGCCCTTCACATTCGATCTTCCGTAGCCTGTCGCGACAAAACGGACGATGTCTTTTCGGCCGATCCCTTTTTCATGCAGGGCGGCAAGCAGCGCTTCCACGCTCCTTTGGACATTCGTGCCGGTGGGCACAAGACTCATGAAGACGACGTTTTTGTCTTTGTCGATGCAGACGAGTTTTGTGGTGTTGGATCCGCTGTCGATCCCGGCAAAATAGCCTTCCCTGTAGACGCCCTTTTTTGACTTCCCCCGCTTCGTCTCAAATTGCTCCAAAAATGCGTCCAGTCTTGTCATAATCTGTCCCTCATAATTGCCCTCAAGGTCGTGCTCGATCAAGAGAGCGGGTATGTTGAGGGCCTCCCTGAAATACTGATAATCAAAATACTGAAAATCGCAAAATTTCATTGCGTTCACAACGAGCCCCGAGACCCCTTCCTCTTGTATTTTTCTTTTAAGCAGTTCTTTGCACCCCGAATCGTTCGTCCTCGGACAGCTGTTTTTCTCAAGAAAACGCCCTGCATAGGAAGCAACGCCCCCCTTTTCAAGGATTAAGGCAAGATCCATGTCGGGATAGGATTTGAATAGACACTGATTCAAAAAAACCGCCTCGAAGCCGAACTTTTCAAATGCCGCCCTGAAGACCCCAAGCAAGACATTGGCGCCGAGAATGCCGATTTTTTTTGATTTGCCCTCCCGCGGCCCCATTCCATTCGGGGGCGGGGAAAAATTGCGGGAATGGCCTCTTCCCAGCCTCGACGATAATTTTTTCAGTTCCGAGGCGAGAAATCTCTGAGCGGGCACCCCTTTGTTTTGGGGGACGTCCAGCACGCAGACCTTCTCTTTGGGGATCAATGCCGTCAAGGCGTTTGAGAGTTTCTTCAGGGCGTCGCAGGACGTGGGGACAATAATCACGTCATATAAATGATGTGAACGAACGAAATATCCGAGTAGGGCCTTTGCGTAGCTGCACAGATTGTCATGGAAGGCGCACTGATACCCCTCTTCCTTAAGTCCGACGATCTCGTCGGCCGCAAGAAAATGGCAATCGTGACCGAGCGAAATAAGGAGCTCTGCGGGGATTAGAGAGCAAAAGACGGGTATCCTCATGAGGCCCAGTGCCTAACAGTGTAAAACCAAGCTGTCAACTGCTGCCACAGAGGCGCAGAGACACAGAGAAATGAATTTTTTAGTAAAAATGTCAAATAGCTGATCCTAGAAATTTGTTCTCCCCCTTTGTAAGCTTGCCCGCCGGTGTTTTGTGGCGGGGGGGGAGTTTAAGTCATTCTCCCCCTTTGTAAGGGGGAGTAAGAGGGGGTAGACCGCCGATCTACCCCGTTACAAATTTTAGCCCAAGCTTTTTGGCATTCTTTATGCTCTTTCAACATTTGAAGCTTATGGGAGTGGTGAAAAATGCGTTTTTTATTCTTCGAGCGAGCGAAGCGAGTCGAGAAGTAATCGGAAACAAAGGAAAATTTAGCTTCTCGACAAGCTCGAAGATTAAATTTTCAGCATTTTTCACCACTCCCATTAAAATTTGTAACGGGGTCTACCCTCCCTAACCCTCCCTTACAAAGGGAGGGAATAAGTTTTTCAACAGCCCCAGGTGGCGGCTTTTACCTAAGTTTTTCTCTGTGTCTCTGTGGCGGCTTTTATCTAAGCTTTCCTCTGTGCCCTCTGTGCCTCTGTGGTGCGTCAAAAAAACGTCACAAGTGTCGTGAAACGACGTTAAATTTCACCCATTTTGACGCTTTGAAAAAACGTGTCCACAAATTACATCTTAATTATCAATGAGATACAAAACGTGCGTCTGAATAGATCGTGGCACAGAATTTGTATATTTTCTAGTTAGAAGGGATTCTTATGAATACCATGAGCGGAACAAAGCGCGTCCTGATAGTTGAGGACGACCCCACATTTCGTTCATTCTGGATAAGGATCTTTGATGAAATCGGCGTGAAAGATTACAAGATTTTATCGGATCCGCTGGACGCCATTAAGCTCATTGATAAAGAGCGCTTCGATCTGCTGATCAGCGACGTGGTCATGCCGCACATCACGGGCTATGAACTCGCAAAGTACGCATACAAAAAGAATCCGCACATGGACATCCTCCTGACGACGGGCTACTCCACGGATCTCTCGCGTTACGACCTCTCCGGCTGCAGTTTTCACCTGCTCTACAAGCCATACAGCAACATCGCAGAGATCAAAAAACTGATCTGCCACCTTGTAAAGGGCGAAGATGTCTTCGGGGACGCATCGGAAGATTCCTATTCCGAAAACGAAGATTATCCGTGCATCACCGAATGGAGGTTATGAAGGAGGTTTTATGAAAGCAGTTTTAAAAACCATTTTTATCATGCCGCTCCTGCTATTCACTTTATCATGCGCCGGAGGCAGGTTTACATTCTGCGCACCCGGCGAGTCGTGGTGTCCGGAACTGGGCGCGGGAGGACCCGAGGGAGGCGTGGGGGAGATAACGATCACATCGCCCGCGCTGTGCGACGTTGACGCGAACGGAAATCCCTACAAGTTCCGGGATTTCGTTTTAACGCTGCCGCCGCTCGGTCAACTGCCCGCCGGATTCAACAATCAGGTTAAATTGTGCGTGAGCTCCGCCGATCCCCAGATGCCGGCGAACTTCAGCCTGCAAAACGATTGCAATACGTTCGCGGCCGCGCCGGGCTCAAACAAAATCAGCCTGCCCAACATCTGGCCCGCCATTCCATATGACATCGGCGTTTATATCGATGACGCGCTGATAACCACGAAACAGATCAAGACGGGATCTGAGATATATTCACTCGGCTACTACCCGTCGTTTGGTCTCTATTTAGCGCTGGGACGCGACATGAAAAACGACCTGAACGGCGATGGCCTTCCGGATCTGGGCTTTGGGGGATCGGATATGGAGCCCAATGCAATCGAGGCGGTATTGTTCGGGAACAAGGCGCTGTGTGGAGATGGTTTTGATCTACTGAAATTCTATGGGGAAGACACCGGTAATTTGGGTGATCCCGGCATTATAGCCGATTTAAACGGCGATGGCTATGACGACCTGATATTCGGCGATCGTGAACTAGGTAACGGCCGTGTATATATTTATTATGGCGCACCAAATGCCGCCGATATTGAAAATCAGTTAATTGAAACTTCTCCCCTCATTGAAAGATTGGATTGTTTTCCAGAAGTAGCTTTACGCCCGACAATTAGTTGGTTATATGACAATGCGCTTTTTGGGTCATCCATAGTATTTAATCCCGATACAAACCACCTCTTAATCGGCGCGCCCGGTCTTAATGATTTGAATGCCCCTTGCAGTAATAACGAAAAATGTGGCGGCATATTTGCCTATGAATGGGATGATGTGTTGAATAAGATGAATTTTGTGGCGTTGTGGTCGGGTACTGTGGGTAATTTGAACAATAAACGGGGCGAGAAGATGGCCATCGGCGATTATAACAGGAATGGCTGGAGTGACATTCATTATCTACATGATCACAACTCAGACAATCCGGAATGCATTCAAACTTACATCATGACTGAACATGATCCGTCCAATATACCAATTCCACCCGGACAGCTGCTCCATGCATCGTCAACAGACATGTGTACTATTAGTTCAGGAGATTATGATTACTTTTTAAATAATTCGTCCTTTTTCTTTGATGTCAACGGGGACGGGTACGATGATCCGGTGGTTCAGGAAGCAATAATTCGCAGTTTTATGCCGCTTGATGCCGATTCACGCGTCCATATCTATTTTGGCGGTCTTTCAGTTAATAAGGCGAGAAAGGTGCAAATTGACCTGCCCGGTGAACTTGCCGGTTTCCTGTTTGTCACGGATTTAAACGAAGACGGGAAAAAAGATCTGGTGATCACAACGACCGCGCATACGCGCATCTACGATGGAAGCGATCTGTCTTACAATCCCGTTACGAAGTCGTTCAATAAAGAACCTCTGGTCCTCGATATCGGCATGTTAAGCGCGACGGCGCTGGACATAAACGGCGACGGAGTGGATGAAATCATAAGCAGCGGTGCTTTTGATCAGAATAATATAATACACGTTCTTTTTAAATAAGGAGTTAGTGGATCCGAAACGGTTGTCATTCCCGCGAAGGAGCCTGTTTCCGAAGTAATCCTCCCCCTTTGTAAGGGGGAGTTAGAGGGGGTAGAACCCAGTCTGAACATGATCTACCCTCCCTAACCCTCCCTTACAAAGGGAGGGGCACCTTCGGAAACAGCCTCGAAGGCGGGAATCCCGTGAAGCCCGTTATTGCGAGGTTTTAAGTCGAAGATTTAAAATTCTTGAAGGAAAGGGGGTGAAAAATTTATGAAGCGGCTATTGTCGATTTCCTTTATCGGCATCATCGTCACTCTGTTTTTGTCCGTGGTCCTGTATCCCGGCACGTCTTACGGCGTTGTAAAAAATATAAAGTCTTATTTCTATGCCGACAATAAGTGTTATACTTCTATTTCAGCACAATTCGATTCTCAAGTTTTTATAATCAAATTGAAGGCAGAGTATAAGTGTTACGGCGCCCGATTCGACAAAGAGTATGTATTTGATATATATAATGAAGAAGGTGGTGTAGACCCCAAAAAATTAAGACTTGTTATTGATCTTGCGGGTTTAAACTATGATTTCATTAATGAAAACGATGAAGTATTAAACCCTAATGATGTCATTGGACCAACTCTTCTGATGGAGGTCTGTCAGGCAGCCGATGACCTGGGACTTGCCTGTAGTGAAGGAGCTGAGGTGGGAAGTACAAAGAAGTTGAGAGCTGCAACGGTTTTGGTGGGACAGGCGGTAGGAGTGCTCGCGACTTATGCCGCAGACACGGTTAACAGCGGCTCTGTGGGATATATTAATGGAGAGGATGAATATGTCCCTTATACCTTCGATGAGATAAGGAATCTTCTTGATGCCTTTATAAGGGGTTTGTTCCCGTAGAGTGAGTGAGAGCCGAAATGAGGAAACGTAGATTATAGTGTCATCCTGAGCGCGGCGAAGGTTCCCGCGATACGAAGGAGACCCTTCACTTCGTTCAGGGTGACGTATTTTATAGAGGCTGATTCCGAAATCATTCCCTCCCTTTGTAAGGGAGGGTTAGGGAGGGTAGATGGTGTTTACAAAGGGGGAGAATGACCAAAGTATGGACATCAGATGCTAATTGAAGCCAGAAGTGGCGGCAGGATGACCAGTTCAAACACCGCGGAGATGATCATGGTCAGGGTGGTCAATATCCCATACCACATTACGGGGACAAACTGGGAAAACGACAGGATAATGAAACCAAGGCACACGGCGATCGCGGTGACAACAATGGGGCGGGCAACATGTCTGCTTGCGGTATGAATCGTTTCTATCTGGGCCTCGGTTATCCTGACGCCCGTGGTCTTCCGGATAAGATAGTGGTTTGTAAGCTTCAGCTCGTAGAAATATCTGACAAGATATGTGATGGTGTCGTCAACGGAAATGCCTATGGCCATGCAGATGACTATGCTGGTTCCCATATTGAACTGAATGCCGAACCATCCCATTATCCCGAGTATAAACGCTATGGGAAGCACATTTGGGATCATGGATATCAGCGCCATTTTGAAAGACCTGAAAAGGAAAAACATGACGACGGTTATAGCCACGCCCGCCGAGGCAAAGCTGACAAATATTCCATGCGCAATTTTTTGACTTGCCTCCGAGGTCAGGTAAGCGGAGCTCGTCACCTTGCAGGATATTTCAGGCGGAAAAAGTTTGTTGCACTCTTCTTCTATCTGCCTGCCCAAATTAATTATGGCCGTCGTTCTGGGCACGGCGGTTCTCAACAATACCTTGGCGGATCTGCGTTCATAATCGACGTACTGATTCAACGTCTTTTCCGGATCGGCGATCGAGTATACCAATAAATATTGCGCCACGTCCTCTTTGGTCTTCGGCAAGACGTAGTAATCCGGATCGTTGTTATGGAGGGTGCGGTTGATCATTTTCAGATAATCCACCATAGATACGGTCTTGCCGACTTCGGGCAATTTATCGGCATATTCCTGAAACATTTCTATTGAACGGAGTATCGAAGGATCCTCAAATGCGCCCTCTTTGACGCCTTCAATAACAAGGTTGAGCGATACCACCCCCTTAAAAAGACGGCCTATCATCTTCGTTGATACGCTGAACGGCGACGACTGCCGAAAATATTTATAGACATCGGTGTCCACATCCAATTTGTGTACCCCGATCAGGCTTATCGCTGTGGCAATGCCCGTAAGGATAAATATGACGACTCGACGGCGAATGGCCTGATCGACAAAACCTCGCATGAATATGCCCGAACCGTCCTTTAAATTTAAGTTCCTGTCTTCCATATCAATCATTGCGTTTTTGAAACCGCCCTCCTCGCATCCGCTTTCGGACTAAACAAAATTATTGCCGACGGGAGAAAAAAGGTGGTGAGCAAAAGAACGGCGATAACGCCGATTGTCAAAAAAGTGCCCACCCTCTTAATGGCCTCTATATTCACAGGCGCTATGCTTACAAACCCGATGGCCGTGGTGGTGAGCTTGAGCCAGATCGGCAGAAGCACGTCCTGCAATGTTTTTTCGACCGCCCTGCGCGGCCCTTCTTTTTTAGATCTCCATCTGAAATATTCCGTGAAGAAATGTACGGCGTTGGAGACCCCCACCACCGCTATGACAGGCATTATCGTGGCGGTCAAAAGGGTTGCGGAGACATGAATCATCGCCATGGTGGAGAACGTCCATTGGATCGCCATCGAGACAAATAAAACCGACAGCAATACGCACCAGCTCCGTCTAAAATTGGCGTAGATGACAACGGCGATGAGGATCAGTGTAAGAGGGAGAAACATGCTTATGTCCCGCCATGTCATCTTATAATATAACGAGTCAAATTCCACCTCGCCTGTTATGTAAATCTCTTCGGGCCCCGAAGCAGCTAAAGCGATCTTTCTGATTTGTTCGACTGTTTTCAGCCTGACTTCAAACGGCGCGTTCACATCCACGACGACATATAAGATTGTCGCGTGTTCGTCGGGGGAGACGAGATTCCTCTCGTAAAGAGGATTTGACGTGACATCATCATGAAATTTTTTAAGTTCTGCCTCTGACGACGGGATATCGCCGGAAATGTCTTTGAGTGATATTTCATCATGACGGCTTGTAATTAAGATTGCGTTCGTCAGGCTGTCCACGCGATCCACGCCCGGCAACTGTTCAAATTCGGAAGTCAGTCTTTTTATTTTCCCGAGGACCGGATATGAAAACACGCTGCCGCTGCTCTTAACGGCGATGGCCTCGAAGTAATCGTTGCCGAATGTGTCCACCGTTTTTTGAAAATATTTGTATTCCGGATCGCCCTTTGAAGGAAACGTGCCTTCGCTCGTCGCGCCTATTTTGATTTTGACAAGCCAAAAGGAAAAGATCGCCGTCGCAATGACGCTTATTGCAACGAACAGCTTGTGGTAACGAAATATGTAAGCAATGAATTTGTTGAGCATTAGACAATTTGAATTTGATCTAAAAAGTGCCTTTTGAGTCCCAGATCTATGTCTGCCAATTTAACGATGTCCACGGCCTTCACCATCTTTTCCCTGTCGTTTCTGTCATCAAAATTTATCGGGTTCGGCTCGCGGGAAAACAGGATAGTGTAAGTCATGGCGAAGTCGGGTCTGTAAACTCTCCCCGTTTTAACGCCTTCCCTCTGCGTCCATTCCACCACATCATCGCCGAAGATGAAGGTGTGCTGGTCGAAGCCGCCTTTCTTATTCATCCAGCTGAACAGGTCCGTGCTGTTTTGCCCGTGGAACCAGCGGCAATTTTCACATGTAAACTTGTGCGCCTCAGGCTCAACCTCCTTTATCGACTCTGCCAGAAACCTTATATCCAGAAATCTGGATATTACCTCAAGCTGCTCGTCGGTGATGGCGGTGAACCTCAATCCTATGCGTTTTATCCCGGCAAGGATATAAACCGCCTCGCAGGGTATATCCAACCGGTGCCCCTCCACCTCCAGTCTTAAGGTGACGCGGGGGTTTTCCCTGAAATATTCCGGATCCTCTTTATCCAAAAGGAACAGCGCGATTCCGCTCCTGCTCAGATTAATAATAAAGCGTTCCTGATCCGTCATTTCCTCCGGCCTGCTGAGATAGGCCTTGACGCCCTGGATACAAAAAAACGCCTTGATCTGATCGATTTCCTTTATCTCATAACGCGGAAATTCGCGGCGTTCAGGGACCAAGCGATCCTTTATCTTTTTAATCAGCTGATTTTTCAAATCCATGACGACCTCCTTGAATCCTCTGAAAAAGTCATTGCGAGCGACCAAAGGGAGCGTGGCAATCTCATGAAATCCCCCCACACCCCCCTTTGACAAAGGGGGGCGAAGGGGGGATTTGGGATTGCTTCGCGGAATTTACCCTGCTTGCCCGCCGCAGCCTTGGCGTAGGCGGGAGCGGAGTCGAAGGGCTCGCAATGACATCAAGTAAACACTTTTTCAGAGGATTCTCCTTGTTATATATCTCCCAACATTTTTTTAAGCGCCTTTTTCCAGATACATTGTCGTAAATTTAGAGTCCGGAATGCCCGAGTCGATAACGCGGCGGCCCGTGGTCAAGATCGTTTTATTTCCTGTCTTATCGTTAAGCATGGTCACTTTATTCATTCTATATCTGCCCCCGCTGATCTGCTCTATGTCCTCGTCCGCTTCGGTCTTAAGCAGCTTTCCGGTCTTATCATAATACTCCGTCTTGATCTTGAAGAATATGTCTTTCCTGACCCAAAGATGGCGCTTGCCGTAACCGCTTTCCTGGCCCCGTGAAGATGACGGTACGGCCTCAATCAAATAGCAATCATAGCCGTCTACCGTGTCGTTGCCGATCAGTTTATAGTCGTTGTCTCTCATGACTTCGCGACGGAGATCTTCATAGGAAAATTCGCTGCCCATGAAACTGTGATTTCGTTCTGAAGAAGATATCTTTTTGATTTTTTTGAGCGCTGGCAGGTAAAACCACATATCGTCATTTCTATCAAGGTTTTCAGCTATTAAGAGCCCCGTCCCGCGCACATTCTCCGGCGATGTAAAACGGAGCATATACTTGTAAATATTGTCCGGATATTTTTTGACGGTGATATTCAGGGAATGCGCCCGTTCCTTTCCCTGTTTGTTGATCAGCGTCATCGTCGTCCCCGTGGTCTCATCGGCCGCCTTAAATTGATCCGTCCACTTGGTCATAATTTCCTGTGCAGTTTGCGCAAACGCAGCCGCCGACAATGTTAATGACAAAAATATGAGCGCCGCACTCATCGATAATAAGGGAGTGGTGAAAAATGCGTTTTTTATTCTTCGAGCGACCCCGAGCTTGTCGAGGGGGAGTCGAGAACTAATTGGAAACAAAGGAAAACTTAGCTTCTCGACCTGTCTCGAGCAAAGTCGAGAGACAAGCTCGAAGACTAAATTTTCAGCATTTTTCACCACTCCCAATAAGAACCTGTTCCTCATATTTCTCCTTATTTTGGGTGAGGGGTCCGGCACTTGTCGGACACTCTCACCCCCCCGTCACCTGATCGAGAAACCAGGTTGGTGAGGTGTCCGACACTGGATGTCGGACACTCTCACCCTCCCGGCGCCGCAAGGATAATATGTAAGACGGCATGGGTCAAGGAATGGTTGGGGGGCAAATTTTATTCGCAACTTTTATTGAAACTTGCCGATAATACAGGTAGTAGATATATATTAACGCCTCGCGGCAAAGAGGCCGTTTCCGAAATCGTTCCCTCCCTTTGTAAGGGAGGGTTGGGGAGGGTAGATGGTGTTTACATGGGGTCTACCCCCTCTTACTCCCCCTTACAAAGGGGGAGAATGACTTAAACTCCCCCCGCCACAAAACACCGGCGGGCAAGCTTACAAAAGGAGAGGACAACTTCGGACCTCAAATTAAAATGAATAAAACCATTTTTATAGTGCTTTCCTGTGCGTTTACGCTGGCTGCGATCTCGCTTGTCACATTTGTGGGGTTAAGGACGGGCCCGCAATCAAAATTCCACATAAAACCGAATGAAGACGTGGTGCTCTTTGCCGTCACCCCATGGGGAGAGGCGCGTCAGGTAAAGGATGCCTATCAACCACTGCTTCAATATCTGAGTGAAAAAACGGGCAAAAAATTTCAGCTCCTTCTCATGGAGGATTATGATGTGGCGCTCGATAACATCGTCGAGGGCAACATTGATATCTTCGTCATTTCGCCGGTCCCGTATGTGAAGGCCAAAAAGCGCGAGGCCGGGATACAATACATCTCCACGATAGTGCGCGATCAGGGCGGCAGGATGGCCGCCACATTCAAGGGATACCTGATCGCTCTGAAATCCAAATACGCCGGCATGACCTTTGACGATTTTTTAAAGCATCCTGAGAGATATCGCTTCGCATTTGTCACAAAGGCATCTGCGTCAGGTTATGCATACCCGATGGCAATGATGAAAAAGAGGGGGATAGACCCTTACAAGGCATTCAAGAGCGTGACCGTCTTTGAAAACCACCCGTCAATGATAGACGCCCTGATCGCGGGAAAGGTCGATATCGGCGCAACATGGGAATACGGTCTGGACAAGGGGCGCGAAAAATACGGCGACGCCTTTGCCGTTGCACACACGATATACGACATCCCCGGACTCAGCTGGGTTGCGTCGAAGAAGGTTGAAAAGGCCTTCGTCGACAAAATAAGACAGATTCTGTTTGAGCTCAATGAACTTAAAGAACTGAAGGAGAGGCTTTTGAAAGATACGCCCGACAGGGGATGGGTGGTCATTGATCAAAGCCACTACGATCAGGTAAACGAGGTCCTAAGATATGTCGGCGACTTTAAATAAGCACAGGCGCATAGCCGATAAGCTCTTTTATTGCATCATAGTTCTTTTGATCGTGGTGCTCGGCGGCCTCGGTTCGATCATTATCCATCACAGGGTTTCGGATGTGAGCCGCAAAATCGGCAGGAGGACCGACGCGACCGCCAATTATCTGGAACGCATACTGCCGGCTGCCGTTTTTCATCTCGACGCAAAACGCATCCGTCAGGACATTGAAAATGTCGCATCTGACGAGCTTCAGGTGGTGGAGATATTCGACAATGACGGGGAGAGGATCTACGTCTATGAGCGCGGAAGAGAAGAGCTCGTCTACGACAAAAAAATAGACAGGGAACTCGTCTACGGCGGCAATCGAATCGGAAAGATAACCGCATACTTTTCTTCCGGACCTTTAGTGAAGTCCCTTCGCATAGCGGAATTATTGCGGCTCATCATCCTCATATCCGCGGCCGGTCTGGTTTTGGCCTTCGGCCTCTACTTTCTTGTGAAACGAATAATCATACAGCCGATCGAAGGGATACTCGCCTTCTCCGAGGGCCTTTCAAAGGGAAATTACGACAAGAGGATGAATGTCAGCTCAGATGATGAGATGGGAAAGCTGCAGGAATCGTTAAATAAGATGGCCGACGCCCTTCAGGAGGCGGTCGAGGGCCTCAAGTCTTCCTTTTTTGAGGCGGAGAGCGCGCATAAGCAGGCGCTTGAGGCGTCCCGTTTGAAAAGCGAGTTTTTGGCCAGCATGTCGCATGAGATCAGGACGCCTATAAATGCGATCATGGGATTTTCCGACATACTGCTGGAAGATGAAAAAGACGGGGAAAAGCGCCTCTGCTTAAAGACGATAAAAAGCAGCGCGAATATCCTCCTGGAAAACATAAACGACATACTGGATTTTTCAAAATTGGAGGCCGGAAAACTCAAACTGGCGGAGGTTGAATATTCCCTCATGGACATGATCGAGGAGATAACGCCGATCATAAAACTAAGACTCCACGGCAAGGACGTCGCGTTTTCGGCGGATATCGCGGATGAATTAAAACGGCCGCTTTCCGGAGACAGGACGCGCTTAAGACAAGTGGTTCTCAACATACTCATCAATGCGACGAAGTTCACAAATCAGGGGAAAATCGTGTTAAATGCCTCGCGCATGTCCGACGGGTTCACTACGCTATTTAAGATAAACGATACAGGCGTCGGCATCCCGAAAGAATACCATACGCGCGTCTTTGAACCGTTCACGCAGGTTGACGGGACGCTTACGCGCGAGCACGGAGGGGTCGGCCTGGGTCTTGCTATTGCCAAAAGGTTAGTGGAGATGATGGACGGCAAAATCTGGCTCGACAGCGAACCGGGAAAGGGAACCACCTTCTACTTTACAGTCCCCGCCCACGACGTTGAGCTTTAAACCTCGCACGGAAGTCAAAGGCCTGTTCAAAGACGCCACAGAGACGCAGAGAAATACTAAAGATATTTTTAAGTGCTGCCACAGAGGCACAGAGACGCGGAGAAATGAATTTTTTAGTAAAAATGTCAAATAGCTGATCCTAGAAATTCGTTCTCCCCCTTTGTAAGGGGGAGTTTCCGCCAGAGGCGGATCCGCCTCTGGCGGAAAAGGGGGTAGAGCACCGTTTGAACATGGCCTACCCCGTTACAAATTTTAGCCCAAGTTTTTTGGCATTCTTATGCTCTTTCAACATTTGAAGCTTATGGTAGTGGTGAAAAATGCTGAAAATTTAGTCTTCGAGCAGGTCGAGAAGCTAAATTTTCCTTTGTTTCCAATTAGTTCTCGACTCCCCCTCGACAAGCTCGGGGTCGCTCGAAGAATAAAAAACGCATTTTTCACCACTCCCATTATGGACGGCACATTATATATAAGTGCGCATGTTGCACAAACCCTTTTTGTCATGGTTTTCAAAGATATTACGTCGGGGTTTGCAAAAAATATAAGGCAGATCCTGATGCTTCTTACCTTGCCGGGACTGCATTTGAACAGTCAGCCGTCCCGTCGGGCAATGCCAGGCAACCTACGTATGGCTGGCCTCCCACAAAACAAACCAGCTGCCCATCGGGTGTATATCCGCAGTAATCGCCTTCAGACGCGCCCGCTGCGTCCGCTCCGGTTGCCGCACCGGACGTTGCCCCGGGTGAGGCCACCGCCTCAGGCTGTTTGGCCTCCTGCGCACCCACGATGCCGCCGGGACCCACGGGTCCCACCGGAGCTGCCATGGGGATCTCAAGAGGCGCATTAATAATATTTTTGGGCTGTTCCGGTGCCATTGCTCCTTCAATCTTGCCGAGTGTTATGGAACCGCAACCTCCAACAGGAGCGGCTCCTGAAGCCTGTTCGCCTGCGCTGTCAGATGTCCCCTCATTTATGCCAACAGCTTTTTGCCCACCCGAATCGATCTGTGCAAACAGGGGGGTGGCACCTGCCAATATAAGAAGAACGGTAAATATTCTAAACATGGGATTTCTCCTAAAATCACATTTCATTGAAACCACTATTATATTTTAACCTCTTTTGGCTTATACTCAAAATGAATTTTAGGCTGTGAGTCGTGCATCGGATAACCTCGCCCCCGCCCGCCACCTTCAGGCCAAAAAAAATTGACGACCCCCTTCATTTCGCGTTGACGTTTGAAAAAAAATACTCTAGGTATTGTGCAGTCAATTTATTGACACCATATTAGTTGTGGTTTTTGAAAACATAACAAAAGGGGATGGCTAATGAGCGCTGTAGGAAATGTGCACGGTATTGCCGAGTATAGATGTAACCAGCAGATTGTGCGGGATCCGGGGAGTTCTTATACCTCAACATTTTATGTATCCGTCCCGGCAGTCTCCCGTGAAGAGACCTCGCAGACCGAGATTCGTCTTTTGGACGAGGCCGAAAAGAAGTTGAGGGACGTCGTCAATGGATGTCCGCGGGGAAAAACTCTCGTAAGCCTCCGGCTGGCGAAAAACAACGGCGAAATCCGGCGCGCATCGAAGGAATCAAGTTGGCCTGTCCGCGCGGCTCACGCGCTTGGAAATTTTATAAGCAAAATTACAAAAAATGCCATCGAGTTACAGGCGAACCTGCATATGGTTCAAAGAGCCTTTGATCATTAACTTGTCCATGACCGGCGGCTCAATATTGTTACATAAGCTATCGGCGGGAGTGGTTTTCTATAAAAAAGGCCCTGCGTAGTTGCAGGGCCCTTTTGTTGTGCTGCTGATCAAATCTTTTTTTATATGATTTCCCCTGAATGAATTCTCATATCCAGCCTGTAGGCCTTGGCGGCCTCCAGCATCAAGCCAATTCCCTGGACAGTCATGACCGGCGGACTCCTGCTGATCAACCACCAGAGGCCTGCGCCTGCCGCGCCCATGATGGTTGTAAAGCTGACCGATCTTGCGGCCTGCGGGTTCAATGACAATTGATTGGGAGCAATTGATACATGCTCTGAATTGCCGCCTCTTGCAGGTTTTCGATCTCCCGCCGGTGCCGTCGGCGGCCCCTTTGGACAGTTATCATTCAACCATGTTTTGAACGTATTAAGGTTGTCATGTTTGGCAGCAAAACTGCGCCTGATTGAATGCGGAAAGTCGGCTCCCGGAACCCGTGTCCGCGCTATTACAGGAGCTGCCATCATTGCGTGCTCAAATCTTGTGTAGGTGTCCGCAAAGCGTCCGAATCGGCCATTACTTTCAGAAGGATCCTCGCCGCAGATTTTCCGAAAAGCCGAATGGTACTTACTGCCGTAGGGAATACGCGTCACATCCATTATATATGCTCCTTTCTAATTCAGTGTTTATGCTGATAATCCTGTCCTTCCAAGCCGGAAGGCAAAAAGGACCGCGCTTCTAAGAGATATCGGCTGAAAAAGCAAGTAAAAAATGAGTCTTCCGCGTGTCAAGCCGCGGGGAATGACATTCAAATCAAAATAACGTAAAGCGCAAAGCGAAAAACGCAAAACGATAATTCAAAACTCAAAACGCTTTGAATTTTGAGTTATGGTTTTCTAGTTTTTAGTTTTACGCTTTGCGCTCTTAGGTCAATTGTCCATGGTCAATGGTCCGTTGCCCAAATCTTTTTTTGACATTGGTTGTCATTGCGGGGAGTCCCCCTTTGCGGGACGACGAAGCAATCCCCAAATCCCCCTTACCCCCCTTTGGTAAAGGGGGGATGGGGGGATTTACTGATCGCTGAAAGGATCTGTTCGATCTGTCTGTCCTTCTCTAACCACATCTGGTTAATCCAGCGTTGAAAATCTGTGCGGAAGCCCGGGTCTCCCTCATAGTCGCCGCCGATCAATTGCGCCGGAATCGGCAACTCCCGGATGCGGACAACAACCCGCTTTATCCGCCCGCACAGAAAGTCCCAGAAGGACGGAACGCCGTCGGGATAAACAATAGTGATGTCGATGAGGGACTTAAACTTCCCGCCCAGTGTGCTTAGAGCCAGCGCAATGCCGCCGGCCTTCGGCCTGAGCAAAAATTTATACGCCGATTGCTGCCTTTTGTGCTTGGCCTGGCTGAAACGGGTGCCTTCGAGGAAATTGATCACGCTCGTGGGCATGAGGGCGAATTTTTCGCATGCCCTGCGCACAGTTTCGAGGTCCTTCGTCCGCTCCTCCGGGTGCTTTTCAAGGTACTCCGGACTGTGCCGCCGCACGAATGGAAAATCGAGCGCCCACCACACAAGGCCCAGTATCGGGAAATAGATCAGCTCGCGTTTTATGTAGAACTTCAGGAGTGGAATCTTGCGGTTCAGTAAATGCTGAAGAACAAAGATGTCGGCATAGCTCTGGTGATTACTGCTCAAAAGATACCAGCTCTTGTAGCTTAAGCCCTCCATGCCCTGTACGTCCCATTGGGTTTTCTGCACCAGGTACATCCAGCCGCTGTTGCAGGATATCCAATTTTGAGCGATGCCGTTTAGAATGCGGTTGATCACAAGCTGCACCGGCTTGAATGGCAACATCAATTTGAAAAGCGCAACGGCCAACAAAATAGTGCCCCAGAACAGGTTGTTCAGCATCGAAACCAGAAAGGTGATCACACCGATCAATGTCTCCGGCAGAAAGTTCAACATTGCTGAAATCTCCAACTCAAAATGGCCAATGTCAAGGGGCTGTTTAAAAGACGCCACATCAAGGTCCGATGTAAGGCGCTGGGTGAATAATAACCCACTTTATTGCCCGCCCGCAACGCCCCAAGATCTCAGTCCGTCCTATTAACCCCCTCTCGGCTTTGCATGTGAGGCGGGTTGGCGGGCGAGCAGGCTCAGGATGAAGGAGTGACGCGGCGCACAGAGGTCGCAACGATTGTGAAAAATCGGTCAGGACAAATTCCGGGGCCGGTGATTATCGCAATAGTCTATTTAAAGCGCCCCATGACTGTTTTTTGACTAAATTCCGGGTGGGTATAAAATAATTGACGCTAGTGGTTGAATTTCACCCATAAGAGGCGATTTCTGAGTCGGCGCAGTTCATAATCTCCTGAAGTTAAAGGTTATATTCCGAGTCCCTCCACACATTAAAACGGCATGGAAAATGCAAGTATTACGCGTAACTAATAAAGATAAATCAAGGCAAAGAAGGGGGGTGAGACATTATGAAGCCATTATCGAAATTAACGATGTTGGCGGCAATTATGAGTGTAGTATGTATGATGTCTTTTTATGGTGCAAGGGCCGATGCGGCAGGCAATACGGATCCCCTTGGACAGTGCATCTCGGCCTGCAAGGCTGAGCATTGTATGAGTTTAATCGCCGATCAGCGCGTGATGTGCAACAACGAATGCTGGTGCCAATGTACAGGTTTATGCCAGATTGGGAAGATATGTCTGGACGGCATACTGAAAGAGGATACGCAGGCGGATATCGTAGGCGGTGTTGCCAATGATGATGGCAAGTACTTCTCTCTGGCCATGGGCATCAAAAAACCGACAGACGCAAGCGCGGATTGGGGATTTCACCTCAAGGTGAACGGGAACTTTCCCGGCATGCCGGCAAGCGAGATCGTATGTGATATCTTTCCATACGCCATGGATGTGAGGAAGTTGGGGATAGCACATGAACTGATATATGATTATAACACCGGCACTAATATTCCCGGAACCTGCCCCACCATGTCGGATCAATCTGAAGTGGATGATGTATTCTTAGTTGTAAAAAACCCTGACGGCACAACCATAAGGCTCGACCCTGACGACGATTACGACATGTTGATGGATGATTTCTTTGAAGAAAATGTGGAAACATGTGTCGAAAGACTTACGGGTCTTGCGATAAAGGCCAACTCAAATGCATGCCCAGAGGGGCTAATTTGCTGCAATGACTGCCATGCCGACGAGGTCATGCCGTTGCCTGAAAATGGTGTTTGTGAGTCGCCTTTCGTACTCTCAGCTGACTGGGATTGGGGAAATTGTTATTATAGCGGCTCTTACATTTATCCTCCATGCTGTATTGTCCAGAAGTGCACCAACATAGAAACCGGTTTAAGAATTCCTCAGGGTGAATGTAGCGATACTTCAGGTTTATTCGACGCTGACGATGATTACGGATTCGATGCATGTGATTATGATGAAGAGGGTGTTATCGTGCCTGAAGGCATAGTCCTGACAGACTGCCCGTTTGTACAGCTGAAAGGTTTCACGCCGGACCGGATAGAGTGGATACTTACGGCGTTTACGCAGATCATTCCGGAACTGCCCCATATGGTCAGGGATCTTGTCGACAGCGGATTTGTAATCGATGAAACCGAGGCGCCATACACCATGGATGTTATTACGGATTGTCTGATCGATGAAGTAAACGATTTTTTATAGTAAAATAAATTGCCGCCCAAAAAATCCCGTGGTCCTCCACGGGATTTTTTTGTGTTGTGCGAAGGTCCTAAAGTCATTGCGAGCGACCAACGGGAGCGTGGCAATCTCCAAATCCCCCCGCACCCCCCTTTGGCAAAGGGGGGATGAGGGGATTTTTTTACATTTATTGACAACATGACCGGAAAAAAGCATATTTTTTTCATGAAGAAAATTCTTTTCATATCGGCGTTGTGCGTGTCTGTCCTTTCACCTTTTTTCCTGTCTGCCGCCGAGATCAGGATGATCTGGTGGACGGGTACCCCCCAATCGGAGGAAATGCGAAAAGATGCGGACTCGTTTGTGGGTTACTTAAATAAAAGACTGGGTGAGAATCAGATCACTTACAGAATCGTTGGTTTCGGCGAAGACCCAAACGATCTTGTGCGCGAATACAATCCACAGCTGGGCATCATTTCCCGCACATACTGGCGAACGTATCAAAAAGAGGCTCAAAATGGGATGGAGTGGCTGTCCATCCGCCATCAGAAGCAAAAAAAACCGGATTATATGCAGATGGGCAGCATTCCCTTTATTCCGGACATTGTGGCCGAAAATTTGCTTAAAAATATGGAACCGAAGGAGGAAGCCAGAGGCGAAAGAAAATTGGGTTTTTTTGAGGTGTTAAAGAAGGGCATGCAGCCTCAGGCAATCAAGATGCCGATAGTCGGAAGACCCGATGCAAATCTTGCGCTGCCGATAAAAGACTTCATCGGTTTTTTCGATATATTCACGGGCGGCGCCCGTCGCGGATCGTCTTCGCAGTCCAATTGGGATTCTGTCGTACTCTTTGACTCCGACATGCCTGAATTGGGCGCAATTGAGGATGCACTGCTGCAGATGAATATGGATCCCGAGGGTCGCGCGATACTCGATACGCTGCAACTGGAGAATTTCTCACGCCGCCTGAAATGAAACGTCGATAAGGGTTCAAGCTGGTAAAATACTTGGCGCGATCCGGCAAGAATGTTGTCATCCTGAGCCCGCCGAAATCTTTTGCGGGCGAAGGATCCCAAGGAAACCAAGTAGATTCTTCGGTCGTTCCTCCCTTAGAATGACAACGGGATTGTTCCCCTTCGATTCCCATCGAATTTGCTTTTAAAAAGTCATTGCCACCAAATCTCGTCCCCCTCCTTTGTAAGGAGGGGTCAGGGGAGGTAGATCTACCCCACCTAACCTCCCCTTACAAAGGGGAGGGATTTAAGACCATGGGATTGCTTCGCCCACCAAAAAACATCGGCGGACACTCTCACCTTCTTGGTGCCGCGGCGGAAGATCAATAAACAAATGCGCCTTCGAGGTTTTCGATTGTAAACGTGGAATCAGGGATGCGATATTTTACGGATGAAAAAGTGAGGCTCAAAACGGACTTGCTTCCTCTTTGATGGTTTAACATGGTTATGCTCATTGATTTGAATTTCTTGCCGAATGTGCTGTAAGCGTCCTTGTAGATTGCGGTCTTCATGAGACCGCCGTTTTTATCGTAGAACTCCTCCTTCACCTTGTTGTATCTCCCTTTTCTGATCCATAGCATGCGCCTGCCGTATTGCGTATCATTAAAAAATGTCGGAGTCGCCTCGATGAGAAAACATTTTTTGCGCTCAACATATTGAAATCCCAAAAGTCTATATTCAAATCTCCCCACGACCTCGCCGCGGAAATCTTCGTAGGCAAAGTCGCTATCCATGAGATTATGTGCCTGCTCCCCCGTTATTATCTTTTTGCTTTTTTCAAGGCTGGTCAGATAAAACCACACGTCATTGGGCCCGTCCTCATTTTCCAAGATCAGGAGCCCCATCCCCCTTATATTTTCAGGATGGATAACCCTGATGAGGGTTTTATTCAGATCCTGTGGATATTCTTTTGACACGAAGATAAATGATCGGACAAATTCCCCGCCGGGTTTGGCAACCACCATGTTCGCGCTCAAGACCGCCTCTTTGGGCTGATACAGCCTTGCGTACTTTTTCACGATTTGTTGCGCGGTCAGCGCGGACGACGGCGATGATATAAGCAACACCGAAGATACGAGCACAATTTGCGTTATTGTTCTGAATAAATTTTTCATAACACTGAGCCTCTGAGAAAGTCATTGCCACCTCCCCTCCTTTGTAAGGAGGGGTCAGGGGAGGTAGACCCTCACACCTATGCATAGGTGTGAGGGTAGATCTACCCCACCTAACCTCCCCTTACAAAGGGGAGGGATTTAAGACCATGGGATTGCTTCGCCCGCCACAAAACATCGGCGGGCGCGCAATGACATCCCTTTTCAAATTTCAATTTGAAACCTCTGAAAAAGTCTCAGAATATCATTCCCGCGGAAGCGGGAACCCCTTGGAAGTCATTAGATGCACGATTAAAACCTAGGGGCATGACAAAAGGGTTTCCACGAATTACTTTTTCAGAGGATTCAATTTATCCCTTTTGTTTTGCGTTGTCGAGTTTTATAGAATGACGGCGGACACGTAATAATATGATTCATCTGCACAACATTTCAAAATCGTTCGGCAAAGAGGCGCTTTTTGATGAGATCTCGCTTCAGATGGAACCGGGCGAGAAGCTGGGTCTGATCGGGCGCAACGGCACGGGCAAGACCACCCTTTTCAGAATCATCATGGGAGAAGAGGGAATAGACGCCGGCAAGATAGTCACACCGAGAAACTACCGCATCTCTTATCTGACGCAGGAGCTCTCCTTTGATTCCCCGACCGTTCTGGAGTTCGGCTGCGGGGGGCTCCCGCCTGAAGAAAAATACAACCATTATAAAGTGGAAAAAATCCTCTTCGGTCTGGGCTTCACCGGCGAAGACCTTAATCGCCCCCCGTCCGAGCTTTCAGGCGGATTTCAGGTGCGCTTAAATCTCGCAAAGACCCTCGTATCAGAACCCAATCTCCTGCTCCTTGATGAGCCGACCAATTATCTGGATATCGTGGCGATCAGATGGATCACGCGTTTCCTGAAGACGTGGAAAAACGAGGTGATCATCATCTCGCACGACCGCGAGTTTCTCGATAACGTGACGACGCACACGGCGATCCTCCATCGCAACAAACTTTTGAGGGTGAAGGGCGGCACGTCCAAGCTCGAGGCCCTCGTTGAGGAGCAAGACGAGCTCCATGAAAAACGGCGCGTAAGCGAGGAAAGACTCAAAAGGGATCTACAGACCTTCATCGATAAGACGCACGGCAATCCCGCCACCGCAGTGCAGGCGAGGTCCAGAAGGAGGATGCTTGAAAGGATCGAGGACAGACAGAAACTTGAAACGCTTTATAATCTGGAGTTTGATTTTTGTTACGCCGAGTTTCCCGGAAAGATCATGATGGAGGTGGACGGCTTAAGCTTTCATTACGAGCCCGGCAAACCCCTGATCAGAAATCTTTCGTTTCATATTGCAGACAAAGACCGCATCGCGGTGATTGGAAAAAACGGGAAGGGAAAATCAACACTCTTGAATCTTCTTGGCGGGGAGCTGACGCCGGTCGGCGGAACAATCAAACCCAGCATCAACACGCAGAGTGCCTTCTTCGGACAGACCAATATCGAGCGCCTTCAGTCCGATCTCACGGTTGAAGAGGAGATATGGAACAGCAATCCAAATCTGCAGCGGACCGCGATCCGCGGCATCTGCGGCGTGATGATGTTCGACGGGGATTCTGCGCTCAAGAAAATTTCAGTCCTCTCCGGCGGCGAAAAAAGCAGGGTGATGCTGGGAAAGATCATTTCCGCACCTTCCAATCTCGTCCTGCTTGACGAGCCCAGCAACCATCTGGACGTCCAGTCCGTGGAGGCGCTTGTGGAAAGCATCGAGCGCTTTGCCGGCGCAGTCATCATCGTCACACACGATGAAATGATTTTAAGGCGCGTGGCAAAAAAGCTGCTGGTCTTTCAGCACGGCAATGTGGAGCTCTTTCACGGCGGGTACGACGATTTCCTGCGCCGCATAGGGTGGGAAGACGAGGCGGATCTCAAAGTGAAGGCGGAACAACCGAAGGTTTCATCGAAATCCAAAAAGGAGCTCCGCCAGCAGCGCGGCCGGATCATGAATGAAAAATCAAAGGTCCTAAAACCGCTTCAGAAAAAGATTGAGACATTGGAGGAGACGATCTGCAGATTGGAGGAAGAACTGGACATCGTTACTTCCGAACTTCAGAAGGCAAATGAAAATAAGGACGCGGCCTCGATCGCAACGCTCTCGAAGCGCCTGCATGATATTCAAAGGCGCATCGAAGGATCATTCAACGAACTTGAGAAAACCGTCCGAATTCATACCGATAAAAATTCATATTTTGAACAGTTGCTCAATAAATAATACCCGCGTCTTGCAGCGGGCTTCATTCTCACCTTGATGAGGCTGTTTCCGAAATAATCCTCCCCCTTTGTAAGGGGGAGTTTCCGCCAAAGGCGGATCCGCCTCTGGCGGAAGAGGGGGTAGACCGGTCTACCCTCCCCAACCCTCCCTTACAAAGGGAGGGAACGATTTCGGAAACAGTCTCTTGATGGGAGAGGAGGGGTGAGGGTGACAGTGCCTGCTCATCTCAACTTTTCCCCCGGGGGAGAAGGAGACACAATACGATTCCTTGACTCCTCCCTCGTTCTCTCATAATTTCCCCTCATGAACCTCTGGCTCGGTTTTTTGCCATGGATCGTCTTCTGGACCATTATCAGCCGCTGGTCCGTCCCGACAGGCGCGTGGATAAGTTTGGCGCTCTGTCTTATCGTTAATATACGCAGTTTTTGGAGGCGATGCTCAAAGATTTTTGAGATAGGCAGCTTCATATTCTTCTTCCTTTTGTGCGTTGATATCATTTTCATCAAGGCGCAATGGCTGCATTGGTGGATATTCACCATCCAGAACGCCTCGCTTCTGATCATAATCCTGATATCCATCGCCGCTGGCAAATCTTTTTCGGAACAATACGCCCATGATCTCGTTGCAAGGGACCTGTGGGATTCTCCTGAAGTCATTCGCGCATGCAGGGTGATAAACACGATTTGGATTGTATCGCTTGTCGTACTGACCGTTGGTTCCGTCAGCCGGGTTCTTTGGGCGCACCCGGTCCCATGGGTCTTTTCGGTAACCCACATGGCCATCTTCTTTCCTGTCATGCAGTTTACGAACCGGAAGCTGAAAAAACTGAAATTTGCGTGAACTCCCACGATATCTTTGTTCCACTTCAAATAATTACAAGGCGCCCAGCGCCTCAATTACACCCTTGCTTTATTTTGCCTCTTTTGATTTAAGAAACACCCCGATAATGTATACAATGTATTTCACCTAACATGGTGTAATCATGCTGGAATTCGTCACAGGGGCCGAGGTTATAGCAAGGGCGGCAATCGATGCCGGTTGCAACTTCTTCGCCGGCTATCCGATTACACCTGCCACCGGAATCCTTCTCAACATGGTGCGTCTGATACCCAAGGCACGCGGCGTCTTCATTCAGGGCGAGGACGAAATCGCCTCCATCGGTTTTTGCATCGGCGCTTCGTCTTGCGGGATGAAGCCGATGACGGCAACCAGCGGTCCGGGCATCTCGCTTTATTCCGAAAACATAGGATTTGCCCAGATGGCGGAGCTTCCTCTCGTTATTGTAAACGTCCAAAGGATGGGTCCGGCTACCGGCGGCGCGACGACGAACGCGGAGGGTGATATTCAATTTATTCGTTGGGTGACATCCGGCGGCTATCCGATGATCGTCTTGTCGCCTACAACTGTCGAGGAATGCTACGAGCTCACCATCGACGCCTTCAATCTTGCCGAGAGGTTCAGGACTCCGGTCGTTTTGTCCACCTGCAAAGACCTCGTGATGAACAGATCCACGGCTGACATCTCAAGGTATAAAAGACCCTCCATCGTTGAGCGAAAGTTTACGACCGACGCCGCCAATTTCCTTCCTTATAATTACACGAAACTCGATGATGTCCCTCCCTTTGCGCCGATCGGCGGTGACATTTTGACGCGCGTGAATACGTCAACGCACAATAAGGAGGGCAGGCTTTCCAAGGATCCAGAGATTGCGGGTCCGGCCCTCACCCACCTGAGCGAAAAGATAACGAAACACATAGACGAGATTGAACGCGTTGAGGCCGACGTTCAGGATGGGGCTGAGACTATCATCGTCGCCTACGGCTCAATGGGGCGGACATCGCGTGACGTCGTCGAGATGGCAAGAAGGAAGGGGGCAAAGGTCTCTCTGGCAATCGTGAAATCCGTCTGGCCCGTGCCGGAGAAGGGTCTCAAAAAGTGCATCGGCAATCACAAAAAGATCATCGTCCCTGAGCTAAACCTTGGACAGTATGTGTTGGAGATACAAAGATTGTTTCCGGATAAAACGACAGTGCCGATTAACCGTGTAGATGGGAAATTGATTACGCCGGAAGAGATAATTGAAAACTTCATTCATACCTCCCCTAACCCCTCCCCTTCGACCTTTCTCAGGGCAGGCTTACAAAGGAGGGGGAGGTCTTCATCGTGAAATACGTCAACCCAGATAGAAAACCGTATCCGTTCTGCCCCGGGTGCACGCACGGGATCATTCTGGATTCCATCAACGACGCCCTGGACAGAATCGGCGCCGATCCTAAAAAGACGGTGCTTGTGTCGGACATCGGGTGCGTGGGCCTTGCAGACAAGTATTTCGACGTCCACACCTTTCACGGCCTGCACGGGCGCTCCTTCACCTATGCGTGCGGGGTGAAACTTGCCAATCCCGAGCTTCAGGTCTTTGTCCTCGTCGGAGACGGCGGGTGCGGCATCGGCGGGCATCATCTAATCAACGCCGCCCGCCGCAACATCGGAATTAAGGTAATATGCTTTGACAATTTCAACTTCGGGATGACCGGCGGTGAACACAGCGTTACCACGCCAACGCGGGGCAAGACGCACACGACGCCTGAGGGCAACATCGAAAGGCCCTTCGATCTGTGCAATCTCGTCCTTGCCTCAAACGGGACGTTTGTCGCCCGAAAGACGGCTTTCGACAAGGATCTGACAGACACGCTAGCCTCTGCATTCGGGCACGACGGCTTTGCGTTCATCGATGTCCTCGAGATCTGCACCGCCTACTACATGCCTTTAAACGAATTTAAAAAATCATCGCTGGATAAGATGATAGAGGACAGCGGCTTGAAACTCGGCATCTTAAAGGATGAGAAGTTGTTTGAATATTGCGCGAACCTCCGCCGCGCATGGCCGGAAAAGAAACTGGGGCCGCCGGCGCCAAAAGGCATGGAGGCGAAATTCAAATCCGGCATCAGGGAGGGTTATTATTCCGTCGTGCTTGCCGGCAGCGCCGGCATGAAGATAGTCTCCGCCGCCACAAATTTTGCGCGCGCCGGCCTCAATTGCGGCCTGTACGCAACCCAGCAGGATGATTATCCGGTCACGGTGCAGACCGGCCATTCCCTATCGGAAATAAGGCTTTCGCCGCATCAGATCCACTATGCGGGCATTGATCGCCCTGATGCGCTGCTTGTCGTGTCTCAGGACGGGTTGCGCGTCTCCAAAAAGACTTTAAGCGGGCTCACAGAAAATCAGATCGTGATCAAGACCAAAGACATCGAGGGACTCGAAACAAGGGCGAGGGTTTATGAAATCGACATGCAGGACAGGTCGCTCGGGCTTTCCAAGGCCAATATCATGACGGCGGCAATAGCACTTTTGCTCTCAATTACTAAGATCATGCCGCCGGAGGCGTTCAAGGCGGTATTGGAGGCAATCCCAAAGGAAAAGATACGGGAAGAAAATATAAGGGCGTTTGACGCGGCCTTGAAAATACTAAATCCGAAGCACTAATATCGAAATCCTAAACAAATTCGAATATCAAATGTTCAAAACGGCTGTTTGAAATTTTGGATTTATAATTTTGGATTTGTTTAGAATTTAGATATTAGGATTTCGTTTTTAAAGGAGGAGTCATGGGAGTTCTAAGTTGCACCGATTATTACATGATGAGCGGTCTTTTGACCGAAGAAGAGCTGATGATCCAGAACGCCACGCGCGATTTTGTGGACAGCGAGATAATCCCCATCATCACCGAGTATCATCGCAGCTCTGAATTTCCAAAAAAGCTCATCCCGAAACTTGCGGAGCTCGGTTATTTCGGCGCAAATCTTCCGCAGGAATACGGTTGCGCGGGCTTAAACAATGTCGCCTACGGATTGGCCCTTCAGGAGCTGGAGAGAGGAGACAGCGGCGTTCGCAGCATGTGCTCCGTTCAGGGGAGCCTTGTGATGTATCCCATCTGGCGCTGGGGCTCCGAGGAGCAAAAGCGTTACTGGCTGCCCAAGCTCGCCAAGGGCGAAAAGATCGGCTGCTTCGGACTGACGGAACCCGATCACGGCTCCGATCCGGGGAGCATGACGACACGCGCCCGCAAAAAGGGTGACAAGTGGGTCATCAACGGCAGGAAGATGTGGATCACCAACGGCACGATTGCCGACGTCGCCATCGTCTGGGCAAAGGATGATGACAATGTGATCCGCGGTTTTTTAGTTGAGAAGGGGATGAAGGGATACACCGCTCCCGAAACGAAGGGAAAGTGGTCGCTCCGCGCGTCTGTGACATCCGAATTGGTCTTGGATGAGGTTGAGATATCAAATAACACCCACTACCTGCCCCAAACAAAGGGGCTTGCGTGCCCCCTTGGCTGTCTCAATCAGGCGCGTTACGGCATTGCGTGGGGGGTGTTGGGCGCGGCGATGAACTGTTATGAGACTGCGCTCCAGTATGCAAAAGACAGATTGCAGTTTGGAAATCCCATTGCACGCTATCAAATACAGCAGGAGAAACTTGTGTGGATGCTAACCGAGATCACAAAGGGGCAGCTGCTGGCGCTTCAGCTGGGCCGCCTCAAAGACGCCGAAAAGATGAGGCACCAGCAGGTCTCCGTGGCCAAGAGAAACAACGTCTGGGTCGCACGCGAGTGCACGCGCATTGCGCGTGAGATTCTGGGCGCTGCAGGCATCGTCGATGACTACCCCATCATGCGGCACATGATGAATATCGAGAGCGTCTACACATACGAAGGCACGCACGATATGCACACGCTCATTGTCGGCGCCGACATAACGGGGTTTGAGGCATATAGGGTGGGAATTGAAGAGAAAAAGAAATAACACCTCCCCTTTGTAAGGGGAGGATGGGTGGGGTAGATCTACCTCCCCTGCCCCTCCTTACAAAGGAGGGGAGGTAAACATGTCAAACAAATGCATCGGCATACGCCGGGAAGACAAAAATGAATGGGAGCGAAGGACGCCTCTGACGCCAAACGACGTCCATGCGCTCAAGGAAAACGAGGGCCTCGCCTTTGTTGTGCAGCCCTCGCCAATACGCATTTTTAAGGAGGGCGAATACGTCAGGGCCGGCGCAACGGTTTCCGAAGATCTTTCCGGCTGTCAGGTTGTCTTTGCAATCAAAGAAGTTCCGGTTGCCTTCATAAAACCCAATAAGACATATGTCTTCTTCTCACATACAATCAAAGGCCAACCATACAACATGCCGATGCTCAAAAAAATAATGGATTCGGGATCAACACTCATCGATTATGAAAGGGTGGTCGATGAGCATGGCCGGCGCCTGATCTTCTTCGGTGAGCACGCCGGTTTGGCGGGCATGATCGACACCCTCTGGGCCTTTGGCAAAAGACTCAATTGGGAGGGGATCTCAAATCCGTTCAGCGATATACTTCCGGCACATCAATATGAAGACCTCGATGACGCGGCGGAATCAATCTCCGACGTGGGAGAGAAGATAGAAACAAAGGGGTTGGATCCGTCGCTTGCGCCGCTTGTCATAGGGATAACCGGGTACGGAAATGTCTCGCGTGGCGCACAGAAGATACTTACCTATCTTCCCGTCACTGAAATTGAACCGTCCGAACTCGAATCGATATTCAAAAAGGAAAGCGCCTCGCAACACGCCATTTACAAGATCGTATTTCACGAAGAGCACATGGTTGAGCCCGTCTCCCCCACGTTCAATTTCGAGCTCAAGGATTATTTCAACCACCCTGAAAAATATAAATCGAAATTCTTCAACTATCTTCCTTATATCTCAATTCTTGTGAACTGCATCTACTGGGATAAGCGCTATCCAAGACTGGTCACAAAAAAGGAATTGAAAGAATTATATGAAAGGGAAAAAAAGCCGCACCTGAGGCTTGTGGGTGACATCTCGTGCGATGTGGAAGGCTCCATAGAGTTTACGGTCAAAACAACGGATTCAAAAAATCCCGTATATGTCTATGACCCCGCAAAAGACGAGGCCGCAGACGGCGTTCAGGGAAGGGGCCCCGTCGTCCTCGCGGTCGACAACCTGCCGTGCGAGCTTGCAAAGGAGTCTTCAAAAGACTTCAGTCACGTGCTCAAGAGATTCGTTCCTTCCATTGCGATGGCGGATTTTTCGGTGGATTTTGAAAAGCTGCATCTGCCGCCTGAGATCAAAAAGGCGGTGATTGTCTACCGGGGAAAACTTACGCCCGATTACACGTATCTTTCGAATTATTTGAATGACTAACCACAGAGGCACAGAGTGTCACCCCAAGGAGTCAACTATGAAGAACGTACTCGTTCTGGGCGCGGGTCTCGTTGCCAGACCCCTGGTTAGATATCTACTGGATCAACCAGATTTCAAGGTTATTGTGGCAAGCAGAACTGCGGACAAAGCAAAGGCATTGGTCGGCACTAACCCGCGCGGCGAGGCGCACGGCCTTGATGTGACAGATGCCAGGGCGCTCGCCGACCATATACCGAAGGCGGACCTCACGATCAGCCTTGTTCCATACACACATCACGTCACCGTGGCCAATCTCTGCATCGAATACAAAAAGGACATGGTCACCACCTCCTATGTAAGCGATGCGATGCGCCAGCTCGATGGGGCGGCAAAAAAGGCGGGCATTATCATCTTAAATGAGATCGGCCTCGATCCCGGCATCGACCATATGTCCGCCATGAGGATTATCCACGATGTCCAAAACAATGGCGGCAGTGTGACAAGCTTCTACTCTTACTGCGGCGGACTTCCCGCGCCCGAGGCAAACACCAATCCCTTTGGATACAAATTTTCATGGAGCCCGCGGGGCGTGGTGCTCGCCGGCAGGAATAACGCCCGCTACCTGAAGGACGGCAAGGTAATTGATATCCCCGGAAAAGACCTCTTTGACCACTACTGGAGGCTGCATGTCGAAGGTCTTGGCGACTTTGAGGCATATCCCAACCGTGATTCCATGGGTTACATTGACATTTACGGTCTCAAGGGCATATCGACCATGTTTCGCGGGACGCTCCGAAATGCCGGCTGGTGCAAAACGTGGAAAAAGATCGCAGATCTGGGATTTCTCGACGATACCAAAAAACATGATTTTACAAAATTGACCTACAAAAAGTTCGTCGGTCAGCTTGCGGGCAGCGCAAGTTCCGATGTCAAAACCGATCTTGCAAAACACCTCAGGCTGGAACCCAAATCGGATGTCATAGGAAGGATTGAATGGCTGGGTCTTCTGGAAGACAAAACGCCATCGTTAAAAGAGGGGAGCGCGCTCGATCTGCTGGTCGCCGTCCTTCTCCAAAAACTCCAATACGAAAAGGGAGAGCGCGACATGATCGTCCTTCGCCACGAATTTGAGGCGCACTATCCAAAAAAGAAGGAAAAAATTACATCCACACTTGTAGATTACGGCATCCCAAATGGCGACAGCGCTATGTCGAGGACGGTGGGGCTGCCTGCCGCCATCGCGTCGCGAATGATTTTGCAGAAGAAAATTACGCCAACCGGCGTCCATATCCCAGTGTTGCCTGAAATCTACGAACCGGTGCTGACTGAACTTGAGCAGAACGGAATAAAATTTACGGAGAAAAAAGAAACGATCACCTCCCCTTTGTAAGGGGAGGATGGGTGGGGTAGATTATTGTCTACCTCCCCTATCCCCTCCCCTTCAACCTTGCTCAGGGCAGGCCTACAAAAGAGGGAAAATTATGGAGGTTTTATGCATGAATTCGTAAGGGAACTTGGAATAGAAGAGGTCAACTCTGGCGTCTGCTTTGGCGACTTTGTGGAAAAGCCGAAGGGCCCGGAGATTGTCTCCTATTCGCCCGTTGACGGAAATGAAATAGCCCGTGTCAGGACCGCCTCAGAGGGAGATTATGATCTCATTGTGGAAAGGGCGCAAACGGCGTTCAAATCGTGGCGTCTCATGCCTGCACCGAAACGCGGCGAAATCGTGCGCGAGATCGGCGATTCGCTTCGCGAAAAGAAAAAAATATTGGGCAAGCTGGTAACCTTGGAAATGGGAAAGATCCTCGCGGAGGGCGAAGGTGAGGTGCAGGAGATGATCGACATGGCCGATTTTTCAGTCGGCCTCTCCCGCCAGCTATATGGTTTAACAATCGCGTCTGAACGCTCCCAACACCGCATGATGGAGCAGTGGCATCCGCTGGGACCCATCGGCATTATTACCGCATTTAACTTTCCTGTGGCCGTCTGGTCGTGGAATGCAATGATCGCCGCAGTCTGCGGCGACACGATGATCTGGAAGCCTTCTTCAAAGACGCCCCTCACGGCCGTCGCCGTCCAGAAGATCGTGAATGAGGTGATGAAAAGACACGGTCTCGAGGGAGTCTTCAACCTCGCGGTCGGGGTCTCCAAATCGGTCGGTGAAAAGATGATCGCGGACGCAAGAATTCCGCTCATCTCTGCAACCGGCTCCTGCCGCATGGGTCAGCGCATCGGCGAGGTGGTCGGCAAGCGCCTCGGCAGATCTCTTTTGGAGCTTGGCGGCAACAACGCCATTATCGTAATGGATGACGCAAATCTCGACCTTGCCGCGCGCGCCGTCCTGTTCGGCGCGGTCGGCACAGCCGGCCAGCGCTGCACCACAACGAGACGCCTCATCATGCAGGAGGGAATTTCCAAAAAATTGACGGACCGTCTGGCCTCTGCATACAGTCAGGTCAAAATCGGCAATCCGCTGGATTCAGGAACGCTCATGGGACCGCTGATCGACAAGGATGCGGTTGAGGCGATGATGCACGCCCTGAAAATTGTAAAAAAGGAGAACGGCGAAATCATCTGCGGCGGAAGCGTCCTGGAAGGAAGTCAATATACAGGCGGCTGCTACGTCACGCCCGCGATCGTCAAGGCGCACCCCAAGATGACAATCGTGAAGGAAGAAACCTTTGCGCCGATCCTCTATTGCTTCACGGCAAAAAACATGGAAGAGGCGGTTGCAATTCATAATGACGTCCCGCAGGGATTGTCTTCGGCGATCTTCACGCAAAATATCCTCCATGAAGAGGCGTTTTTGAGCGCCGCCGGAAGCGACTGCGGTATCGCAAATGTGAATATCGGAACGAGCGGGGCCGAGATCGGCGGGGCCTTTGGGGGAGAGAAGGCAACCGGCGGCGGCCGCGAGGCCGGCTCAGATGCATGGAAGGCCTATATGCGCCGCCAGACGGTGACGATCAACTATGGAAAAAGTTTGCCGTTGGCGCAGGGCATACAGTTCGGGCCCTCACCGGCCGAATCGATACGCTGAAATTTATTTTTTTTCTGTGGTGAAAAAATTGTGCAGGTGATCCATGAAAGAAACATATCAAATGGCCAAGTTTGAACGACGCCTTGGGTTGCTCGATGCGACGGCCATCGTCGTCGGCTCCATGATCGGGTCGGGCATCTTCATCGCGCCGTCCCTGATGGCGGGCATTATCGCAAGCCCGGGCATCATCGGTATCCTATGGCTTGTCGGTGGCCTCATCACCATCCTTGGCGCATTGTGCTACGGGGAACTTGCGGGAATGTTTCCCAAGGCAGGCGGACAATATGTCTTTCTGCGTGAATCTTTTTCGCCGCTCTTCGGCTTCCTGTACGGCTGGACGCTTTTTTTGGTGATACAAACCGGATTGGTTGCCGCTGTTGCGGTTGCATTTGCAAAATATCTCGGAGTCTTCATCGGCGGCGTTTCAGAAAACGTCCGTCTATTCTCCTTTCATCTTCTCGGAAGAGAACTGTATCTCAATACCGCCCAGATCGTCGCCATCTTAAGCATTGCCGTTCTCACCTTCATAAATTTCTTCGGTGTCAGGTTGGGCGCCCTGATTCAGGACACCTTTACATTCCTCAAGTCGTTGGGTCTCATTGTCCTTGTCGTCGCGGGCTTTGCCTTCTTCCGGGGTGACGCGGCTTCACTTCTGAGTTTTGAATCGGTCCTTCCCCCAACGGCGACGATAGGTCTGGCCGCGGCGTTGGCCGTTGCCCTCTCCAAGGCGCTCTTTGCCTATGACGCGTGGTATTATGTCACATACATCGGCGAGGAGGTGAAAAATCCGACGAGAAACATGCCCATCGCTTTGGGTTTGGGGACCCTGGCGGTCACCATCATTTATGTCGTCGCCAATCTGGCATATTTTTATGTCCTTCCCGCCTCTCAGGCCGCATCTGTGGCCGACAACAGGATCGCAGCGGCCGTTGCCCACGCGATCATGGGACCTGCGGGTCTGTTTTTCATATCCGCAGTGATCATGATCTCAACGTTCGGTTGCAATAACGGCCTGATCCTGAGTGGTGCGCGTGTTTTTTATGCAATGGCGCACGACGGCCTCTTCTTTAAAAACAATGCAAAACTCCATCCGCATTATCACGTGCCCACCAATGCCCTGATCTACCAAGGCGTTTGGGCTTCCGTTTTGACACTGAGCGGCACTTATAGCGATCTTTTGACATACACGGCATTCGCCTCGATTCTTTTCGGTCTGCTTACCGTTGCGGGACTATTCGCCCTCCGATACAGGAGAAAAAATTTCGCCAGACCCTATAAAGTTCCCCTCTATCCATATTCACCCATCATCTATATACTCGTTTCACTGGCATTTTTGATTTATGTGGTGCAGGGTGATCCCTGGAATTCCGGAAAGGGCATTTTAATCATCTTGGCCGGCGTTCCGGTTTACTTCATTCGGCGCTATTTTCTCGTAGGGCGGATTAATCCTTCTTCTCTCCGGTCCAAAGAGGTCGTTTCCGAAGTCATTCCCTCCCTTTGTAAGGGAGGGTTGGGGGGAGGGTGAGAGTGTCCGGCATCCAGTGTCGGACACCTCACCCACCTAAAGGGAGTGAAAAAAATATTATATGGCATATCGCAAACTCAATCTTGACCGCGATAAGATAAGCCAGTGTCGCGATCTCGCAGCAAGGATCGTCAAGCCGGTCCAAAAATATATCGACCGTCACTCGACTGTCTCCATTGAATCGTCATGCCTGTGTTCGTTTGGGATTGACCGGATTGTGAACGGACGGCCGGTTGCCGATGCGATCATCGATCGCATCGATCGAGACCGTCTGCGCAGGGGAATCGCCTTCTGGTTTGGAAGCGCACTTGTCCACACCGGTCTTTCCGCACAGGACGTCGCGGCAAAAATTGCCAATGGTGAATTATCATTTGATAATGTCCCCGATATCCCGCTTTCAAAAATCAGGGGTGCCCTGTCGCCTCTAATTTCATTTGCCGTGCAGAAAATGAATCGGGTCCGGGAAGAAAGAAAATTATCGGCTTCCCGATTTGAAACTTCGGCGCCTTCCCCTTCTTCACTTCTTATGGCGGCCCCTGAAAACAACGCGAGCCTCGAAGCAAGCCTTGGCCCCGAAAACGGCGCCGACATCATTTTCTTTCACACCCTCAAAGAGAGGGGCCAATCTGCACAAACCCACAGAACAAAATGTGTGGGACCCAAACAATTTGCGACATCTGTCCTTGGGCTCAATGCATCGCAGGAGGCGTTCACGGCGGCTACAAATGGAGTTAATATTATTGCGCACGACGCCTTCGGCGAGATCCTAAAAAGGGGAGTGAATCCGAAACGCGCCCTTGTCGATGCGCACTGTATCCGCCGCATCTGCGCCAAGACCGACATCACGCTTTTTTGCGAAAATGCGCACACGGCAGATGTCGATGGCTACCGCGAAACACATCAGGCAATCGCATCGCAGTTCATCGCTGAACAGTTTGCAATCCGGGCCAAAATAAACCCGGAAAAGATGGCAATCGGCCATGCATACGATATGGATCCGTTCAGGGAAGGCGGCTTTCTCCTCGAATTGGCGCGGGCGGCAATGGTGCGCGATTTCTATCCCAGAAGTCCTCTTGTTTATATGCCGCCCCCCATCTTTTCAACCGGCAGTGATATTGAAAAAAAGATCATCGGCACGCTTTTTTTGTGTTCCTCAGTCATGACAGAGCAGTCAGTCATTTATCTGCCTTTCAACATTGATTTTGCAGGATTGCTCAAGGGTGCCCGCACAATCATTCAGGCAACACGAACTCTTGGCGATGAAATCCAGTTCGTGTCAAACGGGAAAATCGATCGTCGGGCCAACACGATCCTTGAAAACGCCCTCCGTTTTCTTGGAAAAATTGAAGGCAGGGGGTTGCTTGACGCCTTCTCCCATGGCGTTTTTGCCGGCATTCATGCGGAGGAAAAAGGCGGGATCGGCTTGGACGGCGTCTTCCAGAAGGACAGGAATTATTTCAATCCCCTCGAAGACATCCTTGACGGGAAAATTGCCGGAGAAGAAATTTCAAAGGCTCATGAGAAAACCGGCGGCATCGCCGAAAAAGAAGCGAAGGAAGCAAGACAACCTTCGGCCCCAAAAGAAGGAAAGCGCCGGTCATACCGTCGCCGAGGCGGTCGCTACCGCGGGCATCATGCCTTTAAATCAACGCATTCCGGAAAAACCCTTGAAAAGGCAAAAAGGACGGATTATCCTCCGAAAAACGGATAGGAATTTATGGCTGGCATCGGAATCATCGTAAATCCTCATGCACGGGATTACAAGCGCTCCCCTTCACTGGCAAACAAGCTGGGTTTTATTGTCGGCGATCAGGGCTCATGCCATGCAACCAGGGATCTGCTTGATGTTGAGCATCTTGCTGTCGATTTCAAGGACCGAAGCATTGACATACTTGGTCTTTCCGGAGGTGATGGAACGATCCACAAAACCCTGACCACGTTTATCAATGTCTATGGCGAAACCCCGCTTCCAAAGATTGCCCTTCTCCGCGGCGGCACCATGAACAATCTTGCAAGCACGCTCAATATTCACGGCACCGCGGAACATCTCCTCTCCACTCTCATCCTTAAATACCATCAGGGCATCGAATTTGAAGAGACAGAAGTGCCTATGATGAAAATCAACGATTCCTACGGCTTTCTCTTTGGCATGGGCATAGGAAGCAGATTTATCGAAGAATACAACGAGCGAAAAAATGGCGACCCTACGCCGTGGCGCGCGGCAAAAATGCTGTTCAGAAAAATGATGTCCATAATAGTTCATACAAAACCGGGGTTCAGGCTGTGTGAACGTTTTGATGCAAACATTACCTTTGACGGTCAGGCCGCACCCTTCAAAAATTACACCATGATTGTGGCGGGAACCATAAAAAGCATCGGTTTTCATACACGCATTTTGTGTCGTTGTAATGAAACGCCGGGAAAATTCCACTTCTTGGGGCTTTCAATGACACCTGCAAAGGCGTTAATGCAATTTTTCCGTGTACTTCTTTGTTTGCCGGTGAAGTCGGAGAATGTTTTTGATGTGACGGCAAGCCGCATCGTAATAGAAACGGATCTGCCCCAAAATTATATTGTCGACGGAGACATTCCGGGAAAAATCAGACGGATCGAAATCAAGGCGGGTCCGCAAATCAAGTTCCTCATCTTGTAACATTCCACAAATTTGCTGTTCTATTGACTTTTCACAGGCCGCCGTATGATAATTTTGATGTGAATCTCCTTGTCATCGGATTCAATTACAAAAAGACCCCTCTTGCGCTGCGCGAAACCATGGCGCTTGATCGTGAGCGTTCCATCAAACTTGGGCGGGCGCTGGCATCTCAGGAAGTTATTGGAGAGTGCCTTGTTCTCTCCACATGCAACAGAACGGAGGTCTACGCCATTGGGCCCTGTCTTGATGGCGTGAGGGAAACCATTTATCAGACGCTTTGTGAGATGACCAAGAAAACCGTTCCCGAGCTGACATCATCTTCATATTGCTTGTCAAATGAAGACGCGCTCATTCATCTCTTCCGCGTCGCATCAAGCCTCGACGCAATGGTGGTCGGAGAAACCCAGATACTTGGTCAGCTCAAGGCCGCCTACCAAGCGGCTGCAGAGTATGACAGTGTCGGCCCCTATCTGCACAGGGCCTGTCACCTGGCATTTCGGGTTGCAAAAAAGATCAGAACTGAGACTTCAATTGCGTCTCTTCCCGTTTCGGTGGGAACACTTTCCGTGGAGCTTATCGAAAACACTGTCGGCGATCTGGGTAACAAAAATGTCCTCGTCATTGGGGCCGGAGAAATGAGTTCTCTTGTCAGCGCCCATTTGGCAAAGCGCGGCGCAAAACACCTGTGGATCACAAACCGTTCACAGGCTCCGGCTGAAACGCTTGCCTTGGCCTCCGGGGCCATCATTGTTCCGTTTAAATCCTGGAATGCGCATCTTATGACGGCCGATGTTGTGATATCTTCTATTAGCGGAGGGATTTTTGTAAAACAATCACATGTTGAAAGGGCCCTCGCCGGCAGAGCCCACACCAAGCTTGTCCTTCTTGACTTGGCCATCCCGCGAAACATCGAGGAGGGGGTGTCCAATATTGCCGGTGCAACCCTATTTAATATTGACGACCTGCAACGACTTGCGGATAAAAACCTGGCGGCGCGAAAAATTTCCGCCGATAAGGCGGAAGCAATCGCTGTTTCAGAGGCAAAGCATGCGTTTGAGGAACTGCATCACATAAAACTGGCCCCTTTGCTTTGCACATTACAGAAAAAATGCACTTCTATCATCAGAGCTGAGCTCGATCGCCTGTTCGCCAATCATTCCAATTTTACGGATGAAGAAAAGGAATCGGTAAGCCGCTGCGCCGAATCGATAGTCAAAAAAATTCTTCATGATCCCATCAGTCAGGCAAAAGAAGAGCTCGCGCGGCCACATATCCATGATGCCACGGCAAAAACATTGTTGAAAATTATCTTAAATATGGGCAATAATGAAATCGCTTGAGAAGTGAGTTTTTAGAAGTACCATGCATTATTTTCAGGGCAAGGTGAGATTATGTCTGTAATTTATCAAATTCGGCTAAAGGATATTTCTGCCGCCAGATCCTTTACTCACCTGTTTAGGGTGGGAAACACTTCGAGATTCATCGTCTCGCGAGCCAATCTCGAGTACCTCAAAATGTCAGGCGTAAAACTCAGTGTCATTACGGAATTCAACACCGGACCTATCGAACAACATATTATCTATCCATTTCGTAATTTTCTCTATTCCCCGCCCGATGCGCTGGCCCTAGATGAGATCTGCGCAAAGATAAAGTCCTTGGCAATGGTCGGAAAACAACCGTACGCAATCTTTCTGGGCAGAAATCCTGAACTTGAGGCTCAGGCCTTTATCCTAGACGGCATAGGCAGGAAACGCAATTATCAGTGGAAGATTGTATATACAAAGGCGCGCGAGAAGAGTTTAGAAAGACTTTTTCCAAAACTTATTAAACAAATATGTAGTGAAGATACCAAGGTGGTGCTCTCCTTCGGGGCGGGAGGACTGCGCTTTTTTGCCCACGCTTCTGTCATGAAATTCATCAATGCAATCAGGGCTCGTTCTTACGTGGATGAGGTGTGGGGTTGCAGTGGCGGGGCCTTTTCGGCCTATGCATACGCAATGGGCGTATCCCCCGATGATATCGAACAAAAGGGATATGATATCTATAACGGAAGGGCGGATCTCAAACTTGCAACATCAAAATTTACCGCCATCAAGAATCTGATCATCGACGCCATTTTCCCGGCATCACCAAGTTTGTTAAAGGAATACGCCCAACTCCAGATGACCATGTGCAACGCCCTAACCCAGCTTGTCGCCGGTAGGAAACTGGAAGTCCCCTTTTATTGCACTGCGTACAATGTCCGCAAAGAGCACAACGATGTCTTGACTCCCTTGCCCCTCCTGGGCTGTTACAAGAATTTCATCTTCCAGGCCGATCCGATCGAAAGCATCGTCGCATCCAGCACAATTCCCATCATCTATATCCCAAAGATGATAAAAACGGGAAAAGCGTCGGAGCAATATATCGAAGGCTCAATTGCCGAAGACATTCCACTATTACCGGTGTATCGTAAATGGGTTATTGATAAAAAAACCGGCCTCGAAAAACGAAAAAAACTCCTCATAATTGCAATTAACACATTTCCTGAAATTGCGGACCGCCCATGGCTTAAGGGAGCTGCCTCCAAAAAAATTCCGTTTGGGGACCTGATCCGTTTTGGACTCATGCTCTTTGACCTGGTAATTAACATACGTTTTGATGAAAGGTTCGAATCGCTTTCGCAAGACAGGCATGTCAGGGTTATCAAGGTCAATTTGCCTTTGCAAACGCCGGCTTTACTTGATTGCAAGGCGATCCCTAAGATCATCTACAATGCGCAGATGAATTTGATCCAAAAACTGCGGGAAGTTGAACGCGCCCTCTGAAGGAGGCCAAATGGCCAGCATCTTCGTCATCAAGCTGAAAAACGCTTCCGTGGCATCAAATCACCCGACGCTATTCCCGCTCCCCGACAATAGGCACGTCGCATCCCAGTGCATGCTGGACATTCTAAAGTCATCAAATATTCCATTCGCTATTACCGATGTTATCGACACTACCTCGTTGGAACAGAGGATCGTTTATCCCACGAAAAGTTTTTTATATTCAACGCCGGAGCAAAAAGCAGTCGAAGAGATCTGCGCGAAGATATACGCATCCCAAAAAGATCAAACATTTCCCCACGCAATATTCCTCGGACGCAACATGAATTTAGAGCCGGGGGCCTTTATACTGGATAGGGCCGGCGGCCGCCGATATTACCAATGGAAACTCACCTTTGCCAAGGAGCAGGAAAAAAGCATGGCAGAGACATTCCCAAAATTTTTGAAGCTTGTCAGTGATCCTGACAATAAATTTGTGATCTCCTTCGGGTCCGGTGGCTTAAGACTCTTCTCCCAGCCCTCAATGATGAAGTTTATCAATGTCATCAACGCCCGCCGGTTTGTCGACGAGGTGTGGGGTTGCAGCGGAGGAGCCATTTCCGGCCTCCTTTATGCGATGGCGGTTGAACCTGAGGCTATAGAACAGAGGGGCTATGACATCTATAACAAACGGTTCCAGTTTAAAATTTCCCCATCGGCCCTTATCGTCGCAAAAAACACCTTTCTGGGGATGTTAAATCTTTCACCCCCCGACATGCTTAATGGTTTTATCTCCGCACAGGAGTCTTTGCAGTCTGCCATATCAACTCTCATCGCCAATAAAAAACTGGACATTCCTTTCTATTGTGTTGCCTACAACGTAAAGCATAAACGAAATGAGACCCTCACACCGCAGCCCGTTGAAAAAGCCTACTACAAAGATCTTATCACCTCTGCAAACCCAATTGATGCAGTTGTTGCGTCAAGTTCCATTCCCATTGTGTATGTTCCCAAGAAAATCAAGAAGGGCAAGACAATAAACACCTATGTGGACGGGGCAATCGCAGAGCCTGTTCCTCTTTTATCCATATACCGCAAATGGCTCATCGACCGCGAGCACGGCATTGAAAAACGCCCGAACCTTATAATTTTTGCCATAGACCCCCTCTCTTCGAAAACAAAACAAAGCTGGCTCGTTAACAATCTGCTGGGCAGGCTCCCTTTTGCAGACGTCGCCCGTTTAGGAGTGGGCGTTTTCGGCCTCGTTATGAGGGCGCGAATACACAATCAAATCGAATTGCTAAGCGAAGATCGCAACGTAAAGGTGCTAATGGTGAGCCTGCCGCTTAAAACGTCCACAACGCTTGACATTAAAATGATCCCGAGGATCATCCACGATGCGCAAACGGTCTTGCTGGAACAATTATACCGCATTGAGGAATCGCTGTGATTCTCACTTCTTTTTTAACTCCGAAATCGTCCCCTCCGGCGCCCTTGCCTCAGAGACCGTCTTTTCCTCCGCGGCCGACCCGACTTCTTTTTTCTTTAGAGCCTTCTTGATGGTTGTCGGTGCTGAGATCAACTTGAAATCATCAAAGAGTTTTTTGCGCGGCCGTTGCGCGAGGTACCTGTCACGGTATTCCTCGGGCAACGTGGAGGCAATGGACTCAATCACATTTATCCCTTTTATTAAAAGCTCCACCCCCTGCACGCGATTGCCGCGGTTGAAGACCGAACATGCCCATGAATGATAGACCTCCCAGAGCAGGTCGTGAAATTTATTTTCCGCGCACGTTTTTTCAATTGGTGCGAACAGTGAATCTATATCGCCTTCGTAGCTTGGGGCAATCATCTCGGCATTCAGGAGCTTAAGCCTGATTTTAAATTCCTCGTCCTCCGGAATTTCGGTTATCATTGAAAGCTGATTTTTGCACTCCTCGTAATCTTTTTGTTCACAGGCCAGATCCGCCTGCGCATAATAGATCCATGCATTGAGGCTTTTGTCCTTAAGCTCTGCCGCCTCATTCTTTGTGAGCCCAAAAAGCGCCTTGGCAATCTTTGGATCGCCGTAAACCCTCTCCCTGTAGCCCTCCATGAGCAGGCACCACGCCGCGAGGCCTTTGTCATTCATCTCCTGTGAAAGTTTTCGCCCCCTTTTAAAGCACTCTCCGGCCGCCTCTTCCATGCCCAGAGACAGATAAATACTTCCCTCCCGCAAAAGGTTGTAAGCGATATCCCTGATGGTGCCCAACCGCTCCTGATATGCGGACATCTTTTGAAGCAGGGGTAAAATCTCACCGTAACGAGATTCCTTTATGAATGCGCTTATCAGATTTCCCATGCTTGAGAAGAGGGAGTGCATGGCCCCCGTCTTTTCTGACAGATCAACGACTTTTTTAAGATACGGTATGGCATCCTCGTAACGCGACGCCAGCATGAGAACATAACCCATGCTGCTAATAAGGGATATTTCCTCCGCAATCATGTCGGGAGCGAGCTTTTTAAGTTGCCCTTCATAAAACGAGAGCGCCTCGTCTGTCTTTCCCTGCAGGGAAAGCACAAGCCCCAGCGAGTTGTTATGCACTTGTCGCTTTTCTTCCTCAGGCAGAAGGGCCTCCTCCTGAAGCGAGTTTTTGAAAAGTTCTGAAGCCCTTTTTAACTCTCCAGCCTGCAACTCAACATTTGCCAGTTCATTTATGATTAAGATTCTTTGAAGACGATTTTCACCCGGAAGATAATTGATCGCATTCTGATAATGTCGCCTTGCCTTCTCGAAGTCGCGCTGTTTGAATGCAAGATTGCCCCGGAGATCCTCCACTGCGGACGATTCCGTGACGGTTAACTTTTGCAGATACCCTTCAGCCTCCCGATATGATCCGGCTACCAAAAGAAGTTGCGACGCCTCCTTGAGCAGGTCGTCCCAGATTTTGGTGTTGGGGGCGGATATATTAATCGCCCTGACGAGACTGTCTGCGGCCTGATAAATTTGCTGTTTTTTCTTAAATTCACCTGAGGCTTCTTTATAATAACCGACCGCCTTTTCCACATTGCCGCTCTTCGCGGTGAAATATGCGATCTCGTTTAGAGGCGTCCCTTTAATCTTGGCGAGGCCCTCTGCAATCTTTTTGTGAAGCTCCCTTGCTCTTTTTGGTTCAATCGAGCGGATGATATCCAGGCTCAACGCCTGACTTGACACGCGGTATACGTGCCCGTCGCCCAACGAACTTTTCTCCAGAAGATCATTTCTTGCGCAGGCGTCCGCAAGGCCTGCAATGACCCTCGCGGATAATTGAAGAATGTTGGCCAGCTCAATTTCCGTTGCGGAACGGAACACCAAGGCGAGTATTGACAAAAATTCGTTTTCAGAAGGCTTGAGCGAATCTATCTTTTCTTTATACAGCAGGCCGATCTGGGGCGGCGGGAGCAGATTTTCCAGAGGTTCATTGCGGTATAAATGCGGTGCCAAAAATCGAAGCCCCTCAACCA
>Ga0315276_10000031_pt1 | contig 97493 bp, 89 predicted proteins | sample YL17G05_0_MG_FD_204542 | JGI IMG/M metagenome (GOLD analysis project Ga0315276, IMG submission 204542) | Sediment microbial communities from Yellowstone Lake, YNP, Wyoming, USA - YL17G05_0 | ecosystem: Environmental > Aquatic > Freshwater > Lake > Sediment | place: USA: Wyoming | collected...
ACGACGGCACTTTTAAAAGATCAATTTTTTTATTTGACAATTTGGAGCGGTTTAAACAGAATCCCGCCACTTTTAAAGAGAAACCATTTTAAAACATAAGGAGGCCACATGGCGAAGGAAATTTTGGTAGTCGTATCAAAGGTAAAGGAATATGTGAAGGAGAAGGGGCTTCAGACATCCGAGACGGCAGTTGAGGCGCTCTCCAACGCAGTAAGGGAATTGCTGGACAAGGCAGCCGAGCGCGCGAAGGACAACGGCCGCCAGACGATTAAGGATCGCGATATCTAAGTTGTCCCTTGATAGACGAGGAAAATTCAAAGGCCCATGGCATAAGCCAATGGGCCTTTTTGTTTTTTGTTATTAATTACAATCTCTGCAAATTTTCTCTCGGGGAAGAGGAGTTCAGAGCTGCGCCACTCCCTACGGCTATTCGTCGCGAAAATGTCGCTGGTTTCATTTTGTGAGGGAGAGTGTCCGACATCCAGTGTCGGACACCTCCCTCACATTAACCAATCGACATTTTACGCTCCTCATACGCCTGCGGTCGTAAGCGGCGCAAAATGCCCTGAACTCCTTTTCCCCTACGAAAATTTGCATTAATTCCATTAATTATAATCGTGATTCGATTGTCGCGACCCTTCTCTGGAGGTAGGGCCCGCCGCGATACTTATCATAAAAGCGCGGCTTGGGGAGAATTGATGCAAGGAAAGCGGCCTCATGTTTTCCAAGGGACGCCGCTGTGGTGTTGAAATAATGTTTGGCGGCCGCTTCGGCGCCGTACACGCCGTTTCCCCATTCGACCACGTTTAAGTAGATTTCGAGGATGCGATCCTTTGAAAGTTCACGTTCCAGTTTCAGCGCGATGAAAAACTCCTTAATCTTTCTCAGCGGATTCTTGGCAGATGAAAGATATAAATTCTTGGCCAGCTGTTGCGTTATGGTGGATGCGCCGCGTGCGAATCGCTTTTTCTTCAAATCTATTTCTACCGCCTTCTTGATGGCTTTCCAGTCGTAGCCGCCGTGCTCATAAAATCTGTCATCTTCGGCCAAGACAACGGCCTGCCGCAGATAAGGCGAAATCTTTTTCAACGGGACCCATTTCTGTTTTAACTCCTTGGGGCCATCATATTTGTTGATGAATGCGGTGGTTACAGGAGCGAAGAAGCGCAGGTGAAAAATGTATGGGAGCGCAAATGTGTCGTACAGGGAATGCATCCAGAAGAGTCCAACAAAAATAAGCGCAGCAAGCTTGAGTTTTCGTGCAGTCTCTTTTTTCATAAGTTTTAAATCCCATTAATCATCTCTTTCCAATACTCGATCAGATAAAGGGGCAAAATAAGAACGCTGCGATTGCGTGAAAGTTTTCTAAGTTCCAGTGGCGCCAGCGATACGATGGCACCAAGCGCCAGATCATATGCATCCATGTAATCAAGCACACCGCCTAAATGACTGTTTTTTATCGCAAGTGCTGACTTGCATTCAAACGGTATTACTTTGCCATTCCATTGCACGATGAAGTCCACTTCTGAGCCGGACGACGCTTTCTTCCATCCGCATAGTTCGGGATTGTCTTCAATTAAACTTAACATTGTCAGATTCTCAATCATGCCACCCAATGGTGACCTCTGAACTGAAGCCAGCGTACCTTTAAGACTTATGTCAGGCATCGCAGATTCTCTTAAGGTTTTAGCGACTCCAAGATCGAACAGATACCTCTTGGGATGAAATGCAGTCGTCGGAGATGGTCCTTTTTGTTGGATTTTGAAGATCATCTTCCAAGTCTCCAACTGTGACAGACTCTCCACGATTCTGTCATTCCTGCCGCCATCAATTATTCTCGAGACATGACTGTTCTTGAATGGCTGTCCCAGCAGATCGGCTACTGCCCGCAGCGACGCGATAAAGTAAGGCTGCCGCTCCTCTCCGAATACACGTTTGAAATCGTTGTAATAACCGAAAAGAAGATCGTTTCTTAGTTTAAGCCAGTCTCCGTTTGAGAGGTAAGTGGTGACGACTTCCGGTAATCCGCCGACTGTCATGTACTGTTCAAGGCGGTTTATCAATGCCGCATGTGCAAATTTCGAAATCTTCTTCTCCTTTATTGCACGATCAAGACTGCGATTCAGTATGTCATCGGCCGCGGAAAGAAATTCTGTGAATGCCAGAGAATTGAGGTGGAGAAAAGTCACCCTGCCGACCGGAAAGCGAACGTCATCCCTGAAGAGTCTTGCCATGCTTGAGCCGGAGAGGATGACTTGCGTCGATCGCCAGCCTTCCTTCATGAACCTAACGAATCTTCCGAGCTGTCTGCTTTCTTGAGCCTCGTCAATGAAAAGGATCTCATTTCCGCCGATTTTGAAATTGGTTTCGATACCGATTAGCTCTGTGAAATCGTCAAAATTCTTGCACTGGTCGATTTTCTCCGAGAGGCTTTTCTTTTCCTCTAGATTTATCTCTTTGAATAGGGTTGCGTTTTCATTAAGTGTCTCTCTTACCAGCGTGGTTTTTCCCACTTGGCGAGCGCCTTCGAGGATTATGACATTGTTGAATACATCTTTGTTTTCAATTAGTTGAAGGAGTTTTTTTGATAATTTACGGGGAATCATGTAATCAGTATGTAATAAAATTGACCAATATTCAACATATTTTTGTATAAAATTGACCAATTGTCGAAACAATTGCTTAGAAGTAGCCTGAGAAGATGCTGAGACCCGGTGACGTAGCGGTTGTAACGTTTTCAGCACCTGGGTGCGGCCCATGTAAGGTGTATAAACCTAAATTCAAAAAACTGGCGATGGCAAATGGCGGCAGGGCTAAATGATTAAAAGTCAGAATCTCGAAATGTAGGGTCATTTCTCTTCTTCCAGACAATAATTCTTATACCCAAATTTGTGAATTGCTGCAGGTCAACGAGCCGTGATTGACAAGAGATGGCCTATCGCTTATGGCTGATCACCAATCACCAATCACCAATCACTAAAATTATGATCAAACCGGACAAATGGATAGTCAGGATGGCTCAAGAGGGCAAGATGATCGAGCCGTTTGCGGCAGATCAGGTGAGGCACGGCATCTCCTTTGGAGTGTCTTCCTACGGATATGATTTCAGGCTTGGGTACAAGTTCAAGATATTCGAGCCGCAGGATGAAGGTGTTTTAGATCCGAAGGATTTTGCGCACATTCATTTCAAGGATTTTGAGGGAGACGTCTGCGAGATCCCGCCAAACAGCTACGTGCTGGGCCAATCACTTGAATATTTTCGAATCCCGCGTGATGTGATAACGATATGTTACGGCAAATCCACGTATGCCAGATGCGGAGTCCATGTGAATGTAACGCCGTTCGAGCCTGAATGGGAGGGATTTGCAACGCTATCTATCATCAATGGAACAAAACTTCCTGTGCGCCTGTATGCGGGTGAGGGCATAGGGCAGATACTATTCCTGGGCGCAGATGAAATCTGCTCCGTTTCCTATGCGGACAAGAAGGGAAAGTATCAGGCACAGAAGGAAATTACGATGGCGAAGGGAAAAGGATGAGTGAGAAGCCAGAAGCGAGAAGCGAGAAGCGAGAAGTCAGAGGACGTGCTCAATGCCTTTTTCTAGCATCTAGCTTCTAGCATCTAGCTTCTAATGAAATTTATGTCCTATCAAATTGACCGCAAACCGAAGATGACTTTATGGGAACGGATTTATCTTCCCGAGATCATTCGCGGCCTGTTTATCACGGGGCGCCACTTCGTCAAAAATTTCATCTTCATGGACCGGCGGATCACCATCGAATATCCGGAGCAGAAGAAGCAGCTGCCGGCCGGTTATCGTGCCGAGCACAGACTGATGAAAAGGGAAGACGGCTCAATCCGCTGCACGGCATGCATGCTATGCGCTACGATCTGCCCTTCGCAGTGCATCGATATCGAAGCGGAGGAAGTTCCCGACCCGAAGATTGAGAAGCGCGCAAAGTATTACACGATAAACGAACTTCGCTGCGTATTTTGCGGTTTGTGCGTTGAGGCCTGTCCCTGCGATGCGATACGCATGGACACTGGAAAGTACGAGAATGCGGCCTTCACAAGGTCGGCGCTGATATATAATATGGAACACCTCTTGGACAACACCCCAAAAGGCTCAAGCCCTCTTTCATCTGCGCTATAGATCTCTATGTAAATTTGTAAATTGAATCCTCTGCACAGCAAAGAAGTCAAAAAACTCCACGACGGCTCAACTAATTTCGTGATGAGTTTAAGATTGACATGAACCGTCCTTCAAAAGAATATCATCGCCATGAAAGATTTTTATCAAATTCTGGGTGTCCCCAGAAATGCAAGTCAGGATGACATAAAGAAGGCCTATCGTAGACTTGCGAAGATGTATCATCCCGATGTCACGAAGGGCGACAAGGCTTTCGAAGAGAAATTCAAGGAGATCTCCGAGGCCTACAACGTGCTGTCTGATCCTGAACAGCGCAAGAAGTACGACTTTTTTGGCGCCCAGACAGGAAGGGGAGGGCGGTGGGAGGCGCCGCCGGGATTTGATTATCGCCAATATGAGGGGCAACCGTTTACCGGTTTCGGCGATTTGGGAGATCTTTTCAGCGAACTATTTGAGATGGGCGGAATACGCCGGGGTCCGCGCCAGCGCGAATGGGGACAAGCGGCGGGTGGCGAGACACCTGTAAATGGCCGCGATACATTCACCGAGATAGAGGTGTCTTTTAATGAGGCGATTGAAGGGACGCAACGATCCATCTCGATAAAGCGTGGCGACAAGGTCGAGCATCTGACAGTCAAGATACCCGCAGGCGTGGATAACGGTTCCAAGGTTCGTGTTGCAGGCAAGGGGCAGCCGGGTTTTGGCGGCGGAAGATCGGGGGATCTCTTGCTTCACATCCGTGTGACGCCACATCCTTCTTTCTGGCGCGAAGACGCAGATATTTACACGGAGATCCCGATTACCATTTACGATGCGGTACTGGGGAGTTCTGTCGAGGTCCCGACACTTGAAGGTCATGCAAAGATGAAGATCCCCGCCGGCACCGAGAGCGGTCAGAAGTTCAGACTCGGCGGGAAGGGCGCACCCATTCTTGGAAAGAAGGGGAAGTGCGGCGACCAGTATGTCATCGTAAAGATCGTCCCTCCCAAAGATCCGCCAAGCGACCTAAAGAAAACGCTCTCCGACCTTTCCGAAAAATATCCATACGATCCAAGGAAATAGAATCTGTCTGATTTTTTGCAAATTTTCTTTCGGGGAGGCAGGTTTTGGAGCTGGTGTAATTATCTGAAAGCGCATGCATCTTGGCCATGGGGGTAGCGGCATTTGCGGCTTAGCTCCGGCTGCACGATTTTGTATCCGTCTCGGTTTTCCTCATCGTCGCGTGCAAAACGCTGTTTCTAACGGCGCGACCACCAAACCTCGCGGACAAAATCGGCATCCTCCGCCATGCCGCAAACGCCGCTACCTCCAAGGCCAAATATGTTGCATACCCTTCCCAAAATAAAATTTAAAGTAGTTATGTGAAGGAGTATGCATTTTGGCTGAAAATCCTTTACAAATATATAGTTGCGAACTAAGAAGCCATAAGAAATTTGAGGAGGTTTTATGACTCAATCTGTCATCGTTTCTGCAGCTAGGACGCCGGTTGGGAGTTTTCAGGGTGCGCTTTCACCATTTAGGGCGCCGGATCTCGGGGCCTTTGCAATTCGTGAGGCGATTGCGCGCGCAAAGATAAAGCCGTCGGATGTCAATGAAGTGATCATGGGTTGCGTTCTTCCTGCAGGACTTGGACAGTCGCCGGCGCGCCAAGCGGCACTTGGTGCCGGACTTCCAAAAGACATCACGGTTCTCACCATCAACAAAGTCTGCTCTTCGGGTCTTCGCGCGGTGATGCTCGCCGATCAGATCATACGCTCCGGAGATTGCGAAGTGGTTGTGGCCGGCGGAATGGAGTCGATGACCAATGCCCCATATACGCTTCCAAAGGCGCGCGGCGGATACAGGCTTGGCAACGGCGAGATCATCGATGCAATGGTCTTTGACGGTCTCTGGGATATCTTTACCAATCAACACATGGGAAGCTGCGCAGATCTTTGCGCAAAAAAATACGGCTTCACGCGCGAGCAGCAGGATGAATTTGCGGTGAAAAGTTACCGCAAGGCGCTGGCGGCGATTGAAACAGGCGGTTTCAAGGCGGAGATCGCCCCCGTGCAGATCAAGCAGAAAAAAGGCGAACCCACTATTTGCGATACTGATGAGGATCCGGGCAAGGTGAAGTTCGAAAAGATTCCGACGTTGTCGCCTGCATTCAACAAGGATGGAACGGTAACTGCGGCAAACGCCTCCTCGATTTCCGATGGCGGCGCAGCACTCGTAGTGATGAACGAGGCAAGGGCAAAAAAGGAGGGGTTAACTCCCCTTGCGCGTATTGTGGCTCACGGTTCGCACTCACACGATCCTGAGTGGTTCACGACGGCGCCGATCTTCGCATCCAAAAAAGTTCTAGAAAAGTCGGGATGGAAGGTTTCTGATGTCGATCTCTTTGAGCTCAACGAGGCCTTCTCTGTCGTAACGATGGCGGCGATCAAGGAGCTGAATCTGGATCCTCTAAAGGTAAACGTAAAGGGCGGGGCTGTTGCTCTTGGACATCCAATCGGCGCATCGGGCGCGCGAATTCTTACGACGCTGCTTTATGCGATGAGGGATCGCGGTGCAAGACGCGGCCTTGCATCGCTTTGCAACGGCGGCGGCGAGGCAACGGCGATGGCGGTCGAAGCGTGTTAACACTTCCCCTCCTTTGTAAGGAGGGGAGAGGGGAGGTAGATCGGATCTACCCCACCCATCCTCCCCTTACAAAGGGGAGGAGCTTGTATAAATGGGAGGGTGACAATGACAATCAAAACCATCGGCGTAATCGGTGCCGGGCAGATGGGAGCGGGTATTGCTCAGGTCTTTGCCGCCGCGGGATACAATGTCGTAATGCAGGATATCAAAGAAGAATTCTGTGCGCGGGGACTCAAGGGAATCGGCGCCTCGCTTGAAAAGATGGTTGCGAAGGGAAAACTCTCAAATGAAGATCGTGAGGCGACACTATCACGAATCAAGACTACGACGAAGATCGAAGATCTCAAGGGCGGTGATTTTGTCGTCGAGGCGGCAACGGAAAACATCGATTTAAAACTCGATATATTCAGAAAGCTTGATCAGATCCTGCCGACCAATGCTGTGCTGGCATCAAACACCTCCTCTATATCCATTACAAAGATTGCGGCTGCAACAAAACGTCCGACAAAGGTCATCGGCATGCATTTCATGAACCCTGTGCCGGTTATGAAAGGTGTGGAGGTAATACGAGGTCTGGCCACTGACGACGAATCTGAAAAACTTGTTGCCGATTTGATTTCAAAACTCGGCAAGACTATGGTGCGATCTGGCGATTCGGCGGGATTTGTTGCAAATCGGATCCTGACGCCGATGATCAACGAGGCGATCTATACGCTCCATGAAGGTATCGCATCGCGTGAGGACATCGATAACTGCATGACCGCATGCTGCAATTTCCCGATGGGACCGCTGGTCCTTGCTGATTTGATCGGTCTTGACACGTTGCTCACAATACTCAATGTGATGCATACGGAGCTTGGCGATCCGAAATACAGGCCATGTCCGCTCTTGAGAAAATATGTTGATGCAGGCTGGCTGGGCAGGAAGACGGGAAAAGGATTTTATCAGTATTAAGAAGCGAAAAACGCAAAGCGCAAAGCTAAAAACTAAAACGGAAAATTTAAAACACATGTTCTTAACAAAAGTCTTTGAATTTAAGTTTTGAACTTTGGTTCTGCATTTTGCGCTTTGAATTTTGCGTTTAAATCATGGAGGGTATATGGAGTTAAAAAACATTCTCTTGGAGTATTCCGAAGGTATTGGCGTATTGAAGATCAATCGCCCCGACGTCATGAACGCCTTGAATCTTGAAACCGTCAAAGACATATCCGTCGGCATCAAGAAATTGGAAGACAACAGGGAAGTCAAAGTTATCATCGTCACCGGCAGCGGTGAGAAGGCATTTGTCGCCGGCGCGGACATTGCGGCGATGAAGGAGATGAGCGAGGATAATGCTGAAGAATTTGCGGAGCAGGGCCATCACTGCATGCAAATCATCGAGGAGTGTTCAAAACCGGTGATTGCGGCAGTTAACGGCTATGCGTTGGGTGGGGGGACGGAACTTGCCCTGGCGTGCGATTTCATCTATGCAGCACAGAACGCAAGGTTTGGTTTACCCGAGGTCAAACTGGGAATCTTTCCCGGTTTCGGCGGCACACAAAGACTGCCGCGGGCCGTTGGAATGCCGCGGGCGCGTGAGTTGATCTTCTCAGGAAAAATGATCACAGCGCAGGAGGCGTTTGAATGGGGGATGGTGAACAAGGTTGTGCCTTCTGATCAGCTCATGAATGAGGCCACGGCGGTGGCAAAGGAGATCGCCGCCAATGGAATCGTCGCAGTCGGTCTTGCAAAACGCTCCGTCAACATCGCTTTGAGGAAATATTTCGTCGAAGGGCTGGAGTTTGAAAGAAGGACATTTGTTGAAGCCTTTAAAACCGATGATAGATTAGAGGGGATGTCCGCTTTTCTGGAGAAGAGAAAGCCGGAGTTTAAGGGGAGGTAGATATAAAATCCCCCCTTGCCCCCCCTTTGCAAAAGGGGGGTGTGGGGGGATTTGAGGGGCATATTATGGATCTCACACTTACCGATGAACAACGAATGCTGCAGGAAATGGTGCGAAATTTTGCGCAGAAGGAGCTGGCGCCCGAGGCGGCAAGACTTGACGAGGAATCGGAATTTCCTGCCATCGCGGTAAAAAAACTTGCGGAATTAGGACTCATGGGGATCATGGCGCCGCCGGAGCTCGGTGGAGCAGGGATGGATCCTCTCTCGTATGTCATTGTCCTTGAAGAGATAGCCGCCGCGTGTGCCTCCACTGCTGTAACATTGTCCGTGAACAACTCGCTCTATCTCGATTGCATTTTGAAATACGCAAACGACGCGCAGAAGAAGAAATACGTCCCCGAATTTGCCCAGGGGAAAAAGCTCGGAGCCTATGCCCTTTCTGAACCCGGCACGGGTTCTGACGCGGCAAACCAGAAGACGACGGCGGTGCTTAAGGGAGACAAATACATCCTGAACGGCACGAAGAATTTCATCACTAACGGCCCGCATGCGGATGCGATGATGATCTATGCGATGACCGACAAGGAAAAGCGGCATAAGGGCATCTCGGCATTCATCGTTGAAAAGAATTTTCCGGGCTACAAAGTGGGGAAGATTGAAAAGAAGTTGGGCATCAGGGCGTCTTCGACATCCGAGATTGTCCTCGATAATTGTGAAGTGCCGAAGGAGAATCTTTTAGGCAAGGAAGGCGACGGCTTTACGATTGCCATGGCCACGCTGGACGGCGGGCGCATCGGGATAGCGGCACAGGCAGTCGGCATTTCGCGCGCGGCATTTGAAACCGCCGCAAAATATTCAACAATGCGCGAGGCGTTTGGAAAGCCGATTTGTGATTTTGAAGGCATCCAGTGGAAACTTGCCGACATGGCCATGAAAATAGATGCGGCGCGCCTGCTTATGTACCGCGCTGCATGGCTCAAAGGTCGCGGGCAAAAGCATACCAAGGAAGCTGCGATGGCCAAACTCTTTGCATCCGAGACTTCCATGGAAGTGACCAAAGAGGCGATACAGGTGCTGGGTGGCTACGGTTACTGCAAGGAGTATCCGGTCGAACGCTTCTTCCGCGATGCGAAGATTACGGAGATATACGAGGGCACGAGCGAAATTCAGCGCATCGTTATTGCGAAGAATGTGCTGAAGGAAATCGTAGGATAATTCTCCCCCTTTGTAAGGGGGAGTTAGAGGGGGTAGAACCTAATTTAAACACGATCTACCCTCCCCAACCCTCCCTTACAAAGGGAGGGAATGGGTTGAGAAACAGCCTCTACTAAAGTAGGGAATTACCGAAATTAATATGCACGAACGTAAAAAAGAGTTCACAACGATCTCGTCCCGCCCGATAAGACAAATTTATGGTCCTGAGGATCTAAGCAATTTCGATTACAATCGTGATCTTGGCGCGCCCGCTCATTATCCCTTCACGCGCGGGATTCATTCCACAATGTACCGCGGCCAGATCTGGACGATGCGTCAGTTTTCAGGATTCGGGACTGCTGTAGAAACAAACAAACGCTACAAATTTCTCCTTGAACATGGTCAGACCGGCCTGTCAGTCGCCTTCGATTTCCCGACACTCATGGGATATGACTCGGATCAGGAGAGATCGCAGGGCGAGGTCGGCAAGTGCGGAGTTGCCATCGACACGCTTGCGGATATGGAAACGCTCTTTGACGGCATCCCGCTCGATAAAGTCACGACTTCGATGACGATCAACGGCCCGGCCTGTGTTTTGCTTGCGATGTATCTCGTCGTTGCTGAAAAGCAGGGGGTTTCATGGGATAAGGTCGGCGGCACCGTTCAGAATGATGTCCTGAAGGAATTTATTGCCCAGCATTCATGGGCCTTCCCGCCGGAACCCTCCATGCGCGTTGTTGTGGACATGATCGAATTCTGCACAAAGCATGTTCCGAAATGGAATACCATCTCGATTTCCGGCTATCACATCCGCGAGGCCGGCTCCACGGCCGCGCAGGAGCTGGGTTTAACACTGGCAGACGGCATTGCATATGTCGATGCCGGCATAAAGCGGGGCCTCGATGTGGACGAGTTTGCGCCGCGGCTTTCATTTTTCTTCAACGCGCACAACGATTTCTTCGAAGAGATTGCAAAATATCGTGCAGCCCGCAGGCTCTGGGCAAAGATCATGCAGGGCAGGTTTCACGCCAAAAAAGAGCGTTCGTGGATCTTGAGGTTCCATACGCAGACGGCCGGCTGCTCGCTCACCGCCCAGCAGCCCTATAATAATGTGGTGAGGACGACTGTTCAGGCGCTTGCCGCGGTGATGGGAGGCACGCAGTCGCTTCACACCAATTCGCTCGATGAGACGCTGGCGCTCCCGACTGAGAATGCGGTGCGCATTGCCCTTCGCACGCAACAGATCATTGCGCACGAATCGGGAGTGACCAATACAATCGATCCGCTTGGCGGCTCTTATTTTGTCGAGGCGCTTACCAACGAACTGGAGCGCGATGCGCGTGAGATAATTGATAAAATTGATCAAATGGGCGGGATGCTAAAGGCGATTGAAATTGGATGGCCGCAACGCCAGATTGCGGAGGCGTCCTATCGGTACCAAAAGCAGATTGAATCGAAGGAAAAAATCATTGTCGGCCTAAATGATTTTGTGGTTAAAGACGAAGCGCCGATTGAGATACTCAAGATCACTGATAAGACACAGTCTGCCCAGATTGAGAGGCTCAAGAAAGCGAAGGCTAAACGGGACGACGCAAAGGTCAGGCAGAGGCTTTCCTCTCTTAGGGAAGCGGCGAAGACCAATAAAAATGTCATGGAACCGCTTCTTGATTGCGTGCGTGCCTATGCGACACAAAATGAAATGATCGAGACGATGCGGTCTGTGTTTGGGGAATATAGAGACCCGGCGATTTTTTAGTCTTCGAGCGAGGCCGTGAGGCCGAGTCGAGAAGCGAAGTGAGTTCTCGACTCACGCTCATTTCACTCGCGTTCGCTCGAACAATATGAAGGAGGAAGGTGGAAAAACGAATTCGCATTTTAGTAGCAAAGCCCGGGCTTGACGGTCACGACCGCGGTGTGAAGGTTGTCGCGCGTGCGCTGCGCGATGCGGGCTATGAAGTGATCTACACGGGCCTTCATCAGACACCCGAGATGATTGTCTCCGCCGCGATTCAGGAGGATGTGGATGCGATCGGACTTTCAATACTCTCCGGCGCACACCTGCATCTTTTTAAGAAAGTCATTGATCTTCTGCGCGCGCAAAAGGCGGAGGATATCAAGATTTTTGGCGGCGGCATCATTTCGGATGAAGATGTGGCCCTGCTCAAGAAAATGGGCGTGGGTGAAATCTTTAATCCCGGGACATCAACAGATAATATTGTTTCGTGGGTGAAAAGGCATGTGAAGGTGAAATGAACAATCCCTCCCCTTTGTAAGGGGAGGTTAGGTGGGGTAGATATACCTCCCCTGACCCCTCCCCTTCGACTCTGCTCAGGGCAGGCTTACAAAGGAGGGGATAATTCGGAGGTTATCATGAAGCGCGTTGCAATCATCGGGGCGGGATCGACAACTTATAGAATAAAGAGTCCAGATGTTTCATACCGCGAGATGATATTTGATGCGGCTACGAAGGCCTATCGGGATGCGGGGGTCACGCACAAAGACATCCAGAGTTTTGTGACCTGTGCGGAAGATCTAAACGAAGGCTATTCTATTGCGGATGAATACACGCCCGATCAGTTAGGTGCCGTGCTCAAGCCCATGCAGACCGTGCCCGGAGATTTCATACAGGGTCTTGCGACGGCGTACATGATGGTCACCGCCGGTCTTTTCAAGATCGTGGTTGTGGAGGCACACAGCAAATTTTCAAACCTCAAGACGCCAAATGAGATACAGGCGTTTGCGCTTGACCCCGTTTACAACCGTCCGCTGAATTTTAATCCGCATTTCGTTGCAGGCCTCGAGATGAACCGCTATCTGCATGATTCCGGCAACAATGCGTCCCAGTGCGCCGCAGTCGTCGTGAAAAACAGAAAGAACGCCCTCAAGAACCCGCTCGCGGCATACGGCGCCGATTTGAATTTGAAGGACGTAGAATCATCCGAAGAAGTGTCGTGGCCGCTCCGAAGGCATGATATCAGCGGCAAGGCCGATGGTTGCATTGTGATGGTCATAGCCGATGAAGATACTGCCAAAAATTTGTCGAAAAAACCGGTCTGGATCAAAGGGATCGGATGGTGTTCCGACACGCCGGGACTCGAGACGCGCGAGTGGGGACGTGCGGTCTATGCCGAGCTTGCTGCAAAGAAGGCATACCAGATGGCCGGCATCAATAATCCCGCGAAGGAAATCGACGTGATCGAAGTGGATGACGAATATTCCTATAAGGAACTTGAGCATCTGGAGGCATTGGGATTTTGCAAAAAGGGTGAGGCGGGGAAGATGGTTAATGAACTGCCGTCCAATATCTCCGGCGGAAGCTTGGGGATGGGGCACCTGCTCGAGGCGTCCGGTGCGGCAAGGACATACGAAATTGTGACGCAGCTTCGCGGCGATGCGGGCAAACGCCAGCTAAAGAAGGCAAATGCGGGTCTGGCGCAGAGCTGGAGAGGCGTGCCGACGACCACGGGTGCCGTGGTTATATTGGGGAACTAGTAGTCATTGCGAGCGTAAGCGAAGCAATCTCGAGGTTTTTATGGAGTTGCTTCGTCACTTCATTCCTCGCAATGACAATCGGAGGTCCTATGAGAAAAGTAGCCATAGTTGGTGCAGGAATTACTAAGTTTGTTCGACGGGCACAGGAAACCGGCAAGGAACTTTCTTTTGAAGCGGCGCGCATGGCGCTTGATTCATGCGGGCTCACTTTGAAGGACGTCGATGCCGTTACACACGGGACTGCACCTGATGCGTTCGACGGCGTGCACATGAAGGGGGAGTATCTAAGCGATGGATCCGGCGGATGGCGAAAACCCTACATGCGCAACTTCGTTGGCGGCGGGACCGGCGTGTTTTCTCCTATTCATGGTTTTTTTCATGTGGCATCAGGACTAGCTGATGTCTGTCTCGTTGTCTGTGAAGAGAAGATGTCCTCCTGCCATCCTCATCCGCAGGGGGCGTTCAAGACGATCTTCGATCACACGCTGGAGCAGCCGTTAAATCCAACTCTCATCTGGATATTCGCGCTCGAGATGAACCGCTACATGAATCGATACGGGCTGACGAAGAAGGACATCGCACTCGTGTCCGTGAAGAATAAAAAGAACGCCTTGGATCATCCAGCAGCGCAAATTCCCGAAGACATAACCGTTGAGGATGTCCTGAAATCTGAAACGCTGGCATGGCCCGTCAATCGCCTGGATATAAGCCCGGCGTCCGACGGCGCCGCAGCAATAGTTCTGACAAGCGAGGAGAGGGCGAAGAGAATCACGGATAAGCCGGTCTGGATATCGGGCGTTGGCTGGAATATCGACACGGCATATTGGGCGACAAAGGATCTTTATTATCCTCGTTACGTTGAGAAGGCGGCGCGTCAGGCATATGAGATGGCGGGGATCAAGGAACCGCATAAAGAAATTCAGGTTGCCGAGCCATATGATCCCTTCAGTTACAAGGAGCTGCATCACATGGAGGGATTGCTCTTATGCAAAAAAGGCGAGGCGGCAAGGCTTACTGCAGACGGCGTGACGCAAAGGACCGGCAATCTGCCGACATGCCCGTCTGGCGGGGCGCTGGGTGTGGGCAATCCAATCGCCGCAACGGGTCTTATGAAGGTGATTGAAATCTTTTTGCAGCTGCGAGGCGAGGCGGGAAAGCGTCAGATACCGGGCAATCCCAAGGTGGGCGTAGCGCAGGCGTGGGGCGATTTGATGCAGGTGGGGACGGTTGTGGTATTACGGAGTGCATAAATATTCCTCTCCTTTGTAAGGAGGGGGTAGGGGAGGTAGACCAATCAAATTCGAATATCAAAATTCGAAACAATTGGTTTTGAACATTTGAATTTTGATTATTTGAATTTGTTTAGAATTTAGTATTTTGTATTTAGGATTTTAAAGGGAGGATTCATGTTTCTCGAAAAATTTAAACTCAAAGGAAATGGTCTTTCATCATCGGATCTAAGGGAAGGCAAAGTGTTGACGATTCCGCATCATCCCAAACTGCAATACGCTTGGGATGCCGGGCAGGCGGTCGGGCGATACCTGGAGGGGCTCAAGGAGGGCAAGCTCATCGGGAAAAAATGCAAAGATTGTAACCGCATCATGATCCCGCCGAGGATGTTTTGTGAATTGTGTTTTCGTCCATCAGATGAGTGGGTTACACTCAAGGACACGGGTACAGTGAATACATTTTCCATCTGTTATGTGAACTGGGATGCGTCGCGCCTGCCGCAAGGTGCAAAACCGCATTTACCCGCGGTGATCGAAATCGATGGGGCATCTGAGGGCATGGGGATTTTACATCTTCTGGGCGAGGTGGATCCAAAGGACATAAAGATCGGCATGAAGGTCAAGGCGGTCTGGAAACCGGCAAATGAAAGGATTGGGGCGATTACGGATATACGATATTTTCGACCGCTATAGAGGGCTACTAATTGCGGATCGCAGGAGGCTTAAGTCTTATTGTTCGAGCGAGTCCGCAGTGAGGCGGACGAGTTGAGAACTGTATGTGCTTCTCGACTCACTGTGTTCGCTCGAAGGATAAAGACTAAACGATTCGCGATCAGCGATATGCAATTAGCGATAAGCTATAATAGTTGGCACAGGAGGACACAATGACTGAACCAAGAAAATGGGAAGGCGAGATTCCGGTACATTATCTTTATACCTTCGGTCTTGCGGGCGAGAAATTTTTCCGCGAGATTAAAGATCGCGGGACATTTGTCGGCACGCGCTGCGATAAATGTGATGTTACGTATGTTCCTCCCCGCATTTACTGCGAGCGGTGTTTTGCGGAGCTCAATAATTACAAAGATGTGGGGACCATGGGAACGGTTGAAACCTACACCGTGTGCCATGAATCATTGGAAGGAGGCAGGCTTTCAAAACCGGAGGTCATCGCCTGTGTCCGGATCGATGGAACCGGCGGCGGACTTGTGCATAGACTTGCAGGCATCGAGCCATCAAAAATCAAAATCGGCATGAAGGTAGAAGCAGTTCTTGCAGAACCCAACAAACGTACCGGCAGCATCTCAGACATCCTCCATTTCCGTCCCCTATAACATCGTATAATGCCTGTGTCCGACACGTGTCCGACACGTGTCGGACACCTTAATAATATCAATATGTTAAGTCATTATTCCGAGGATACTGTTATCACATCTAAAAGAAATTTGTAATTTTCTGCTTAGTGGCGAGATAATTGTCTTTGTAAATCAACTAATTATAAAATTGTTGCATAAAATCACGCAACTTTTTTTGGAGGTGGCCGATAATATCAGTGGAGGGATAGAAGCAAGATGCTAGAGGCAAGAAGCAAGAAGCAAGAAGCAAGAAGCCGGAAAGAAAACAAACGTTTGGGGGAAAAAATTTAAGGAGGTAAATATGTTTTCAGGCGGTCAATTTGCTTACAATTCCAGTAAATGCGCCGGTGTGGATCCTTCAAAGCAAAGCAGTTGTCTGGAACGGTTGGAGTGGATCGAATCAGCGGTGAAGGATTTTTGCGATAGTAACGCCCATCGACCCCCTATATGTCAAGGCGTTGATCGGCCTAGTGTCGCACAGCGAAAGGTGACACTCCCCGCGACGTTTGCAGATCTTCCTGACGGAGTGAAGAATGACCTGCCCACACAAAATTATCTGGGACAATATGGACATAGTGATCAGGCAAAGGTGGAAGCGGTCTATAACAGCATCATGGCCGGAAATGGCGTTCCCGATGCGGGAACCCCGCCGGCGAGCGGAGGGTCCGCAACCGCCCAGCCTGTAAGTATCCAGCCTACGGCTGCTCCTGCTGCAACCACTTCATCTCGAAGCGGCATAGGGCTTGTTTTAAAACTACACACTGAAGTCCCCGGCTTTAAGATGGGAGGGACAGGATTTGAAGCGGGATCGGTTTATACCGGAAGCGGTAATTCATACACTACCTTCTGGCCGGGCATCGGTGGAAGCGCCGAGCTTCGTTTTGGCAAACGTCTCTTTGGAGGCGTCGGTCTCGATATCACCGGCTATGCTTCTTCACTGCTTCGCGATGCCGATGGAAATCCTTATAGAGACGGTACAATGCTCAAGATAGCTGTCTTGGGAAGATTGGGCTATTCAATACCCGTTCATAAGGATGTCTCTATCGATATCTCAGGTGTGGTGCAACTCGGCGGCGTCGGAGCGGCTTCCGGCCAGGTGCTTCAAGAAAGAGGCGGTTACGATAGTTACTGGTCAGTGTATTTGAGCGCCGGTGCTGAAGTAGAGGCAAATATCAAAATTAGTGACGGCTGGAGTGTCGTTCCGTTCTTGGGGCTAGGGGTGATGTATGCCCGCAAGACAATGCAGAGCGGGCCCGACAGTGAAAATATAGAGACATCATTTGAACCTCAAAAAATGGGGCCGGCATTTGTTCGCCTCGGTGTAGGATTTAAATACAACTTTTAAAGGGGATTAAAAAGGGCAAGGGTCAAATAAATTTTTGGGGAGGTACCCAATGAGTTATAAACGAATTATTAACAAAATGATAGGCATTGCGGCGCTTGCCACGATCCTGCTTGCGCCTGCAACGGTGTTTGCAGAACGCTATGCCTACAACCACACGACATACTCGGATTGCTGGGTTACAAGCCATCTTTGGCAGCCCAACCCGCCCGGCCGGGACAATCTGACTTTGTTGCGTGCCCTTTATCATGCAAACCGCAAGGGGAAAAGTGATTATGGGTGCCGCCAAATGATCCATCTTCGCCCGGATAATAACGTGATCGTTGTTAAGAGCCCCATAATTATAGAAGAGTCGGGTGCAAATGAGACCAGCCCGTTTACAATTGTTGGCGAGGGCTGTCCTGCCGGACAGGATTGCAAGGAAGGCGACATGAGCAGCGGTGCAGACATGGACAATCCGGCACGCACCGATTATGTAGTATTGGAGGCCGCCGCCGATTTTCGTCCGGATGCTAATTATCCATGCATGATAAATATCGACGGCCCTTATGTGAAATTTGACCGCATTATTGTTAAGGACGTTCCTGACGGAATGGATGCGGTTTGCATGAACTCATCCAACGCCGTTATGGAAGACACCCACATCAATTCAAATAGCGGCGGTAGCGCCTTTGTTTTTGGTGCAAACAGCACGAACAGTATTGTGAAGTCAACTTCAAGTGTAACAGGCGTGCCTGGATACGGAATTGTTTTCGGCGGCGCCAGCGAAGATTCGCTTTCCAACGCACTACTTGACGCCGTTGACCCCGATCCCACAGTCACAAACAATTACGGGCTTGCCATGCCGGATGATGCTGCACAAAAGTTTACGATCAGCATGGGCGGTGTTGACCGCTTCTTCAAGAATGACATTTCGAAGATAAAAATTATTACCAAGAGCCTGCAGGAACTTAAGAATCCTTATCCTGCCAATCCTCAAGAAGCCAATGAGGATTACATATTCCTGCGCGGCTGGGTTGTTGAAGACAACGGCAGCGGAGACAATTGCACCATGCCCGGCACCAACAAGGCCACACGCGTTCAAATTTACAATAACAAGGGATTCTACGGTTACATCGGTCCGTGGAACGGGAAAAACGGCCTTGGAAGCCAGAAGGGTCTTGAGGGTTATATATCGGCATATTTCAAGAAGAATGATCCGGATACGCAGCAAATCATGATGATTCCCGAGGCCGCTGGCGGGCAGGTGGGACAGCCCACAAGGCCCATTGCCATGACGGGAACCGCTGATGGCGATTGTCCGGCACGCAACCTCGGCACGGGTACAAATACAAACGATCCGAACGACCCCAATAATCCTACAACCGGCACCACATGTTTCACAAGCGTTGCGGAGTGCCGCGCCAACATGGGTGTGATCGGTGAAGAGTACAAGCGTCCGATAGCGCCGGGATGCGACAGTGACGGCGACGGCCTCATGGATGACACGGAAGATCAGAACTTGAACTGCGCATGCGATCAGGGCGAGACATGCTGGTACAATCCTGACACGGACGGCGACGGAGTTCCGGATGGTGCAGGCGATGAAATCATGTGCAAGGGTCCCAATCCTAACGATCCAACGCAGGAGCTTACTCTGCCATCATGCACCGGCGCGACAAATGCGGCGACCGCCGATTTCGATGGCGACAGCGTTCCCAATGCCCTTGACAACGACAGCGACAATGACGGCCGTCCTGATTACAAGGAAGACCGCAACCTCTATTATGAAAAGATTTTGCAGACCCTGACGGACTCCAAGGGTATCCTCTATAAGTTCAAGGGGCTCTTTGAGTTGCATGCCCTTCAATTTCAGGGGAAGGCTATTGAGTGCAACCTCGACAACCGCAGGGATATAGGTATCCGTTATGACTGGTATATCACAACCTATGCGAGCAGCGATCCGCTTGCAACGATGACTGCCCTGCCGCAACTCCTTGTCAACGGATTCCCGCAAGAAGAGGCGGGCGTGGACCAGGGCTCCAGGAGACTTGAAATTTTGCAGTGCCGCCATCAGGCGCTTAGCTCGCCTGACAACTTCAACGGCACATATCAGCAGAATAATCTGGAAACCATGATGCTGGGTGTTGACACAGATGACGACGGCTGGTGCGACGGCGACGGTACAGCCTGCGATACAGCGGGGAAACAGAAGACCGACCATTGCCCGACGGTTGCCGACACAACCAACCAGTGCGGCCTCATCCCCTGCAGATCTGACGTGCTCCTCTACGGTGTCAATCCCACCTACGTACAGGTTGACGGCATAGTCCCAACCGGTTTGAAGAAGGACGGCAACTATGAGATCGCCTTCTATCAGACGGACAATGATGGCCATGTCGTCATGGGTGAAAACGGAAAACCAAAGCCCAGACCGTGGACCGAGATCCAGAGCATCTGCTTCGGCGACATCGATGAAGACGGCATCCCCAACTGTGTTGAGTCGCCGACCAGCGTGTGCAATGTTGATACCATTACAAGCCTGGATCCCAGCAAGGCCGATACGGACAACGACGGATTGATCGACGGATTCAAGGGCGGTGCAGATGAGGATGTCTGCCCGCAAACGTCCGGCGCTGCAAACGTCGACAAGTTTGCAGAAGGCAAAAAGAACTACAGCTGTGATCCCGAAAAGGTATACGAAAGACTGCCGATACTCTCCTGCTTCCTTGATCGCGACAACGACGGTCTGCGCGACTGCGATGAAGACAGGGAAATGAACGGCAAGTTTGACAATATCGTGCTGGGTATCGACGGCATCGGCAAGACGGAATCAAATGCGCTCTCCAAGGATTCGGATGTAGACGGCATGCCAGACGGCCTTGAAGTCTACGGCTGGCCTAAGGCAACCAACCCGGCCGATCCGGATACCGACCATGACACGCTCAACGATAAAGACGAAGACCGCGATCATGACAGCGTTATCAACTTCTCGGTACATCAGGGTTCGGACGGCTGTCCCGATGCCATGATGCGCGACACAGATCCTCTCAACCCGGATTCCGATGCTGACGGTCTCATGGACGGCGTTGAAGTGACCGGAAGCATGATTGTCGGTCAGGATTTCATCAACCTCATTGCCCAGCTCGACGCCTTCACAACCGGAGGAATCGATCTGGTGTCCGATCCGACATCGGCTGACAGCGACAATGACGACCTCAAGGATAATGAAGAGTACAACGGCGTCATCATGTACAACGACTCCAACCCCTGTATGGTAGATTCAGACGGAGACAGCGTCAGTGACAAGGAGGATTTCTGTCCGCTCAATGCGACGTACAGCGATGAGGCAAACTGCGGCCCGCTGACGGGAGGAGCCGATTCCGACCGCGACGGGTTGTCGGATATACAGGAGCGAAAGATCGGTACAGATCCCAACAATCCCGACACCGACGGCGACGGCTTGAAGGACGGAGATGAAGATACCAACCACAACGGTATCTACGAGCCGAATCGTGGCGAAATGAACCCGTTGGCTACGGATACAGATAACGACGGCTTGAACGACGGTATGGAAGTCCGCTACGGTTCAAATCCGACAAATTCGGACTCCGATGGCGACTGCATACCTGACGGTGTCGAAGATATGAATCAGGACGGCATATATCAGGCCGGCACAGAAACCAATGTCCTCTCGCCTGATACCGATGGTGACGGATTGCCCGACGGTAAGATCGGCGGTCTGGGCGAAGACATGAACTGCAACGGCACACGAGATACGGATTCGGAAGGTCGCTGGCTCGAGACGGATCCCAGGCTCTTCGACTCCGATTATGACGGTGACTCCGACTACGAGGAAATCACCTACGGCGGATATCCGAACCCCTCGGCCAACATGGACCGCGCGACATCCGGACATCAGGGCTGCATGAGCATAGCAGGTGGCAGCCCGCTCGCGCCCAGCAGCATGATCTATGTGTTCGGGTTGTTATTGATGGTAAACAGGATAGTTTCCCGTTGCTTGAGGAAGGATAGGGTGAAGTAACAGTTGTAAATCCCCCCTAACCCCCCTTTGCAAAAGGGGGATGGGGGGATTGAAAAATAACTCCCCCAGAGGCCCCGGGTTTCGCATATTGCGTCCCGGGGTTTTATTTCGGGTGCGCGGGCAATTGTCTCGCTACGGCTCCTCGCTTCAAACGCCAGCTCGTCGCCTGCGCCTCGGTCAGCGCTATATCAGATGGCTCCTGATCGCGCCGCCCTCAGACGCCGCTACGACAATTGCCCGCGCACCCTCCATGGGCGATTGCCATTGCACGCGCTGCGGCATCCTCTGCTCGCTCCCCTCCGTTCCCTGAATAAACTAGCGAATTTTCTCCATGCCGGGTCGCTGTGCGAGGATCCCGCATCGCGTGCAATCCCAACGCACTCATCGTGTGGTTTATTCTATGATCTTCTTGATCGCTTCCCGTTCGCGCTGTTTGTATTGGAACATCTGGATGTTGCGCTTGTAGGAAAGGGCTCTTTGATCGTTGGGGGCGATGGCAAGGACCTGATCGGCGTACTTGAGGCAATTTGGAAAATCCTTCATTTCATAATAGAGACCCATGAGCTCGGTGAGGATTATCTTCTTGGGATCCGGTTGTAAATCCCCCCTTGCCCCCCTTTGCAAAGGGGGGGTGGGGGGGATTTGCTGAAGCGCCTTTTCAAAAGTTGCTATGGCCTGCTGATAATTTTTTTGTGACCGGTATATCTGCGCAGACATAAAGAGCAGCATGAAATTATTGGGGTCGGTTTTCAGGGCCTGATCGATCTCCGCAATCGCCTTGTCAAACTGATCCGCCTGATAATAGAGCCTGCCCAAATGCTCATGAATCCTTTTTGTATGTTCATAATCCGGATACTGGCCCGGTAGTTTTTGTGCGGCCTGCTCAAGATACGTCGCAGCATCCTTATATTTTTTTACTGATTCGTAATAGATCCCCAGCTTGAAAAGGAGCAGACCATCCCGGCAACCCGAGTTGTATGCCTTCTGCATGAAGACAAAACCGGTCTGAAGATCCCCGCTGTCCATGGCCTGAAATGCAGCCTTGACCATCCCGTCCCATTTTTCAGACCTCTGGCCGCTTTTTTGGTAAAGGGCATAATCATCAGCAAATGAAGGTGGTGCCAGCAAGGCGAGAAAGGCCAGAAAGGCCGCCAAAGACAGCAATTTATGTGAGATGAAAGAGGTTTTTACCGTAGTTCCTCCCCTTTGTAAGGGGAGGATGGGTGGGGTAGATCTACCTCCCCTGACCCCTCCCCTTCGACTCTGCTCAGGGCAGGCTTACAAAGGAGGGGAAACCGGCTGAATTTCAGCTTGCGTAATATAACACCCCATGTTAAGGGACGGCAACATTTTTCGCAGTAATCCGTTTAGAATACAAGGAGTTCTATAAAGACAATGTATTTTTAGGTGAATGGAGGACAAAAATCCTAAGCACTAAATTCTAAATCCTAAACAAATTCAAATGACCAAAATTCAAATGTCCGAAACCAGTCGTTTCGAATTTTGATATTTGGATTTTGAAATTGTTTAGAATTTCGATATTTGGATTTAGGATTTTAATAAGGAGGAATTATGTCCGTAGCAGTGGATGTAAAATTGATGCTTGAATCAGGTGTTCATTTCGGCCATCAGACGAGAAAGTGGAATCCCAAGATGCGTCCATATATTTATACGGAGCGGGACGGCGTTCATATCATTGACCTTGCCCAGACCGCCTCGCAGGCCGAGCGCGCTTATAAATTCATAGCCGATACCGTGGCCCTTGGTAGCCAGGTCCTCTTTGTCGGCACCAAGAAACAGGCCTGTGATGTGATTTTCAACGAAGCGCAGCGCGCGGGCCAGCATTACGTTAAAAACCGCTGGCTGGGCGGCATGCTGACCAATTTCAAAACAATAAAGGCGTCGATCGACCGCCTTGAAACCCTTTGTTCAAGGCGCGACAAGGGCGAGCTCGAAAAGCTTCCGAAAAAAGAAGCCCTCCAGATCGAAAGGCAGATCGCAAAGCTTGAGAATTCACTGGGCGGGATCAGGACGATGAATAAACTGCCGGGCGCTGTTTTTATCATCGATCCCAATGAGGAAAAGATTGCAAGGCTGGAAGCGAACAAATTAAAGATACCGGTTGTCGCACTGGCGGACACAAATGCGGATCCGGACGGAATTGATTATCTGATTGTAGGCAATGACGATGCGATTCGTTCCATTGAGTATTTCACAAAATTGGTTGCCGATGCCTGCGCTGAAGGCGCCCTACGGCGTGAAGTCGCACTCCGCGAGCAGGCTGCGAAGGTTGAGAAGGAAAAGGTAGAGGTCAAACCGACAGTCCGCGAGAAGAAGATCGGTGCGAAGGGCCGCGCATATGTGGGCCGCGAATCGAAGGAGGAAAAACCGGTTTCCGAGGCGGAAGTTAAGGAATTTGCAAGGGCAAAGGTGGAGAAGAAAGTAGAAGCAGAAAAAAAAGAATCAAAATAAAGAATATTCGCCACAGAGACGCAGAGAAGAAATAAAAAATTTTGAATTTCTCTGTGGTTAATTTGGAGGTTTGAATTCATGAACATCACACCGGAAATGGTAAAGACACTGCGGGGAAAGACGGGCGCAGGAATGATGGACTGCAAAAAGGCGCTTGGCGAAGCCAAAGGCAATATGGAGGAGGCTGCCGAGACGCTCAGGAAATGGGGAATCGCAACGGCGGCGAAAAAGGCCGATCGTGTCGCGGCGGATGGAATCATCGGTTACTACATTGCCGATGACCGGAAGATTGGCGTACTTGTTGAGGTCAATTGCGAGACCGACTTTGTTGTAAAGACGCCGGATTTTCAAAATTACGTTGCGACAATCACCGGCATTGTCCGTGAAAAGGCGCCAAATGATATGGATGCGCTATTTGCGCTGACGCAGGGGGGAATAACAATCCGTGATCTGGAAACACAGCTGGTCGCAAAGATTCGCGAAAAGCTTGGTGTGAGGCGTTTCATCAGATGGGACGTAAACGGCAACACCACAAAGCTTGCGCAGTACATCCACGCAGGCAGTAAGATCGGCGTCATGGTGAGGTTTGCGGATCCCAACAACAAGCTGAACGACGAGCGCGCAAGGGAGGTCGCGATGCACATCGCAGCGATGAATCCGGGCTATGTCAGCAAAGATGATGTTCCTGAATCGGTGCTCATAAAGGAACGGGAAATCCTTGCGGCTCAGATGGCTGATCAAAAGAAGCCCCCCGAGATCATGGAAAAGATCGTAACCGGCAAATTGCATAAATTTTATTCCGAGGCCTGCCTGGATGACCAGATCTTCGTGCGCGATCCGGAAGGCAAGCTCACTGTTTCAAAGGCGCTGGAAAAGATAGATCCCAAGATCAGGGTTGAGAAGTTTGTCAGATTCCAGGTGGGCGAGGGGATTGAGAAAAAAAGTGCGTAAGTGTAGAAGTGTAGGAGTGTAGAAGTCATTGAGAATCTATTGACTTCTACACTTCTACACTCAAACACTTCTACACTTTATTATGGCTAAACCGAAATACAAACGCGTTCTAATAAAGCTTTCCGGCGAGACGCTATTGCCGCAAGGGGCGCGGCACGGCATAAGTTTGGATGCGGCCAACTGGATCGCATCGGAGATCAAGGCCGTTTATGATCTGGGGGTGTCGGTTGCCGTTGTGATCGGGGGAGGCAATATTTTCAGGGGAAGTTTCACGGAAGCGGCAGGCATGAACCGCGTCCGGGCCGATTCCATGGGTATGCTGGCCACAGTGATCAACGGACTTGCCCTGCAGGAGACGCTTGAACGACAGGGAGTGCCGCTTCATCATCTGACAGCAATAGAAATTGCAACCGTGGCCGAACTCTTCATTCCGCAGGTCGCAGAAGAATATTTCAACGCAAGAAAGGTCCTTGTTTTAACCGGCGGCACGGGCCATCCTTATTTTTCAACGGATACGGCGGCGTCGCTCAGGGCGGTGGAGATCGGCGCGGAGGTGATTCTAAAAGGAACCAAGGTTGACGGCGTGTATGAAAGCGATCCGGTCAAGAATCCAAAGGCAAAGCGTTTCGACAAGCTCACCTTTGACGAGGTGCTCGCCCGCCAGCTCAAGGTTATGGATGCGACGTCGATTTCTATGTGTCGCGATAACAACATTCCCATCGTTGTCTTCAATATCTTTGAAAAGGGGAATCTATTCAAGGCAGTGATGGGAGAAACAATCGGGACGGTGGTTTATGGACGATAAAATCTTTGAGGAAGTGAAATCCCACATGCAAAGGGCTCTGGATGCCTACAGGCACGAACTCTCCAAGTTGAGGACGGGCCGTGCATCCTTATCCATTCTGGATGATATCCGGGTGGAATATTACGGCACACTGACGCCTCTCAATCAGCTGGCAACCCTCGGCGTGCCTGATCCGCGCACGATCGCAATCCAGCCGTGGGACGCGTCATCGGCTCAGGCAATTGAAAAGGCGATCCAGAAATCCGATCTGGGCTTAAATCCCGTGAATGACGGCCGGATCATCCGGCTGCCCATTCCCCCGCTCAATGAAGAGCGCCGTCGGGATCTGGTAAAAGTCATCAAGAAGTACGGTGAGGAGTGCAAACTTTCCATCCGAAACTCAAGGCGCGACGGAAACGAAAAACTCAAGGAGATGAAAGACTCAAGCAAGATTACCGAAGACGAGTTCAAGAAGTCACAGGAACGGGTTCAAAAGCTCACAGATGATTTTATCAAATTGGCTGATGATACCGCGGTGCACAAGGAAAAGGATATAATGGAAGTTTAACCCAGTGTTTGAGTGTAGAAGTGTTTAAGTGTTTAAGTCGTATGACTTCAACACTTCTACACTTAAACACTTACGCACTTTAAATGGATTTCAATCGTCTTCCCAGACACATCGCGATCATAATGGACGGCAACGGCCGGTGGGCCAAGGAGCGTGGACTTCCCCGAACCGAAGGACATCGCAAAGGCGTGGAGACGGTCGAGGCTATCGTAGAGGCCGCGCGTGATATCGGGATCAAATACCTGACCCTGTACGCCTTTTCCGAAGAGAATTGGAATCGCCCCAAGGAAGAAGTAGCGTCGCTCATGCAGATTTTGACTCTTTATCTTGCCTCGAAACGCCAAAAGATGATCAATGAGGGAATTAAGTTTGCAACCATCGGTGACATCTCAGCATTAAGCCGCGAAGTTCAAGAAGAGATAAATAAAACAGCCGAGGCCACACGAAGCGGCAAAGATATGACGCTCATTGTAGCTTTGTCGTATGGGGCGAGACAGGAGATTTGCCGTGCCGCACAAAAACTTGTCAGGGATGGCATAATCGACGTTACTCCCGAGACGTTTTCTTTGGTATTGGACACGGCTGCCATGCCGGATCCGGATCTTCTGATACGGACAAGCGGGGAGTATCGGATAAGCAATTTTCTGCTCTGGCAGCTGGCATACACTGAGCTATATTTCACCGACACCCTGTGGCCCGATTTCAGCCGGGATGACATATTGCGTGCGATTGAGGAATATCAGAGGCGTGAGAGGCGGTTTGGATTGATAAGTGAACAGATAATAAACAATGCCCCTCCTTTGTAAGCCTGCCCTGAGCAGAATCGAAGGGGAGGGGTGGGGGAGGTAGATCGCGATCTACCCCACCTAGCCTCCCCTTACAAAGGGGAGGAATAAAAGTTATGATCCGTGTAATCACCGCAATAATCTTGGGATTTGCAGCCGTCGCCGGAATCTGGTGGCTTCCTGCATGGGCCTTTGATTTGATTGTGCTCATCGCAGTTGCCGGCAGTCTCTTTGAATTCAGCCGCATGTTTTTATCCGATTTTTATGAGCGGTGGATGACGATGGCGGTTGCCACCCTTATCGCTGCGGTCATGATCTTTTTTATGCGTGATGATTCGGCACTGATCTCTCTTCTCGTTTTGGCCGTCTTCATACTCTGCTGCCTTTTCATGTGGAGAACATCCGAGATGCCGGGTGTGGTAAACCGTATCGGTGTAGCCGTGATGAGTATTCTCTATCTTGGTGTGGCGCTATCCATGTGGAGCTGGCTACGTCACGTGGATTTAGGACGTGAGTGGGTGATGTTTGCAATTGTACCTTCGTGTTTGTGCGATACGTTTGCTTATCTTGTCGGCAAAATGATCGGCAGGCATCGCATGGCACCCCTCGTGAGTCCCAACAAGACCATGGAGGGATTCTTTGGCGCCCTGCTCGGCAGCCTTATCGGGGCATTTATTGTTTGGTTTGTTCTGCTTCGTTTCATTCCATGGTGGCATATACTCATACTTGCGATTTGTCTGTGGTTCATTTCGCCCTTTGGCGATTTGATCGAGTCGATGATGAAACGAAGCGCGGGGGTGAAGGATTCCGGCACCATTATTCCGGGGCATGGCGGTCTGCTGGACCGGCTTGATGCCCTGACGTTCGCGGGTCCGTTTGTGTACGCGTATGTGAGGTATGTGTTAAGTGTTTAGATAATTAGTCGTGCGTAACGCAATATGCATAACGTATTTATGAGAACGAATAACCGAATTTCCTCCTCCTTGATGGGGGAGGATCAAGGTGGGGGTGATCTGGCATCATGGTCACCCTCACCCCGCCTCTCCCATCAAGGGAGAGGTGAGTCGGTAGAAAATTAATTATAATGAAAAGCATCAGCATATTAGGGAGCACGGGGTCGATAGGCAAAAGCACGCTTGATGTGATTGCCGCCAATCCCGATCGCTTTGAGGTCGTGGGACTTGCCGAGGGACACGATGTTGCCCTTTTGGCGAAACAAATCGTAAAATTTCGGCCAAGTCTGGTATCGGTCAGGGATGAGGCGTCAGCCGAAATCCTGAAGGCAAAGCTAAGGGGAAAAGCTGCCCCGGAGATCGTTTGGGGCCTTGACGGCGCCTGTCAGATTGCGTCGATGCCCGAGGCCGATACAATTGTCTCGGCGATCGTAGGAGCGGCGGGCCTCAAGCCGACAGTCGAAGCGATAAAATCGAAAAAGACCGTTGCCCTTGCAAACAAGGAAACGATGGTAATCGCAGGGGAGCTTGTTAATGCGCTTGCGCGAAAACACGGCTCAACCATCCTGCCTGTGGATAGCGAACACAGCGCAATCCACCAATCGCTTGCCGGACATCGCATCGAGGATGTTTCACGCCTTATCCTCACGGCATCCGGCGGTCCATTTCTCAAAATCCCGGTTCGGGAACTTGCGCGCGTGACTGTGGCAGATGCGCTCAAACATCCGCGATGGTCTATGGGTGCCAAGATCACAATCGACTCAGCGACTATGATGAACAAGGGTCTGGAGGTGATTGAGGCGCACTGGCTCTTCGGCATCACCCAAGAAAAAATTGATGTGTTAATTCACCCTGAAAGCATCATCCATTCGATGGTGGAATACCGGGACGGATGTGTTGTCGCTGAGATGAGCGTACCTGATATGCGCGCACCGATTGCCTATGCTCTTTCGTATCCCAATCGCGTCGAAAGCGGGATTGAAAGGCTTAATCTGCTGAAGGTGGGGCATTTGACCTTCGAGGCCCCGGACCGCAAAAAGTTTCCCTGTCTTGACCTTGCCTATGAGGCGCTGCGCATCGGAGGTTCCGGCCCCGTAATCCTTAATGCCGCCAATGAGATTGCGGTGGGGGCGTTTCTTGAGGGAAAGATTCCTTTCACTGCAATTCCCAAAACCGTGGATAAAACATTGCAAAAAATTGATGTGATATCATGCAAGACATTAGAGGATGTTCTTGACGTTGATAGACAAGCCAGAGAAATAGCCAGGAAGTGTTTATAAAATAAAATGACCATTCTTTTCTTTCTCATCGCGCTGGGACTTCTGATTTTCGTCCATGAATTCGGCCATTTCATAATTGCGAAACGGGCGGATGTGCGTGTTGACGAATTTTCGCTTGGATTCGGACCGCGCCTTTTTGGCTTCAAAAGGAAGGAGACCGATTATCGCATCTCCGCATTCCCGCTCGGCGGTTATGTCAAGATGCTGGGCGAAGATGCCGAGGATGAGAAAAGCGAAGATCCGCGCTCGTTTGCAAAAAAGAGCGTCTGGCAGAGGGTAAAAATCATAGCATGCGGTCCGATAATGAATCTTGTCTTCAGTCTTGCCGTCATGCCGGCGGTCTTTTTTATCGGCAGGGCCGAGCCGGCGTTTCTCCATGAAATGCCGGTTGTAATCGATGTGCGCGCAGACTCGCCAGCAGCCAAGGTCGATCTGACAAGAGGCGACACGATCATCGCCATTGACGGCAAAAATGTTACGGACTGGGAAGCGGTTCTCAATCAATTCATTCTTGCGGCCAATAACAGTCTGACATTGACGGTTGAACGTGATCATGAGCGCTTTGATCAAAAAATCGACGTGGCGCAAATGCCCGAGATGAAAGGGGGATATGTAGGCATTGAGCCCATGCTTTTCCTGGGCAACGAGGCGGTCATTGACGGAGTATCTCCGAACGGCCCCGCGGCAGTAGCGGGAGTCAAGGCGGGCGATCGTATAATCAGTATTAATGATCAGCCTGTGGCCGACTGGATCGATCTCTCCCAAAAAATCAACGAGACGCAAGGCAAACAGGCGACACTGGGAATCAAAAGGGGCGAAGAGACACGCACGGTCACAATTGAGCCCGAATATAATGATAACATGAAACGCTGGCTCATCGGCATTGTCAAGGATCGTCAAAGCGGAGTGCCGATGAAGACGGTGCGATACGGCATCATCGGTTCCATTGTCGAGGGGACAAAGGAAAACTTAAAACTTGTCGGGCTGACATTCGTGGTGCTCAAGCGCTTATTCACATTGAAGCTCTCTTATAAGGTGCTTGGCGGTCCGGTCATTATTGCAAAGGCGTCTGCTGCGGCAGCGGCCTCCGGCATCTCGAATTTTCTTTATTTTCTGGCTTTCTTGAGCCTTCAACTTGCGATCATTAATATTTTACCAATCCCCGTGCTGGACGGCGGGCATCTGGCATTTTTGGGCATAGAGGCGGTCAGGCGCAGACCCTTGAGTTTGAAGGTGAGACAATATGCCACACAGGCCGGTTTTTTCATCCTTATTGCGCTGATGCTTTTGGTAACATGGAACGATCTGGAGAGTGTCTTTGGGCTAAAGACGTTGATAAAAAAGTTATTTTAAAAACGCCACAGAGACGCAGATAAAATATTTTCGTTAGATCGTGAGGTCGTAATATCGCCTAATAATTTCCTAGCGAACTCGCGAACTAGCTATCTCACGATCTCGCGATCTTACGATCTCACGAGGAAATCCTCTGTGCCTCTGTGGTGAATGTTTTTATGCGAATCTTGGCAATTGACACATCTACGATGTTTGGATCGGTGGCCTTGTGTGAGGATGGAAGGCTTATAGCCGAGGAGCAGCTTGGGGTGGATGTCACACATTCCGAAAGGCTTACTGCGACAATCGAACATTTGTTTGCAGTCTCAGGCTGGCCCAAGGACTCAATTGACGGCATTGCAGTGGCAATAGGTCCCGGTTCCTTCACAGGCTTAAGGATTGGCCTTGCAACTGCAAAGGGATTGGCGCTTGGGTTAAAAAAACCGATAGCAGGCGTTTCATCGCTAAGGGTGCTGGCTCATAAAGGATTTTTGTTTCCCGAAACCGTTGTGCCGGTTATCGACGCGAAAAGAGGCGAGGTGTACTGCTCGGCATATCGATTTAACGGGGAAAAAATAAAGTGTGTGATGAAGGAAACAGTTTTGGATCCCAAACTTCTTGGCCTCCGTCTCAAGAAAATCAGGGGAAAATTGCTTTTGGTAGGCGATGGCGTTGTGACGTATGAAAAGTTGTTCAAACGCATGTTGGGTGCAAAGGCGGTCATTCCAAATTTTGACCTCCCATTTCCCCATGCATCACATCTTGCCATGATCGCCCGGGACCATTTGAGGCGTCAAGGGGATGACCTTGTGAAACTGGTTCCGAATTATTTGAGACACTCGGATGCGGAGATTGGGTTTAGGGGAAGAGAAGCTGAGAGGCTAAGAAGCTAAGAATCGGAGATAAAAAGTTTTTCTCAACTTCTCAGCATCTCAGCTTCTTAGCATCTAAACAGTTATGACAATCACACTCGACGGAAAATCGCTCACGTTTGAACGAATCGATGCCTTCTTGAAAAAGGAGGTTACGATAAGTGTTGCCTCCAAGAGCATGCAGCGTCTTGCAAAGGCGCGCGCATTTGTTGAGAAAAAATTGGCATCGCATGAGCCGTTTTATGGCATCAACACCGGATTCGGCATGTTGGCAAATAAAAAGATCTCCGACCGTGATCTCGACCGCCTTCAGGAAAACCTCATCGTTTCTCATGCGGTGGGCGTTGGTGATCCGCTGCCTGACCATATTTCCCGATTGATCATGTTGCTCCGCGCCAATGTCCTTGCCGCAGGCTATTCAGGGATAAGGCCCGAGACTCTTTGTCTTTTAATTGAGATGATCAACCGCGGAGTGACGCCCATCATACCTGAAAAGGGATCGGTGGGTGCAAGCGGCGATCTGGCACCGCTGTCTCATGTCGCCCTCGCCATGATCGGCAAGGGGATGGTGCGCTACAATGGCGAGACAATGAAGGCTGCCGGCGCCTTGAAGCTTGCGGGCCTGAAACCCATCCGTCTGGCGCCAAAGGAAGGCATTGCACTGATCAACGGCACGCAGGCCATGGCCGCGATTGCATCTGAATGCTGTCTTAAGGCCATGGGGCTTCTTCGACTGGCTGATATTTCAGGCGCGCTTTCCATTGAAGGAGATCGCGCGTCAAGGCGACCTTTTGATCACAGAATTCATAAAATCCGGCCTCATCCGGGACAGATTGCAACCGCATCAAATGTTCGCCGTTTGCTTGATGCGAGCCAGATCATCGTGAGCCATGCGAAATGCAGGCGTGTTCAGGATCCATATTCTTTCCGCTGCATTCCTCAGGTGCATGGTGCCGTCAAGGACGCATGCCGTTACAGCATATCCGTTGTGGAAAGGGAGATCAACAGCTGCACCGACAATCCTCTTATCTTTTTTGAAGACGATGAGATAATCTCAGGCGGAAATTTTCACGGTGAACCGCTGGCGATTGCCATGGATGTCCTTGCAATCGCGCTTTCGGAGCTGGGCTCCATTTCGGAGCGAAGAGTGGCGATCCTTTTAAGTCCCCTGGAAAGGGAGCTTCCGGTAAAATATCTGGTGCCTGAGCCGGGCCTGAATTCAGGACTGGCACCGTTGCATGTGACGATGGCGTCGCTTGTCTCCGAAAACAAAACGCTTGCACATCCGGCCAGCGTTGATACGATTCCCACATTCGCCGGGCAGGAAGATCATGTCAGCATGGGATATTTTGCCGCCCGCAAGGCGGCTGCCGTCATCGATAATTTGGAAAAAATCCTTGCGATTGAGCTTTTGGCTGCCTGTCAGGCGATTGATATTCAAGAGCCGCCAAAACTTTTACCGGGGAAGGGCACTCGCGTGGCTTATAATCTTGTTCGCAAAGAAATTCCTTTCCTTGATAAGGATAGGGAAGTGCGGATTGATTTTACAAAGTGTCTGAAACTTGTTCGGGATCAGTCGTTGGTGAACGCTGTGGAAAAGGCGTGCGGGGAATTGCGGATTAATAACGTGTGAAAGGAGGGTAGTTCTATGGAACACCATGATCTGGAGCTGATAAAAAAGTACATATTGAGGGACAATCAGCTCCGAAGGCTTTACGAAGAGCATGTTGATCTTGAGCGAAGACTTGAGGCCATCAACCGGAAGGCCTGTCTATCGCCGGACGAGGAGCTGGAAAAGAAATACCTGAAGAAAGTCAAGCTCAAAGGCCGCGATGAAATTGAGCGTATATTGCGCAAATACAGGGAGACTGATAAAATTTCGGTTGAGGTGACCGGTTAAATGACAAAAAAGACGACGGCCTTTGCGCCAATGCCAAAAGAAAGAATCATCACACCCGAGGGATATCCGTATATCACAATTGCTTTCGCACTGACGGTGATCGTCATTCTTGCGGGGTGGTTTTTTACAGCGATTGTCCTGGGATTGCTGACACTTTTCGTCTGTTTCTTTTTTCGCAATCCGGAAAGAAAAGCGCCTGTTGAATCCCGAACAGTAGTGGCTCCCGCGGACGGCAAAATTATCGCTATCGACCGATTGGATAATCATGAGCTTTTGGGATGCCCCGCTGTCAGGATTTCCACGTTCATGTCGGTTTTTAATTGTCATGTCAATCGTATCCCCGTCTCCGGCAGAGTGGAAAACATTTCTTATCATCCGGGGCGCTTTTTTGTTGCGAATTTAGACAAGGCCTCGGAGGAAAATGAACGCAACAGCATCGTCATCAGGGATGATGCGGGTCGGCGGATTGCCATAGTTCAGATAGCCGGTATTATTGCCCGCCGTATTGTCTGTTACCTCAAAGAGGGTATGGATGTGGAAAAGGGCGCCCGCCTTGGGCTCATCCGCTTTGGATCCCGTGTTGATCTCATAGTTCCGGATGGGAGCATCGAACTTGAGGTCAAAAAGGGGGATTGTGTGAATGCCGGCCTTTCAATCATCGGGAGATGGGTATGAAGGAGAAAAACCAAAAACCGCCAAGAGGTCTGCGAAAAGGGATTTATCTGCTGCCAAACCTTTGTACGACAGCCAGCTTGTTTTGCGGTTTCTTTTCCATTGTGAAATCATTGTCCGGTGACGCTGTCATGGCCGCATGGGCGATTCTGGCCGCCGGCATCTTTGATCTGTTGGACGGCCGTATTGCCAGATTGGCCCATGCCGAAAGCCAGTTTGGCATCGAATATGATTCACTTGTCGATCTGGTGTCGTTTGGTTTGGCTCCCGGTATCATGGCCTATACGTGGTCCTTATACACTTTCAAAAAGATTGGGTGGCTTGTGGCGTTCCTCTATTTTGCCTGCACTGCAATGCGCCTTGCCCGATTCAATGTTCAGCATGATACGGTGGAGACAAGGCATTTTCAAGGCATGCCCTGTCCCATGGCTGCCTACGTGCTTGCGACCTTCGTTATCTTTTATCATCACTACTTCACATTTCCGCCTGAAAAAAGCTTGATATTACTCGGCATTGCAGTTGTATTGTCGCTCCTCATGGTGTCCACCATCAGCTACACGAGTCACAAGGAATTTGTCTTCGGGACGCGAAAGTCATTTTTCTTTTTAGTCGCAATTGTTGCCCTACTCGTGGTCATTGCATTCAATCCCGAAGTGACGTTGTTCGTAATCATGGTCTGCTATACCCTTTACGGCGTTTTAAGACACGTTATTGTGTTGTTGATGAGGGGATTGCGAAAACAGAAACGCAAGGAAAAGAGAAAAAATCTTCCTGCGGGCAGTGAAGAAAAGGAGACGATGGAAAAATCAGAGGTGGATGAGCACCCCCATCTGCACTAAAATGGAAAAACGTTGTTTCTTCTGCAGATCCGTTATAAATGCAGACAATAAAATTGGTCGCCGCGATGTTTGTCCCGGTTGTTCACGGGATCTTCATGCGTGTCTTCAATGCCGTTTTTATGACATGAGTGCCTATCACCGGTGCCGTGAACCTCAGGCGGAATGGGTGTCGGACAAGGAGCAGGCCAATTTTTGCGATTATTTTGAATTCGGAAGGGAAGATGGCCGGCCGAAGGAAAAAGATGATGCGCGCACAAGACTTGAGGCCCTTTTTAAGAAAAAGAAAATATAAAGGCAGTCACGAAGATCGCGAGATCGTGAGATCGCGGGAAAATCCTCTGTCACAACATTTTATGACGGATAAAAAATACAACATCGCAGTGGTTGGCGCGACGGGTGCAGTCGGCGGGGAAATAGTTAAGATTCTTGAAGAGCGCAGCTTTTCGGTTGGAAAACTAGTTCCTCTGGCTTCTGAAGATTCGGTCGGGCAGTGGATTTCTTTCAAGGGGGTAGATGAACCTATCCGGGTTTTGTCCGAAGATTCATTTGAAGACATCGATATCGCACTCTTCTCCGCGGGTAATGAAATGAGCCGCAGGTATGCACCGATCGCGGTGAGGGCAGGTGCAGTCGTCATAGACAACTCCAGCGCCTTCAGAATGGATCCCGATATACCCCTGGTTGTCCCTGAAGTGAACGCCGAAAAAATTGGTGAGTATAAAAATCGCGGTATCATAGCCAATCCCAATTGTTCAACTATTCAGCTCGTCGTCATTTTGCATCCGCTGCATAAACGATACGGAATTCGGCGCGTTGTGGTATCAACCTATCAGTCGACATCCGGCGCAGGCATAGAGGCGATGGAGGAGCTTTCCAGACAAACCGTTGCGCTTTTTTCACAGGGAGAGATCAAAACTGAAGTGTTTCCGCACAGAATAGCCTTTAACTGTATCCCGCACATCGATAAATTTCTTGATGACGGATTCACAAAGGAAGAGGCGAAGGTTATAGGCGAGACTAAGAAAATACTCGGGGATGATCAGGTATTGGTAACGGCGACCGCAGTTCGTGTGCCGGTTTTTTACGGCCATTCCGAGGCAGTCAATATCGAGTTTGCCTTACCCGTTACGGCAGAAGAGGCGAGGGATATCCTTCGCGAATCTCCGGGTGTGACGGTCGTGGATGATCCTGCAAATAATTTATATCCCATGGCGATATCAGCCGCCGGACAAGACGATGTCTTTGTCGGCCGCATCCGTGAAGATCATAGCGTCGCCCATGGCCTCGATCTGTGGATCGTGGCGGATAATCTGAGAAAAGGTGCGGCATTGAATGCCGTCCAGATTGCAGAGATCCTCGTCAAAGATTATCTGTCTTCTTGACCAACCCTTAATATCCACGTAATTTATGGCTATTCATGCGAAAATCAATAATCGCATTATGCTTGATCATTTGTTATTCTTTTCTTTCTACACCTCTTTTTGCATTCCCCGACACTGAACGCATTGGCATTTCCGGCGCCAGCCCTCCCTTCAACTTCGGTTTTACGAATACCATAACCGGTTTTGCCTTAAGGGACGATGAGACGTTGATCGTGTCTTATGGGGAGGTGCTCTCTCTTGTGGATCTTGCGTACTATGACCTGTCCCAATCCCAGCCGCCGCCGCTCACGGTGGATGCCAAGACCGATGGGCGCATCGCCGCTATTGCCTATTCTAAGGATCATGACCGTATTTATGCTACTCAGGAGGACGGTGATCTGCTCATTTTTGATATGGCAAGGATCACTGAAGATCCGAGGAGCTTCAAAATTGCGGAGGGGCACAAACTTGGCCAAATCGCCCTGGATAACAATGGACGTAACGCATATGTTATCGACACGACCAATCACACAGTCCTAGTATTCAATCTAACGGCCCTGACCGTTGATAATATAATCGCTTTAAATATCCCCACCATCAGCTCCTTTGCCATCAATGATGCCGTGCATGTTGCGGCCACCGATGAAATCTACTTTTTGACCGACAAGGGAGTGGTTTTCTATCTTCCGGCGGGTGGCCTCGCCGCAACACAAATTACACTTGATAACACATATGTTGCGAATCTCTCTTCCGCCTTTCCTACAGTCGACGGCGCCAATATCTATGTGACAAATGAAACCGATAATCTACTGGTTAGGATCAGCACTGCGACACATGCGATCGTCAACGATTCAATTGATCTGGCCGAAAATCCAAGTCCGTCAAGCATTGTCATTACAAAAGTGAACCGTCCCAAGGGAGGCACGGGCAATGCCGAATATGGCTACATTGCCGGTTCCAAAGGGATATCGGTCCTAAATACGGCAGACGACGGCATCTTGGATATGGGTACGGATCCAGTTATAGATCGTGAACCCATCCCGATGTCTGCTGTCCCTCACAGGCTTGTTGCAACAACCGTGGATGACGGTTACGTCTATGCGGCGAACGCGACGCAGTCTGTGGGAGTCTTGACGGCAAATCCGTGGGTTACAATCTCATCGCTTACTTATCCGGGTGGCGGCGACTCCATGGGTGTGCACGAAAGTTTCACGCTTGCATTTCAGGCGGATGAGGCCGGAACGGCAACCCTTCATTCCGGCGGGGATGTCTATGGCAGCGGGATTGCGCTTGTTGACAGCAGCAGCGCTTCTTCATGGCCCGTTGATAACCCCGACACAGATGTTTCGGTGACCATCAATTACGATGACAACAAAGATTCGTTTATTGAGGGCGCAAATTCGATATTCGTTTTTGTTACTAAAGACACTAATGACAAGGGCAGGATTGCTGCAGCTGTAAATGTCGATACCCCGCCGCCTATTGTTACAATGCGCTCAGCCGGATTTGGTGAGGCGAGAATTTATGTAACCTTTGACCGGATCGATGTTGCCGATATGAATCACTACAATGTTTATGTCGATACAAATCCAGATGCGGTCATGACCAAGACCGAAGTGGCGGCAACGGTGGCGCAGGCATCATCGGGGAGCACACAGGAGGCGCAAGTCGGCGATCTTGAAAACGGCATTGCCCATTTCATTGCGATGGAGGCCGTGGACAATGCCGGAAATATATCGGAATCACGCACAAACACCTTTGCCGATGGCTCAGTGGCATATGCTATTCCGCAGACGACTGCAGGTCCGGTAGAATTGTCCGGGGAGAAGGGGTGCACGGTCGTGCCTGTCATCTCAAACCCTTTGACTTTAAGTCGCAAGGCGTCGGCGGACAGCTTGGTCAAAATGACAAGCATGGTCATTGCGTTATTTGTGCCCGTGATTCTTTTTCTGATTGCAAGAAGGAATGTAAAATCGACGCGCACTATTCTTATTTCAATTATCTTTTTTGGTTCAATGTTTTGCATTTCATTTGAAACCCATGCAAGAGAACCGTCCCCGCAGTGGTGGAGCGCTGAGATTAAGACCGGTTTTTGGATGCCTTCCAGTAATAATGTAAATCACTTCTTTGGCAATTGCTGCAATCTTATCACACGTGTTCAAGGAGGCCTTCTTGTCCACGGGCGCTACGGCGCGGAGATCGGGGCCGGTTTTTTCATGAAAAACGCGACGGCTTCAGGCACGATAACAGGCGAGTCGTCGGAGGACCGCTTCAATTTTCTTTTGCTTCCAATTGAAACAAATTTTGTGTGGCGCGCTGATTATTGGTCGTGGGATTATGTTATCCCATATATGAAGGCGGGCCTTGACTATGTCTTCTTTCGTGAAAACCTGAAGGGCAAGATCACAAAAGGCGTCAAATACGGTTTTCATGTGGCGGGCGGTGTGCAGCTTAATATGAAGATGTTTGATGAAGGTACAATTCTCACGTTGGATGATGATTTTGGCATCAATGATCTCTTTATCACGCTGGAGACGCAATATCAGTTCATCGACAACTTCGGCAGTCACGGTCTTGATCTTTCGGGGCCGGTGTTTTCGGCGGGGCTCTTGTTTGAATTTTAAAAGGTGAAGAGGTATTTGGTTCGCTACGGCTCCTCGCTTCATACGCCAGCTCGTCGCCTGCGCTTCGTGCACCGCGTATAATACGGCTGCTGTATGCGGTGCACTCAGACGCCGCTCACCAAACACCTCTTCACCGCCTATGAGTTCAAATGCGAACGATTAAACTCACCATAGAATACGACGGTACAAATTACTGCGGCTGGCAGATTCAGCCGACAGGTCCATCCATACAGGACGTTCTCTGCAAGGCCGTAAGGAAGATGACCGGAGAGGAAAATCACATCATCGGTGCATCCAGAACGGATGCTGGTGTGCATGCCTTGGGGCAGGTGGCGCATTTCAGGACATCTACTATGATTCCGCCTATGGGTTTTATGAAGGGCATTAATTCTATAATCAGGAAATTAAATCCCCCCTCACCCCCCTTTTTCAAAGGGGGGAATAAATATGGATTCCACCCTTTTTCAAAGGGGGAGGCACATTTATCCCCCCCTTTGGTAAAGGGGGGCAGGGGGGGATTTACTGATGTTGCAGTCATCGCCGCAGAAGAGGCCGACCCCGAATTTCATGCACAGAAGGATGCAGTTTCAAAGCTGTACCGCTATCTCATCTTGAATGATGAAGTTTTCTCACCACTCCTTGCAAACCGCTGCTGGCATATTCGTGAAAGGATTTCTATTGATGCGATGCGCAAGGCAGCGGAATGTCTCATTGGAGAACACGATTTTGCAAGCTTTCAGGCTGCGGGATCGTCGGCGAAACATGCGGTGAGGAGGATTGAGGGGATTAAAATTGCAAGTATTGATAGTGAGAAAATCCCCCCTTACCCCCCTTTGGCAAAGGGGGGAGGGGGGGATTTAACTGGGAAGATCATCTCTATCGAACTCTCCGGCAACGGCTTTGTCTATCACATGGTGCGAAACATCGTGGGAACTCTGGTGCTGATTGGAAAAGGAAGGATGAAGCCAGATGACATGGCAAAAATTCTCGAGGCGCGAGAAAGAAAAAGGGCCGGGGGAACTGCCCCGGCCCACGGTTTGTATTTGGTGAATGTTAAGTATTAATTATTCGTCTTTTTCCGAGTCTTTTTCCGAGTCTGTTTCCTTTTTAGTGGAAGTGGTCTTGGGAGTCTCAACAGACGAGGTGCTGTCTTCCTTGAATGATCCCTTAACTACGAAATCACTTGCATCGGTGTCGAAGTTAGAGTCTTTGCTCCCGAAGAGCACATCGCTTCCATCGCCGCCGGAGATCACGCCGTAACCCATTGTGCTGTCAAAGGAGACCGGGATTAATCGGATCTCGGTGGAAGTCTTGCTGTCATCTTCACCCGGTTTCTGATTCCAGAAGAAGATCTTGGTATAATCAAGGCTCGGATCTTCGAATTTGAAGACTATCGTGTCACCGCTTCCATCGTTTTTCGCCAAGATGACATAAGTACAACCGTCGGGGCCAACGGTGATGTAGCCGCGATCAAAATCCTCAGGGGCCACAAGTTCCACTGTTGCGTTGTTATTACTCGGATCGCCGTCCGCGTCACGGATTACAATCTGACCGTTTTCAGCCGACGCTGTATAAGTTGTGTCCTCGTCTTCTTCACTTTCAGCGAAGACGCCTTCTTGGACGAGGCGATTGAGCGTACCGTCACCGACCGTGCTTTGGTAGGGATTTGAGGTGTCAACGCCGTCGCGCACGAGGGCAGATTCAGTCCCGAGGATGATGTCGTTGCCACCGTTGCCGAAGATATTGATATTCTGAGTATTAAGTTCAGCAACGCCCATGAGTTTGTGGAAGTCGATGATGTCGCCGTTTTCACTTCCGAAAACGTTGAGCGTTATGACCGCCGTTCTCGGATCAACGCCCTCTTTGGAGTCAAAGAAACCGTCGATCTTCAGTTTGAACGTCTGCGGATTGCCGTTTGCATCTTCGCCGACAAACGTAATCAAAAGCGATGTTGAATCGTTGGGATCAATGTCCGCCATGGCCATGGTGTAGCCGTTGGGCATTGTGAGATCAATCTGACCACCTTCTGTGCCCATATTCTTGAGCACAATCGTTCCATCTTCATCAGTTTCCGTTGTCCAGTTCCCATCATACGCGAGCCATCCGCCGGAAGGATCTGGAGCTGAGGCGGTATCGTCTTTTACCTCACCGCCCATATCGACTGCTTCGCCCGGCATGTCGTCTGAGCTGTATCCCTTATCGATTCCACCGCCGCCACGGATGATGTCTGCGCCAGCCCCGCCGCGAATGTCATCGCTGCCAGCCGGCAATCCATTTATCTGCTGCGCATACTGACCCGGGAGCTCGTATTTGTCGTCGCCATAGATCTCGTCGATGTCCGCACCACCGTCGATTTTATCATTGCCTGCGAGACCCACGATTCCGTCTCTGCCTTGTGAACCGTAAATTGTATCGTCATAATCGCTGCCCCAGATCTGGAAGCCGGTTGTTGCGCCGTAGGGTTGTCCGTGTTTGCCGTCGCTGATGCGAAGCGCGCGCGATGTGTCAATCGTAACGCCATGACCCATTTGTGTGGCGTCAATGATGATCGGCTCAGATCTGACCGAACCGTCTTTGATCACCCATGATTTCTTATGGCCGTCCTCATAGATGACAGTTAGGACAAGATCCTTACCTTTTGAAACTGCTTCAACTTCCTGAATACCTTCATCCTGAGCTGAGAAATTGAGTCTTGAGCCTTCAAAGTTAACCGTGCCGGCATAGGTGCCGGGATCGTCGCATAAAGACGCGTCCGAGGCATTCTGCTGGATGTCGAGCGTGTACCCTTCAGGGACGCTGAATTCCGGAGGCAAACTAGAGGGCGCGTCCCATTCACTGCCTACCGGCGCCGCGCCGCCAGGGCCGTATCCACCCTTGCCGTAGGCCTCGATTGCGGCCATCTCCGCCTTCATCATGACCTCAAGACGATTCATTTGTGCAAGGGATTCATCGGTTAAGGAAGTAGCATATTCTTCTTTATACTGTTCAAGTTCCCTTAAGGCCTCTTCCAATCGCGCCTTCAGATCCGCGTTGGAATCAGTTTCAGTGGTTGGCGCAGCACTTGGATCTGAACTCGTTTGATCCACAGGCGCCACATCAGCATTGGTACTTGTAGGATCTACCGGAACCGTGGTTTCCGCTTTGTAGTTCGTGTTAATCATACTCATATAAAATCCTCACATCCCCATTATTTATGGGGTGCTTTATGACTGACCTGTCATTTCGGTCATTTCAACCTGAAACTCGTTTAAGTCTCCAAACATATCGTTAAAGAACTGATCCATTTCTGCATCCTGCTCTGCGGCGTAGCCAAATTCCTCTTCCCATTTTGTTCCCGCATCGAATTCCTCATCCTCTTCGTTATTGCCAGCAAGTACGTCTTCTAATTGTGTTTTAACTTCTTCAACCTCATTGGACCAGAATGTGGTAAAATCATCGGCCATGTTTGCCGAGTTTAGGTTTTTGCCAACGATATCCGTGTCATCGGGTTTTGAAACCTTAACCTTGCCGGAGAGATCGTAATAATCGTCGCCTTTATAGCCTTCAGCAAAGGCCTTTTCTTTGGACGTCCAATTTTCACCATCGTCATAGAGGTATGAGCTGCCGGCCCCGTTAACATAGACGAAGTTCTTGGGGTCATTGTTCTTGGTATCAGCGATGCTCGTTTCACTTTCCTTGTCGTCTTTACCCAATATACTTGCTGTGGGGACGCTGATCACGACGGTGTCTTTACTTGAGGCCTCAACCCATGCGAAGGAGACGTCCCTGGCGTAAAGATCGCCTTTGCCTGCCCTGACCACGTTGTTGCCGCCGCCGCCCTCAACCACTGTTGTATAGAATGGGTCGCTTGGACGGATCGGCTCCGCATCTTCCGCCAAATGTTCTTTGGCATAGTCTGAAAGGTCATTGACATCGGGGACATCAAAGATATCGTTATATTGGCTGCCCTTTAGTTCGCCCCGAAGCCCGGTGGTGAAAACGCCACTCTGGAATTGCAGTAGGGAATCTTTTGAGCCCGGCTGCTCCGGCGTGTAACGATCGCTGTATCCATCGCCGTAATCAAAAGAATGGGAGTCATCGACCCACTCTGAAGTGCTGTTTTCTCCCTCACCCGTGATTTCCAGGTGCTTCGTTGTGAATGAGGCCCCTTCAAAGGCCGCCTTGTTTTCATCATAGGCCATGCCGTCTTTACCGCCAATACCCAAACTGTCCGCAAAGTTGCTTAAGATATGACGGCCGGTGGATTCATAGCCGCTGGCATCAAAGATGATTGGGCTTGTACGGTTTGAACCGAAGAAGCCGATTCCGACAGAAGACGCCGCGACATAAGAACCCTGATCAGTTGGTGCCGAGGCTGGGCCACCACCAAAGTAACCCTCAATGCGCATCGTGGCGATGACCGGTCCTTCTGCGCCCTCTGCCTTGAACTTAACGACCGTATGGTAAAGTTTTCCGCCGTCCGAAGTGGTGAGACCGCTGATCTCTTCTGAGCTGACTTCGACTGCGGCGACACGAACCTGAACATAATCTGATTTGTTCTTGCCCATCTCCTCAGGTGTCTTTTGTACGCCGCCTACCCACAGGTCGGGATCGAAAACGTATTCGGTTTCATCTGAATTCTCGTCAAGCTTGGGGTCCCAGGACTTTCCTTCGCGCTTGACCCAAAGATATTCTGGAACGCCGATGTTGATGGGTGTGCCAAACCTGTTGGCATCGGATTCATAGTTTTGTTTGAGCTCATTCAATTTGAAGTAAATATCTGTGTTGCTTTCGCTGTCTGATGCCCCAACAGCTTCATCGGCGCCGATTACCGTTAATGAATCATCGTTTATAATTTGCGCTTCATAATCAGGATCCAACATCGGGGCTTTAACCGCATTTCCGTCTGCATCGATGTAATGCGGTTTTCCATCCGCATCATAAACGACTTTAAGCGATCCCTGAGCGCCTGGCCTTCCGATACGGCCGTCGCCGTTCAAATCCTTGCCATTTGTCTTTTCCTGATCGTATATCTTCGCATCGCCTTCCATCCTCTTTTCGGTCTTATCGATTTCATGGTCACACTTGGCAATCGCCTTGTTCACGAGATCAATTTTCTGCTGGAGGATCGCCGCTTCTGAAGCAGAGACATTAGGAAGGGCTTCTGTATAACTGTCGCGAAGCGTAATGAGATCCGCCTTTGTCTTTTCATAACGCGTCTTTATTACGTCAAGGTAACGTACCGATTGTTCATTTGCCGCAACGATCTCCTCAAGGCTCGGCGGATAATCAGACAGAAGGGTGATTGAATCGGCTTCCGAAGAGGGTGCTGTAGGATCGTTGATTACCCATTCATCCTGCGGCGCTGCAGCTGTGGTTCCGGTCTGATCACCAAAAATGCCGTTGAGGTCGTTTTCCACCTCCTCAGCCTTGGGATCATATCCCGGGGTGCCGTCCGTTTGCGTGGGATCAACTGTCTCGACCTTAAATGATTTAAAATTTACCTGCATAAAGTTCCTTTGAAAGTTTCCACGACTAGGTATTTTGCAAGTTCTTTGCCAACCTTGATCTCTTTCTTATTTCAATTGGCCAATTTCGTTATTTTAAAATAGCTCTTATATATCAATAAGTTATCTCATCATTAAAAATGGCGCCAAGTTATGCCGATAAGCGAGACAGAATAAAATTTGAGGGGATCGTTCCGGACTTGGGGGGAGATGTCACCATTCAATATTATGACCATTTTTCGATAGCAGCGTCTCTTTCCGCCTTTTTGGCTTCTCTTTCTGTTTTCTCATTGAATTTCTGGACATCAAAATAGTATTGTGCCTCCTGAAAGGCCTTTGTCGCTGCCAATCTGCCCCTTTTCAGCGCCTCAATATCCTTTTGCGTTGCCTGTATTTCAAGTGAACTCATAGGTTGTTTAAGTGCGAAATATGCATTCTTTAATAGCTGATCGAATGTCTTTACAAGTGCCTCATATCTTTCAACGACTGGTTTCATATCCTCCATCAGTTTTGGGTTGTTTTTGAATAAATCCTTATGAAGATCAGGGACATCGGGGATTTGCCTTTTCCCCAGAAGCTTATTGGTTGCTACTGGATCATTGATTACCATACTCTCCGAAAGGGCATCTATTGGACCCCTATAGCTGCTTTGTTCTTCAATATCATTCCAGGCATCGACCATATCACCGATATCAGAGGGGGTGGTCATGGCCTTCCATGGATCACTTTCAGTCTTCACATAACCGGATTTATATTGTGACGGCGCAGGGGAGCAAACCTCTGTCTTCGAACTGCCTCTATCTTCAGGGGTTTTCTTTGGTTCAACAATGATAACTTTTGGATCAAGTCTTGTGGTTGTCATATATGACCCTTTGGGTTTAAGTCCTCTTCAGGGAAGAGGCGTATTATATCATCAAGATCTGCTATCGCGCGGTTAATTTCTCCTATATCTACATCTTTTACATAGCCGCCCTTTTCAAGGAGAGAAAGGAGCTGGCGCTTTGTATCAAGGGAGTCCCTGAGCCCTTTTAAGTCTACAGAACTGCTCTGATTTCCCTCTTTAACTTCGGGAGTGGCTAGGGTTTCTTGAGGCAATAAATTATTTGGTCTTGCTGTTATTTTTTCGGTCGTCATAGGTTCTAATGCCTTCCTCACTAATAGTGGAGGAACTCCGCAAATATGTTTTGCAAAACCCTTGCCAGACTTAATTGTGGACTCTTTTATTCTAATTAAGGTGCCTTGTTTAAGGTAGAATTGAGAATGTTTTTTTCAGAAATATTTAATGATAACGGCGGGCTTAGGCCATGTGAGGTTTTGCAGGTTGTAATTTTTAGTGGACAAATAAATTCGCTCTTTTTTTGAAGAAAATCTTACAAGACAGATTTGAAACGGTGTATTTTGTTCGCTCTTTGGGGAGTTAAATCACCAGATGAATCATCTGAGGAGTAAGGGGGTCTGATACCAGATGCGGGGCGCCTTCATCCCCCTGACTACTTTTTTAGGTATTTTTCGAGTATATTAGGGAGGGATTCTAGCGTATCGCGGCTCTTGACCAGATATTCTGTAGCCCCTCGTTTGGTAAGCTGGGCGGCGAGCGACTCGTCTCCTCGCCCTGTTATAACAATGAGGGGGATATTTTCATATCGATTGCGGATTTCTTTGAGATGTTGAGAGATTGATTCTCCCCCAACGACACTGTCAGTCAAAATGAGATCATAAGCGGTCTGCTTTAGGAATTCAAATCCGGCCTTGACGGTATCCACCGTGTGAATGATCACGGGGGCAAAGTGACGGTCAAGTATCTCCGTGAGGAGCTCGGCATGAGCCGGGTTTTCCTCCAAGATCAAAACATAACGCGGTCTTTTTTGTAAGTCGGTTTTCATATATTGATAAGTCCGAAGTTATTAGTCCGAAGTCGGTGTCTTGACTTCGGACTTCAGACTTCGGACTATTATCAAGTCCCTTCCTGCCATGATGCCAGATATTGACGCTGCTCCTCGGTCAGTTGATCAATGGTAATTCCCATGGCTTCAAGTTTCATGGCAGCAATTTTCTCGTCAATTTCCTGCGGAACTGCGTAAACAGCCCGCTTGAGTTCGCGATGGTGCTTTACAAGATGCTCCGCCGAGAGGGATTGATTAGCAAAACTCATATCCATAACACTTGATGGATGGCCTTCAGCAGCCGCGAGGTTGACCAGACGACCCTGGGCCAAAAGGTAGAGCCGTCGTCCATTTGTCAGGCTATATTCCTCGACGAAAGGACGCATTTCACGCCTGGATTTTGCCATCTTCTCAAGATCGCCGATCGCTATCTCTACATTGAAGTGGCCGGAGTTGGAGATGATGGCTCCATCCTTCATGACTTCGAAATGCTCCTTGCGCAGCACGTTTTTGTTGCCGGTTACGGTACAAAAGATATCCCCCAAAGGTGCAGCCTGGTTCATCGGCATGACTGCAAAGCCATCCATGGCGGCTTCGATTGCCTTGAGAGAATCGATCTCCGTTACGATTATCTTGGCGCCACAGCCGTGGGCGCGCATCGCAAGGCCGCGACCGCACCAGCCATACCCCACAACTACGAAAGTAGAACCGGCAATGAGCCGATTCGTGGCGCGGATGATGCCGTCGAGCGTGCTCTGACCCGTTCCATAGCGGTTGTCAAAGAAGTGCTTTGTCTTGGCGTCGTTGACCGCGATGATGGGGAACTTGAGGATGTTATTTTTCGCCATGCTCTTCAATCGGATGACACCCGTTGTTGTCTCTTCCGTACCGCCGATGACATTTTCTGCAATGTCGCTTCGCTTGTCATGGATGGTCGAAACCAGGTCGGCTCCGTCATCCATCGTGAGATTCGGTTTTTTGTTGAGGCAGGCGTTGATGTGCTGGTAATAGCGTTTGTCATCTTCCCCTTTGACTGCAAAAACAGGTATGCCGTCATGTACGACAAGAGAAGCGGCCGCATCATCCTGCGTGCTTAATGGATTCGATGCGCAAAGCGAGACATCGGCCCCGCCAGACTTGAGTGTTTGAATAAGAAACGCCGTTTCGGTCGTGACATGAAGACAAGCCGCAAGCCGCATTCCCTTGAGCGGTTTTTCCTGTTCAAAACGCTTCCGAATCTGTTTCAGGACAGGCATCTGTTGCGCTGCCCATTCGATCCTCAATCGTCCCTGATCTGCAAACCCTTTATTTTTGATATCGTACTCCATTATAGCTCTCCTTTCATTAACTGATTTTCAATAATGACAGCTTCTTGCTATGCGTTGGCAAAAGATGTCCAAGGTCTTTTTTCAAAAACCGTTCGATCTCTTCAGCAGTAGACATTTCAATCACCTCCGCCAGATGGCGCTTGGATTTTTCCCGTGTAAGAGAGCGAAGTATCTTTTTGACGCGGGGGATGGATATCGGATTCATGGACAACGAGTCAAGCTCCATGCCCACAAAAAGCGTGATAGCTAAAGGATCGCCGGCCATTTCACCGCAGATCGCAACAGGAATATTTGCAGCCTTTGCCGCCTGTACCGTTTGGTAAATCATCCTGATCACCGCCGGGTGGAGGGGGTTATAAAGGTCAGAGACGAGCTCGTTGACGCGATCTATGGCAAGACCGTATTGGATCAAATCATTTGTTCCTATTGAAAAGAAATCCACTTCGCGCGCCAGAAGGTTTGATGTCATCACTGCTGCCGGCACTTCGATCATTATGCCAAGCGGCACCTTGTCCTGATGCGGAATTTTCTTTTGAGCGAGCTCGCGCTTGAGTGTGCGGATGATCTTCTTGACTTCAAGCACCTCCTCGACACCAGAGATCATGGGCAGCAAAATACGCAAATTGCCATGGACGCTGGCCCTCAGGAGGGCACGAAGTTGTGTGCGGAACAACGGGAGCTCGCGGAGACAAAGCCTAATTGCACGAAGTCCCAAGGCAGGATTGACTTGTGCCTCGTAACGCTGCCCGAATGCCAGTTTATCGCCACCAAGATCAATTGTCCTGATTGTCACTGTCTTTGGGGTAAATTTCTTCAGGATTGTAACGTAATTTTCGTATTGCTCTTCCTCAGATGGTTCGTCAAATCGATTTAAAAAGAGGTATTCCGTGCGGTAGAGCCCGATGCCTTCTGCTCCATGTTGGAGTATGGAGGGGATTTCCTCTATGATCTCCATATTTGCATCGAGCCGAATATGAAAGCCATCTTTAGTCTCCGTAGGCAGATGAATATCCTGCAGGAGGATTTGTTCGAGCGCATTATATTTTTGCTGGATCTGGTGATATTGTTCAAGTTCTCGTGGAGAAGGAGATGCAATTAAAACCCCCTTGATCCCGTCAAGGATCAGCGTCTCACCGTCCTGTATTTGATCGGCAATTTCCTTGACGCCGAACATTGCCGGCATCTCGAGGGCGCGGGCAATGATGGCGCTGTGGGAAGTCATACCCCCCGCCTCCATTATGAATCCCTTGACACGCTCCCTTGGCAGGCTTGCAATTTCTGCCGGTGAAAGATCGTGGGTGACAATTATCAAATCACCCGCCGGAAGTTCAGATGCCGAGATTTCCGCATGACCAATGAGATTGTTCATCACGCGCCGGCCCGCATAATCAATGTCCTGGCGCCGATCGCGGAAGTAATCCTCCTGGACATTCATGAAGGCAAGGCGAAGGCTTCCCAGTGTCTTATCGAGGGCCCATTCGGCGTTGATCTTCAATTCTCGTATGTGCTGAATGGTGGTCGACACCATCATATCATCCTGCAAAAAGAGACGCTGTGATTCCAGAATGTTGATCTGCTCGTGGCCTTCGTATCGGCACATCTTTGTCTGGATACGTGAGATCTGTTCCTTGGATTTTGCCACAGCTTCTTTGAAGCGCGATGTCTCAGAATCAACATCCTTGTCACGAATCCATGTCTTGACGAAAGCAATGCCGTGGTGGCTGAGGTGGTGGGCCCTCCCGATAGCGATGCCGGGCGATGTGGCGTGTGATTGAAACCGTCTTGTCTTCACCCCGTTAGACCTCCCTAATTGTTTCTACCCTGCTAGCCCACTTTGGGGTCTAACGGGGTTCATTCTTCACCGAATTTTTCTTCGATCAGTTTTCCCAGAGCCTCAAGCGCTTCTGGCGCGTCATCTCCGGATGCCTCAATCTCAATTAACATCCCTTTGGCAGCAGCAAGCATGAGTACACCCATGATGCTTTTTCCATTCACCCTGACCGATTCCTTTGAAACCATGATGTCGGAACGGTAACGGTTAGCGATCTTGACAAAGGCTGCTGCAGCTCTTGCGTGCAACCCCAGTTCATTCTTGATGGCAAATTGCCTCTTGTCCTTACTCATGTTGTATGCGACCGCTTAGGACATGGCTTGCAATGACAATGTTGCGCCGGCCATATTGTTGTATAAACGTTGCGATATCTTCAAAGCTTGCCTCACGGTGAAAACTCGCAAGCTTTATCAGCATGGGAAGATTAAAACCGGATATCACCTCCGTGTGAGCCCTTGACAGAAAAGACAAGCAGACGTTAGAGGGCGTTCCCCCAAACATATCTGTAAGAATAAGCACACCCTCCGGACCTTCAACCTTTTCAATGGCATCGGCGATCCGTTGATGAATAACCGCCGGTGGCTCATCTTGCTCAACGCAAAGAGAAATAAAATTCGTCGCCTCCGGGATGATTTTCTGCACGGCAGCAACCATCTCACGTCCTATACCCTGATGTGCAACGACCACGACTCCAATCATAACAAGCGTTGAAGTGTAGGAGTATGGAAGTGTAGAAGTATGACTTGAACACTTCTACACTTAAACACTTCCACACTTTATTCAAGTAAACCCATCATTGTTTTCTTTAATCCTTCAGCCGCCATGATTTCCTTGCCCAATTTCTCCTGGAATTCGCGCGCCGAATGGTGCCCGCCAAGCTTTAACAAATGATTTCGTGAGGCGACTTCAATGATTGCGGAGAGGTTTCTGCCCGGACGGACGGGAATTTGGATGAGCGGGAGATTGACATCAAGAAGATTGTAACGCATCTCATCAACGCCTAACCGATCATATTCCGTCGTCGGATCCCATTCCGTCAATTCCACTGCCATCTCAATCAATTTTCGGTCGCGCACGGCCGAAATACCAAACAGATCACGTATGTTGATAATTCCCAGCCCCCTTATTTCCATATGATACTTGATAATCTCAGAGCCGGTTCCAAATAGTGCCGACGGCGGTTGTCTTTTGATGTTGACGATATCGTCAGCCACCAACCGGTGGCCGCGAAGGACCAAATCAAGTGCGCACTCGCTTTTGCCGATCCCGCTCTTGCCGATGATGAGAATTCCGACACCGAAAACATCAAGCAGAACACCATGAATGCAAGTGGATGCGGCAAGGCTCTCTTCCAGAAATTGAGTTGCCCGGTTCACGAACGTGGAAGTAAGGAGCTTGGTTCGAAACAGGGGGATTGTCTTTTTCTTACACAATGTTGCAAGGAGAGCGGGGGGCGGCATATTCCGCGTCACAACAAAGCAGGTGATGTCCACTTCGCTCATTTTGGAGAGCACCTGCCTTAGCTTGTTTTCACTCAAAGAGTTAAGATAGCGCATCTCCGATTTTCCAAGGACCTGTATGCGACCCGGATGAAGATTTGAGGTGTCGCCCGTGAGTGCAAGGCCCGGTTTCTGGATTCGGGGGATCGTTATTTTCTTTCCCAGACCCTTTTTACCAGCGAGGATTTCAAGCTGGAGATGGTGTTTGGTGTCCTTGACCAAATTGATGACAGGTATTGATAGCATTAGTTTTTCGCATCCTCTTCTATAATGGTTTTATAAATATCCTTTGCTGTCTTGACAGCAATAAGCTTGTCGCGGAATGCCTTGTCCTTGAGTAATCTGGAAAGCCGCGCCAAAATCTTTAAGTGTATCGCTGCGGAGTGTTCAGGGGCCAAAAGCACGAAGAAAAGATGCGTCGGTTTTTGATCAGGCGCATCAAAATCGATCCCCTGCTTACTTCTTCCGCAGGCCACAACGATATTTTCAAGCCCTTGGATCTTGGCGTGCGGTATGGCAATCCCGTCCTGAATCCCGGTGCTCCCCAACCCCTCTCTGCTTAACAGCATGGAGGAAATCTCTTCCGCCTTGATGGGAGTGAGATTGCTTGAAATCTTTTCGGCAAGCTCCAGTATAACTTGAGTCTTGTCCCGTGACGCAAGCTCGGCCCAGATCATATTTGGATGTACAATATCGGCGAGGCGCATATTAATATATCAAAAACGCACAGGTGAACTCCCCCCGCGCAATTATAAATTAAGATTAAAATCAATGAGTTAGATGATTTTACCTCTAGTCCGGCAGAGGCAAAAAAGCAAGGGGAATCGGTTTTATTCCCCCTTGTGGCCTTTTATTCGCTCCTTGCTCTTGCGCAGCTGGTGTTCGATCCGGGAGACGGCATCGTCGATAGACGTATACATATCATTGCTTTCTCCCTTCCCGAAAAATCGCACACCGTTTGAAAGAAATGCGATTTCGACCATATGGCGAAAACCTTCAACCTTGAAAATGACGTGGGCGTTCACCAGTTTGGGGAGATATTTATCAAGTTTTGTCAGCTTGTCTTCCGCATGACTTCTCAGCGCTTCTGTTGCCTCGGTGTTTCGAAATGTGAACGTTGCTTCCATGCATCCTCCGTTATGCCAGATGGCGGCGTTTCGAAGACGGTGGTATCCTTAACATCTCTCGATACTTGGCCACTGTTCGCCTGGCAATATCAACATTGTGTTGTTTTAAAATTTCCGTGATGCGCTGGTCGGACAGGGGCGAGGAAGAAACCTCGTCCTCAATTAACTTTTGGATCTTTGATTTGACTGCTTCTGAGGCGATGCCGCCGCCTTCAAGTTGATGGATTCCTGTATTGAAGAAGAATTTGAGTTCAAATATCCCCCGCGGCGAGTGCATATATTTGTTGGTAGTGACACGGCTGACGGTCGATTCATGCATGCCGATGTCTTCGGCAACGTCTTTAAGGACGAGCGGCTTTAAGCTGGAGATGCCTTTGTCAAAGAAGTCTTTCTGGAATTTTACAATGCTTTCCGCCACCCTGTAGAGCGTCCGCTGGCGCTGATGAATGCTTTTTATAAGCCATAGAGCGGAACGGAGCCTGTCTTGAATATAGGCCTTTGTTTGAGCGGCGACTTCTGATCCCTTCATAAGTGATCTGCGATAGAAATTGCTGATCTTGAGTTTCGGCAAGCCGTCTTCATTGAGGACCACTTGGTAATTGTCTCCCACCTTTTGCACATACACATCTGGGATGATGTACTGGGGTGACTCCTGACTGTAAGGCCTGCCGGGTTTTGGATCCAGCGCGGAGATGGCCTTTGCAAGCACGGCGACGCGATCTTGAGGGAGCGCCATCTTTTTCGCGATCACCTCATAGCGGTGGTTTTCAATATCCTCAAGATGATCCTGAATAAGGGTGACGAGCAGTCGGGCGTCTTCCCCTAATTGTTTCGTTTGCAAGATAAGACACTCTTTTAGATCCCGGGCAGCCACACCTGTTGGATCAAACTCCTGCACCTTCGCCAAGACCGCATCCACTTTTTGTGCCTCTGTTTGGCATTTTTGGGCAATTTCCTCAACGGTCGATTGGAGATAGCCGTCATCGTTGATATTGCCCACGATCTCCGTCCCGATACTTAACTCTTCTGGCGACATGCCGCTTAGGTGCAGCTGCCAGAGCAGGTGATCCTGAAGCGATTCACCGTGCCTGAGCACGTTTTCAAATGTTTGGCTCTCTTCAACTGCTTCGCGTTCACCTTCGTATTCCGGGGCGTTATACATACCGATGTAACTTTCCCAATCGAACTCAACCGGCTCCTTTAGAGCACCGTCCTTATCGCCTATCTCATCGGCAGTATGCTCATGACCCCGATCCTCGTCTTTGGCGAGTTCGTGCTTTTCAGCGGTCGATTGTTTTTCCTGTTCTTCCTTTAGCTCCTCTTCTTCCTCTTCAACATCTTCAAGAACGGGGTTTTCGAGAAGCTCTTTTTGAACGAGGGTCGTTAGTTCAAGGCGGGAGAGCTGGAGCAGCTTGATTGCCTGCTGGAGCTGCGGCGTTACGACCAACTGCTGTTCAAGTCTTACACGTTGTTTGATTTCGATTGCCATATCTAACACCAATGATACGGCTCATGGACAGTAAAGTCAATCTTGACACCGGCAAAAAAATTTTTTCGAAAAAATGCCCTCAATTTATGTCTCTGGATTTGTGTGGCCGTTTTTAGGTTGATTTAGCAGCCTTATCCTCAGTTTTTTGACCCTCTGTCTCGGCCAGATGAGATGTCTTTTGTTGTTCCCAATTTTTTCTCTTGGCCTGGGCTACTGAGGCACGGATGAAATGCGAGAATAGGGGATGGGGCTCCATCGGGCGCGATTTGAATTCCGGATGAAATTGACAACCTACAAACCACGGATGGTTTGCAAGTTCAATCATCTCGACAAGACCGGTTTTTGGGGACGTCCCAACAATTTTCAAACCGTGTTGCGTCAAGAGTTCCGTGTATTGGTTGTTGAATTCGTAACGATGACGGTGACGTTCAGATATTTCCTTCTCCCCGTATGCTTCAAAGCTGCGCGAATCCTTTTCCAATACGCATGGATACGCCCCAAGCCGCATTGTCGCACCTTTATTGTAGAACGCCTTTTGCTCTTCCATGAGGCTTATGACGGGATCGGGGGTATTGGTGTCGAACTCAAGACTTGCGGCCTTTTCAAGGCCACAGACGTTGCGAGCGAATTCAACGACGGCAAGCTGCATGCCAAGGCAGATGCCGTAGAAGGGAATCTTTTTCTCCCTGGCAAAGCGGATGGCCCTGATCTTTCCTTCAGTGCCGCGCTCGCCAAACCCGCCGGGGACAAGGATGCCGTCCACGCCTTCCAGAGGTGTAAGCTTATCATCGCGTTCCAACTCTTCGGCATCGATGAACTTGAGGTTGACTTTGATGTTGTTTGCAATACCGCCGTGGCGAAGCGCCTCATTTAGGCTTTTGTATGAATCAGTTAGGTGCACATATTTTCCAACGATGCCGATCGTCACTTCACCCTGCGGATTTCGGATTTTATCTGCAAGATCCTCCCATCGCTTGAGATCGGGGGCCTTGGTCCAGATGTTTAAAATTTCCGCTATTTTTTCATCTAATCCCTCTTCATGCAACATGAGCGGCACATCATAGATCGAAGTGACATCAAGGGCTGTGACGACGCAGTCGGGTGGCACATTGCAGTACAGGGATATTTTCGACTTTATCTCGCGAGACAGGGGCTTGAATGACCGGCATAAAAGGATGTCAGGCTGGATGCCGATTTCACGCAGCTTCTGAACGCTGTGCTGCGTCGGTTTTGTTTTGATTTCACCCGATGCCGACAGGTATGGAATCAACGTGAGGTGTATATAAAGCACGTTTTCACGACCAATATCGATGCGAAACTGACGAATGGCCTCCAAGAATGGCAGACTTTCGATGTCTCCAACGGTCCCGCCAATCTCAACAAGCACGAGATCAACCCCTGTGGCTACCTTCATGATAGATGCCTTGATCTCATCTGTGATATGGGGGATCACCTGAACGGTCCTTCCCAGATAGTCCCCACGCCTCTCCTTTTGTATAACGGAGTCGTAAATTTTGCCGGTGGTGAAATTGTTGAGGCGTGTCATCTGGGCGCTCGTGAATCGTTCATAGTGGCCCAAGTCCAGATCAGTTTCCGCGCCGTCATCCGTGACAAAGACTTCGCCGTGCTGGAAGGGACTCATCGTCCCGGGATCTACATTAATGTAGGGATCAAGCTTTTGAAGGGTGACAGTAAGTCCGCGACTTTCAAGGAGGGCGCCAATGGATGCAGCTGCGATGCCTTTCCCAAGTCCCGAAACAACACCGCCAGTAATAAAAATGAATTTCGTCTTGGGTGGCATGTTATTTGTCCTTAATTTTTTGTAAGTATAAAAGGTGCATCGTCACCTGTCAACCCCGTTACAATTTTTTAGAAAGTCTTGGCATAAGTATGAGTGAAAATTTTAACGGGGTCAAGAAACAGTCAAAAATTTATTTCTTGCATTAAAAAGGGGAGGCATCACGCCTCCCCTTGATTGTCTTCAAAGATGTGCAAGCTTAACTTAGCGCTTCGAGTATTGCGGTCTGCGCCTTGCCTTGCGTCGACCGACTTTTCTTCTTTCCTTTTCTCTCGCATCACGTGTGATGTATCCTGCGTTTTTCAGCGGTTTTCTTAGATCAGGGTTCATGGTGAGCAATGCGCGCGCAATGCCGTGACGAACTGCTCCTGCCTGCCCAGCAAGTCCACCGCCATTAACGTTTGCCGACACATCAAATTTGCCCAGCGTGCCCGTCACATCGAAAGGCTGGCGGATGATCATCCGGAGCGTTTCTCGCCCGAAATATGATTCAGCAGGCGAATCGTTGACTACAATCTTGCCTTCACCCGAACGGAGGCGAACCCTTGCTATAGCACTCTTTCGCTTGCCAGTAGCAGAAAACTCAGCGCGTTTTTTCTCTCGTGTTGGTGTAACAACCGTATGCATCAATTGACTCCTTTACAAATGTGCTCGTCAGATATTTATGGCTGCTGGGTTCTGCGCAGCGTGCGGATGCTCCGCATTGGGGTATATCTTGAGTTTATTTAAAAGATGCCTTGAAATCGTATTCTTGGGAAGCATTCCCCACACCGCATCCCGTATCAAACGATCGGGATGTTTTTCTAAGACATCCCGGGCTGTCTTCGTCTTCAAGCCGCCGGGATATCCAGAATGATGACGATAGAGCTTTTCATCCAGTTTTCTACCGGTCAAACGGATCTTTGAGGCATTGACGGCAACGACAAAGTGGCCTGTGTCAACGTGCGGTGTATAGTCGGGCTTGTCCTTGCCGCGCAGCAGGTCTGCAATCTTTGATGCTGCCCGCCCCAGGACCTTGTTTTCAAGGTCTACGACAACCCACGTCCTCTGTGTCGTCTCTGATCTTGCAAAATTGGTTTTCTGCATAGTTTTTCCTGTTTTAGAGCCGCTCTTGCTTATAAGACCTTGAGTTCATTGTCAAGTTCCAAAGCTATAAAACGTAAGGATTCAGTGGAGTGTGGGAGCTACGCGCTGACTTTGTCCTTCGCCTCCCCGCAAACGCTCATACTGGCGTTTTATCGTATAGTTTGGTCGGTGCCCATCCACAAGGATGCTTTTGAAGCCGTATTCAGTTTGATCCGGGGGATGAGTTTTCAGCCAGCATGGCATTGGCGGGTATAGTCTCTCGGACATGTCATCGCGTAGCTCCCACACTCCACAACTTTTAAGGAACTGGGGATAATTTGCGCAGTTGGCTTACGATACCCGGCATCTTTTCCAAAATAAAATCAATATCTTCCCCCGTATTATAACGGCTTAGGCTAAAGCGGATTGAGCCGTGGGCGCGTGTGAATGGTATGCCCATAGCTACGAGGACGTGCGATGGCAATAAGGATCCCGATGTGCATGCCGAGCCGGATGAGGCACATATCCCATATTCATTCATAAGAAGGAGGATTGCCTCACCTTCAATGGACTCAAAACTTATGCTGGTAGTATTGGGCAACCGCATGATTTTGTCACCGTTGACAAATGCGCGCGGGATGGATTCTAGGATGCCCTTTTCCAGCCTGTCGCGAAGCATTGCGATGGGGTTCTTTTCAGAATCGAGGTTGGCTAGCGCAAGTTCACATGCCACACCGAGTCCGACTATCGATGCGACATTTTCAGTGCCGCCACGCCTTCCATGTTCTTGATGGCCGCCTACGAGCCACGGGTGAAATTTCGTTCCACGTCTTACATACAGGGCGCCGACCCCTTTTGGGGCGTGGAGTTTGTGGCCTGAAATGGCAAGATAAGTAATCGGAGTTTTGGATAGATTGATGGGGATCTTGCCAACGGCCTGTACCGCATCAACATGCAGGGGGATGTTTCGTTGTTCACAGAGAGTGGCAATCTCTTCGATTGGGAAAATGACCCCTGTTTCGTTGTTGGCCCACATGATTGAAACAATGGCCGTATCATCCCGGATGCTGCGCTTGAATTCCTCAAGATCAAGACGGCCTTCGCCGTCCACGGGCAGGAAGGTGACTTCGTACCCTTCTTTGGCAACTTCCTTACACAGGTTTAAGACGGCAGGGTGCTCCACTTTTGTAGTGATGATGTGGCGCTTTTGGGGAGTTGCCAAAAGTTGGGAACGTATCGCCGTGTTGTCGCTCTCCGTTCCGCAGCTTGTGAAGACAATCTCGCTCGTACGTTCGGCGCCAATCAGTGCCGCCACTTGTTCACGCGCCTTATCAATGTTTTTGGCAACTTGTCCGCCAAATGTGTGCATGCTGGAAGGATTGCCCCACATGTCGCGCAGAAAGGGAAGCATCGCATCTATCACCTCGGGAGCAACTTGCGTTGTCGCGTTGTTGTCGACGTAGATGGTCTTCACCTTCTTACCTCCTCAAGACGTATCGACGACGAGATTTCCTTGCGCAATTCCTTTTCGATAAACTGCCGCATCGTCGCAGTTGAAGAAGGGCATGTGGCGCAGGCACCTTTGAGTGAAATATAAACAGTCTCATGGTCAATGTCGACGAGCTCAAGATCACCGCCATCCTGCTTTAAGGCCGGTCTTATCCGCGTGTTAATAATTTCTTCAACCTTGTGGACGATTTCGAGATTAGTCATGTGAGTGGTATTTGCAACGAGTGGAGTCGGTGTTCCATTGCCCATCCCTTCAGCCGCTGAAAGGGGCGGCCAGGGCTGCTCGGCTGATTCAATACCCTTGGCTCGTTTGGCGGCGATCTCGTCTAAGATCTGCTGAATTTCTTCTTGGCACTCGCCGCATCCACCGCCGGCCTTTGTGTAATCGGTGATTTGTTCGACGGTTGTCAGATCATTTTCTATAGCTACTTGCCTTATGTCCTTTTCAGTGACGCCGAAACACTTGCAGATCACTTTGCCTTCCAGTTCGCGCTTTGGCGTTGACTGGCCGCGATAATTTTTGATCGCCGCCTCCAGTGCCTCGCGTCCCATTACGGAACAATGCATCTTTTCTTCAGGCAGGCCTCCAAGATATTGCGCAATGTCCTTATTAGTCACTTTTTCAGCCTCTTCGAGCGTCATACCCCTGATTATCTCGGTTAAAGCGGAGCTTGAAGCTATCGCAGATGCGCATCCGAAGGTCTTGAACTTGGCGTCTTTAATGCGACCGTTCTCATCAATCTTGAAGGTTAATCGGAGCATATCACCGCATGCGAGCGAGCCTACCTCGCCTGTGCCATCCGCATTTTCTATCTCCCCCACGTTTCTGGGATGGAGAAAGTGGTCGATAACTTTTTCAGTATAGTTCCACATAATGTCATACCTCTAAAATAAAACCTTCATGAGGGGAGGAAGCTCTTCCTTATGCTCATCAATGCAATGATGACAAGTTTCCTCATCTCTTTTCTTGTGGCAGGTGACGCAATGTTCGATGAGCGAGAGGACAACTTCCATTTCCCGGATTCCCTCACGATATTTTTCCAGTTTGGATTCAAATTCCTTTTTTCTCGTCTTGAGCGCCTCGCATAGCGCCGGTGATATATCGTGTACCGACCCCTGCGCACCAAATTGCAAAAGCGCCCTGACTTCATAGAGTGAGAGCCCCAAATCCTTAAGGCGCAAGATTGTTTTGAGGCGATTTACCTCTGATTCGGCATAGAGCCGGAAACGACCCTCACTGCGGCCGGGCTTTATAAAGCCCAACTCTTCATAATACCTGATGGTCCTTTGCGATATTTGAAGGAGTTTTGCAACCTCTCCTATATAATAACTTTTGTCTTCCATATATTTTATTCTCTCTCCTTATGAAGATTGTATTATAACCTTAACGTTAATGTCAATTACATAATAGTAAATTCTGAGATATAAATAGACATATTAATCAAATAGTTAAGTGAAAGTTTATGAAATGATTGGCTGATTTGAGTTGATTTTGAATGGATCAGACGCGCCTGGCGTGTGCGGGAAGCTCTTCCTTTTGTGCCGCCGCAAGGATGTTGATCATGGACTGCGTATAACCAAGGACATTGGGCACATATTGGCGTGTCTCGGCGAACGGGGGGACCTTGTTTCCGTATTTTTCGACATTGCCCTCGCCGGCATTATAGCCAGCCAGAACGAGTTCGATATTGCCTTTGAATTTGTCCATTAGAAATCGCAGATAACGAGTGCCGCCGTCGATGTTTTGTCCGGGATCGAAGATGTTTTTTACTCCAAAGCGCCTTGCAGTCTGTGGCATGAGCTGCATCAAACCCTTGGCGCCGGCCGGGGAGACTGCGCGCGGATTTCCACCTGACTCCTGGAGTATCACACCGCAAATGAGCTCCACCGGAACATTATGCTTTGAAGCCGCCTCTTGAATTAAGGGTGCATATTGTGCAATGCGCTGCGCCTGCGGTGTGGTGATAGCTTTAGGGCGTGAAAACTGGGGCGGGGCATATTTCCTTGCGCCACGCGCTTCATGATGTAGAGGTTTGATTTGCGGTTGCTCGGCCACACGGCTCATTTGCTCAGTGAAAGAAGCACCCGTGCGTTCAACAGACTTGCGATATTCAAGGTACTTGTTGAATTGACGAGTTATATGTTTTGCAGAGACCTGAGAAGTCATAATACACCAATAAAGAGGATCCACTATTATTATCGGTTGGGGGCTATGGCAATGTTGCTAACAATATTCCTATTATAAATTAATATGTTACATCCTAGGATGGCGTCGGGACAATGGTCCTCGGTCCTGCAGGCGGACCCTGCGGCTGCGCAGGCGGTGGCTGCGGGGTCGCCGGTTTTTGCTCTTCAGGCATTTTTGGCGCGCCGCCCGGCGGCGTCACATAAAAAAAGCGTTGTTCCTTGAGCTGCCGGCCGGAGTTTTTGTCTCTTATTGTCAGTGTCACGGTATATCTTCCGGGCAGGGCGTTATCAGGAAGGACGATGTTATTTGTGAATTCAATGGGACCTTTCTTTGCCAGTGTTTCATGAAAGTCGATAACATTTTCGAGTTTTAAGCCGATACTTTCATCGGGGTAGCGTACAAGAAGATCTTCTTGAATCCATGCTTTTCCATCTTGGACATCATAACCATCTACATTAAAATCAAGGAAGACCTTCTCCCCGGGCTGGAAGATCGACGGTTTTCGCTTTTCATCAACTGTACCTGCGGCAAATGAAAAATCCTGAACCGAAAGGTTTTGTATGCCCTTGGATTCGAGTCCTGCCAGTCCTGCCATCCGAAAATCTATGGCCGGAAGGAAATTAATTTTAAAGGGGCCGGACAGAAAATTGTTTCTGTTGTCGAGACCGGCAATGAATACGGCAACAACTGCGGCCGCGGCTACGATAGCGCCGATAAGGCCCTTGAGTTGCCTGGGGACGCGGCAGACAACCGTGCCTGCGGCAAGATCGCCCGGGCGCTGCTTGCGGATCGAAAACAGCACACACAAGAAACCAAAAAAGTTCATATCGAAAATCCGCGCAGCAGTGCGGGTCATCGCGCTTCCACAGTCAAGTGCTGATCCGTCCTCGTGACAGATTTCGTATCCGCAAATAAGTTTTCCAACGGATGTTTTGGTGAAAACTTCGGGGAGAGAATAAAAGAGAAAGAAAACCACAGGAGCCGCGACGACTAATATCATGCTCATTATGGGTTGGTCCGGATTGAGAAGGAGCGCCCATCCGATGCCAAGGGTCAGAGAAAATATGCTGTCAATCAGGAATGCCAGCAGTCGTCCTGAGGCGGACGCCATCGTATCAAGCGTCAGTACGTATTGGCGGCGGCGGGCTTGAAGTTTGCGTATGACGACCGTGCGGCCTGCAAAATCACCGAGACGTTGATGCCATCCTGTCTTTTCCATGATGATAATGCCGATTGCGAGGGGCATGAGAAAGAGATCAACGAGCCGCAAGAGATTTCTCAAGAAAACACCGCTTATTGACGCCTTATTGCCAGTAACATCACGGATGCTTAAGCGGCAGGCGAGTTTTCCGATGCTTGCATAGAAAAGGGTTTCGAAAACAAAGAAATAGAAGAAGGCGATCAGCAAAAATATGCCATGGAAGATAAGGCCGTGCCAGCCACTTGCAGGAATTGGTCCTTCGGCCTGACCCAAGGCCACCGATCGGTACGCGATCAGCAAAAACCAGTAGAGGATATATAAGAAGATACCGTCGATGATGGCGGCCGCGAAGCGATCCTTGAGGGATGCGAGCATGAAACCGCCTGCCGGTGGTTCTTCGACTTCCGGTTGTGGCATTCTGACAGGCCTTGATTCCTCCTCAGTGGCCTCCAATTCAAATTTCTTTGCAACGTCTGAGACATCGATCAGATCGGTATTTTCTTTTTCCTGTTCCCCCATAACGGCTCCTTTGCCCCCTTACCAATTTTCAATTAAGTTTGATCGGCAAGTTTAAAATATCACCGATGTTAAAACCCTTATCAAGATAAAGGCGTCGATGAAAATTGGAAAGGGGGTTTATTTTTTCAACTGAATATACCCCCTAGTTCTGGCGATATCATCTGTTATGATACCTTCTACACCTAAAGCAAGACAACGATCAATTTCCCGTGGTTCGTTGATGGTCCATGCATCAACCCGCCATCCCTTCTTTCGCGCGTATTTCATGAGACGGGGCTGCAGGGCGTTGAAAGACGGATGGATTTGCGAAACCTCAAGATATTTAGCAAAAAGATTCAGTTGAAAAAAGGAAAAAGCACGTCTGAGCATAATGAGCGCCCGAGGCAATTTGGGATAAAGGCTTTTGAGATGATATAGAATGACGGGGCTGTATGATGAAAGGACAATGGGACGACGGAGACGAAAGTCAGAGGCGATTCCTCCAACTAATTGTGCAATATGGAATTCCATTTTCGGCTGACTCTTGAGCTCGCATATTATGGAAATGTCGTGCGGCTGCAAAAGCTCAAGGACCTCTGTCAGCGTCGGAGCAATGACGTTTGCAAACGATGTGCGGAAATGGCTTCCGAAGTCCAATGATTTGATCGTTGAAAAGGGCGTTTTATGGACAAGCCCTTCAAAGTGAGTCAATTTGGATAAGTCATTGTTATGCGTAATGATGGGGACCCGGTCCTTTGTGAGGAGGACATCGAATTCAATGCCATCCGCACCAATTTCAATGGCACGCTCAAAGGCTGGAATGGTATTTTCCGGCGCCTCACGGCGTGCGCCCCGATGGGCGATGATAAGCGGCATTGGCCGCTTGCCGGTATCGATAACCTGTTTCAAATGAATTTTTTCCATATCAGAAAAGTGTAGAAGTGTTTAAGTGTAGAAGTTTAGAAGTCAAAAAAAAGTGGCACGAAGACTTCTACACTTAAATACTCCTACACTTAAACACTTCATATTGATAAATTACCTAATTCATACTGCACGACAGCCAGAGCAGTTATGGCCGCGGTTTCAACGCGCAATATCTGCTGGCCCAAGCTCACTGTGACTGCTCCATGCGACTTGGCACTTTCAATCTCCCCCAAGTCAAAGCCACCTTCCGGGCCGATGATTATCAAAAATCGTGATCCGTGACCCGCAACTCGTGACTCGGAATTCGAAACCTCGGATTTCAGGTCATTGTGTTGTTCATCCTCCCAAAATAAAAGTGTTTTTTCATATTTATTGATTGTATCACAAAGTTTGCCAAAGCTTATTGGAGCGTCAACGCACGGTTTGAATGGTAATCCGGACTGTTTTGCTGCCTCAACCGCGATATCCTGCCAGCGCTTAAGTTTTTTTTCGGCTGCCTCGTATTTCGGGATAGTGCGCAAACAGGAAAATGGAATGATTTTGGTGCAACCCAATTCGACCGCCTTCTCAATTATCCATTCGCTCCGGTCATGCTTGATGATGGCAAAGGCAAGTGTGGGAGGTGGCGCAACGGCGTGCCTTTCGATTTCTTTTGTAATTGCAAGACGTACGGTCTTGGATGCGACCGAAACTATCTCCGCGTGAAAGGATCTGCCCTTTCCATCGGAAAGGACAAGCCAGTCTCCAACTTTTAGACGGAGGACGTGCAAAATGTGATGGGCGTCGCTTCCGACGATGTCCGTTTCGCTTCCAACTTCAAATAATTGGTCAACAAAGAATTGGGGCATACATTGACCCTTCTTTTACCATGTGCTACGTTCCTTAGCAAGGAGGTGTGATGGAGACCTATCGCTGTCCGCTTTGCAATGCCACATTTCGTGCAGAAGGGGCAGGGACATTTCTGTGCCCCAGCTGCCAAAAAGAAGTTGCGGTCAGAACACCTGTCATTTTGGATGTCCCTTGGGATGTTGAATCCAAGGGAGAATGGATCGGCGCCTTTTGGTCAACTATCAAGTCCTCTCTTGGAAACCCGATCGCCTTTTTTGGAGCGGTTGCAAAAAGTAATCAGTTTGCAAGACCGTGGGTCTACGCCGTAATTATTAGTATGTTGGTTTTCATATGTCTTGCGGCCTATCAGGTGGGTTTTGGTGTGTTGGAGATGGGTTCTGAGGCGGTCAGGGCTGTCAAACAGATAGTACTTCCTCCAGTTTTCGTGGCTGGGCCGCTCTCGATATTCTTCATCGCCTTGATTGCAATCATTGTCGTGCCCATTGCAGTGACGACAGGTCTTTTCATACAAGCGGCACTTTTCCATGTTGGTTTGATGCTTGTCGGCGGAGCAAAGCGGGAATTTATTTCTACGTTTCGGACTGTGTGTTACTGTGTCGGTCCTCAGGTATTTCAAATCATCCCCATATTTGGCGGAATGGTAGCCGGTATCTGGGCCATTGTACTCAATATTATTGGGCTAAAGATTGTGCATGAGACCAGTTACGGACGCAGCGCGTTTGCTGTCTTTTTGCCCCTGATTTTATGTTGCGGGCTTGGGATACTTTTGCTTACGACCATAGCCGGAGGTGTATTCGCAGCATTGATATCGAAGTGATTAATGAATTAGCCGCAGAGAATTCCTCGTGAGATCGTGAGATAGTGATATCGTTAGTTCGCCAGGAAAATTAGCAAGCGATATCACGACCTAACGAAAATTTTTCTCTGTGCCTCTGTGGCGGAATTTGAGGTGACCATGAAATCTCTATACGCAATAGGTGTTGATCTTGGCGGGACAAACCTTCGTGTTGGTGTCATTCGAGATGATGGCCATGTTGAGGCCGATGCGGCGGTTCCGGTTGGTACAGAAAAATCTGCCGATCGCATTGCCAGCCTGATCGGCGAACACGTTGCGCTGATGCAAAACCAAACTTCATTACCGTTGACCGGCTGCGGATGCGGCATTCCCGGAATTGTGGATAGTGATCGTGGTATAGTTTTCAACTCTCCCAATTTTCCCGACTGGCAGGATGTGCCAATCCTGAAATTATTGGAGAAGAGCATAACATTGCCGCTTCTGATCGATAATGATGCAAATATGTTTGCGCTGGCTGAACTGCTCTTTGGAGCGGGTAAGGGGCGCCATAACCTCATTATGTTGACACTGGGCAGCGGAATCGGCGGGGGTATTGTTATTGATGGAAAGGTATTTCACGGTGATCGCGGATTCGCGGGAGAAGTGGGACACATAGTGGTGGAGCCGGACGGTGTTCCCTGCGGTTGCAAAAGCCATGGCTGTTGGGAGCAGTATGCAGCAGGGCGCGCCTTTACTCATTTAGTCCACCGTTTGCCGAAGCATGAAAGGGAAGCCGTGCTTGCCGAAGTTTATGGAGATGCAAATCAACTGAGTCCTGAACTCATCGCCAGTCTGGCTGGTCGGGGCAACACCATCGCAAAAGAATTGTGGCGCTCTTATGGCAGATACCTGGGGATTGGTATCGCTTCACTAATTAATGTATTGGGAATCACGACAATCGTAATCGGCGGCGGCATTGCCAGATCGTGGGACTACTTCATTGATGCCTGCCGAGCGGAAATTATGAGCCGCACCTACCACAAAAATGTCGTACAACTCAAACTACTCCCTGCAAGCCTCGGTGAAAATACGGGCATCGTCGGCGCCGCATCTGCGATGTTTCAAAGAAGACCTTAATTAACCACAGAGACACAGAGTGCACAGAGAAAACCTAATTATTTTCACCACAAAAACCATTATATAACATTAATTTTCAGATGGTCATTGCGAGCGTTAGCGAAGCAATCCCATGTTATGACCATGGACGATGGTGAGTATTCACGGTTCCGAGAATCCCAGCAGTCGCATTTCATTAAGAATCTCTTTTGCCTCGGGGTCGTTTCGCATATTGATGAGGACCTGTCTCAGTTTGTCCGCATCCTTGGGAATTGGTGAAAATAAAACGAAGCGCGCAGTGGGAACAGGCCTTGATTGCTGAATTGTGGAGAGTGATTTGGTCCATGGCACAGTCATCTTTGCGAGTGTTGCACCCTCATTGGGCGTGAGGATCGCTCTTCCGGTTACTGTGCCCCCCGCGATGGATCTAAGCTTGAAGAGAATCTGAGGTGTCTGGGTTGGCGTCATCTTTTGTGCGCGAGTAAGCCCAAGAATATTTGAAATAAAATCTGTGCTGAGAGGTTCACTTGAAAATACCAGCCCCTCACCCATCCCTCTCCCCAGAGGGGAGAGGGGTGGGGGTGAGGGGGATCTTCCGACCAATATATACTTTTCTTCTTTTTGTCCGTGCGGAAGGGGATTCGTAGCAAGCCAAATCTGTGCATTTGGAAACTTTTGCCTATTTGCCTCCCACGCAGCGTAACTCACGATGCCGAGCGCCGGCTTTTGTTTACTGATGAATTGAAGGCCGCCGTCGGTTGTGTTGAAATATTTGCCGGCGATCTTTGAGGGCGCAATATTTTTGTTCACATAGTCAAAAAACGCATCGAGCACGGGTTGCCCTTCTATGGTTGACCCTGCCTCGCCCGGATACCAGAAGATCATCTTAATTTCAGAGGCCTGGGTACTTGTGGCCACAAATAATAGTGCAACAAACAATAAAAAACGCTTTCTCATAAATCTTTCCTGTGAATGTTTAAGTTGAGCTTATGTAATGTGTCGATGATGAGTCTGTCAACTACTCCATTCGGTTTGACACACCTTTCTCTCTATGTTAACCACGCGAAATCAGCAGATATCTGATATAGAACTGAGCCTGTGCAAGTCATTATTATTGCAAAATACTTAAGAACCCCTCCTACCCGGAAGAAAATTTGCAATGGTTGATAAAAATTTGGAGTGTCACATGACCGAACATCGCTACGAACCCAAGGACATCGAACCCAAGTGGCAGGCAAAATGGGCGAGGGAACGACTCTTCACCGTTACTGAAAATCCAAAGAAAAAGAAATTCTATCTCCTCGAGATGCTGCCGTATCCTTCGGGCCTGATCCACATGGGGCACGTGCGCAACTACGTCATCGGAGATGTGGCGGCGCGTTATAAGATGATGCAGGGTTTCAATGTGCTGCACCCCATGGGCTGGGACGCGTTCGGTCTGCCTGCAGAAAACGCCGCCATCGAGCGAAGGGTCCATCCGGCAAAATGGACATATGACAATATCGATTACATGCGCAGCCAGCTCAAGAGACTTGGCATCTCCTACGACTGGGAGCGGGAATTCGCGACATGCGATCCATCCTATTACGGCTGGGAGCAGCTCATTTTTCTTAAGATGTATGAGCGGGGACTTGCATATAAGAAAACGTCGCTTGTGAATTGGTGTCCCGGCTGCAAGACAGTGCTTGCCAATGAGCAGGTGGAGGGGGGATTTTGCTGGCGATGTTCATCACAGGTCAAACAGGAGATGATGTCGCAGTGGTTTTTCAAGATCACCGATTATGCCGAGGAGCTTTTAAACGACGTTGATGACAAACTGCAGGGATGGCCGGAGCGCGTGAGGATCATGCAGCGCGAATGGATCGGCAAGAGCAAGGGTGCGTTTATTGATTTCCAAATTGAAAATCGAAATGAAAAAATACGCATCTTCACGACACGACCTGATACGTTATACGGCGCAACATTCATGAGTCTTGCCTGTGAGCACCCGATGGTGCGTGAACTCGCCAAGGGCGCTGGTCATGATAAGGAGGTCGATAAATTCATTGAACGCACTGCAAAAATCGATCGTGCAACAAGACTTGCAGGCGCTTATGAAAAAGACGGCGTCTTCATCGGCGCTCATTGCGTCAATCCTGTCACTGGATCAAAGATTCCGATCTATGCAGCAAACTTTGTCCTTATGGAATATGGGACAGGTGCGGTAATGGCGGTTCCCGCGCACGATCAGCGGGATTTTGAGTTTGCCAAAAAGTATAAGCTTCCGATCAAGGTCGTGATTCAGCCGAAGGAACATCATCTTGATCCAAAGACAATGACCCAAGCCCACGAGGGGGATGGCAAACTTGTTAATTCTGGGGTGTTTGACGGTCTGTGGAGCATAGATGCCATTGAAAAGATCACAGCTGATCTAAACAGGAAGGATATTGGCGGCCCTGCCGTAAGCTATAAGATCAAAGACTGGTGTCTGTCACGTCAACGTTATTGGGGGGCTCCGATACCAATTATTTACTGCGATAAATGCGGCACGGTGCCGGTTGCGGAAAAAGATCTCCCCGTCATTTTGCCTCACGATGTGGAATTCACGGGCAAGGGTGGTTCTCCGCTCGCAAAGATAGAATCATTCGTCGATGTCCCATGTCCAAAATGTAAAGGAAAGGCGAAGCGTGAAACGGACACTATGGACACATTCGTTGAATCATCGTGGTACATGTTCCGTTATGCCAGCCCGCATTACGACAAGGGACCGGTCAACAAGAAAGAAATCGACTACTGGTTGCCTGTGGATCAGTATATCGGCGGCATTGAACATGCGGTAGGCCATCTCATCTATTGCAGATTTTTCACAAAAGTGATGCGCGATCTCGGGATGATCGCGCTTGATGAACCGGTCCTCAATCTCATGACGCAGGGCATGGTGATCAAAGACGGCGCAAAGATGAGCAAGTCAAAGGGCAACATCGTAACCTGCGATGATATGATCACGAAGTACGGCGCGGACACTGTTCGGCTCTTCAGCCTCTTTGCTGCGCCGCCGGAGAAGGATCTTGACTGGAGTGATCAGGGTATCGAAGGCATGCATCGTTTTTTGCTCCGCGTCTGGCGATTTGCGGAGGGTTGGCTTGAGACCCCTCACCCTTCTCCCTCTCCCCAGGGGAGAGAGGGTGGGGGTGAGGGAAAGCTTGTCCGCATGATCCACAAGACGATCAAGAAGGTCACAGAGGACGTTGAGCGCTATCATTTCAATACAGCGATTGCCGCAATCATGGAGTATGTGAATTATTTGTATCAGATTGGGGCAGATGCGACTTCTAAGGAGGCACTTGAGACACTAATCATGCTCATTTCACCGTTTGCACCGCATGCTGCCGATGAACTATGGGAGATTTTGGGAAAAAAGGGAAATGTTCTCAAGCAGAAGTGGCCGGCATTTGATTTGAACCTCATTGTTGAAGATGTCATGCAGATTGTCGTGCAGGTGAACGGGAAACTGCGCGATCAGATCGCGGTTCCCATCGATATGAATGAGGGGGAGGTCAAATCGAGGGCGCAGTGTGCCGAAAAGGTCTTAAATCATATCAAGGGCAAGGCGATAAAGAAGATTGTCTATGTGCCGAAGAAACTGGTGAATATTGTGGTGTGAAATATTAGATTTTATGGCAAAGATCAGCGTTGTCGAACTTGATTCAGAGCTCAGGCAAAAGAGGATCAGATCCTTCTATATCATGGCCGGTGAAGAGGCCTATCTTGCGCACAGCGCACTTCAGAGAATCAAAGAGATTGTTCTGGGTAAGGAATCCAATGAATTCTCGAAGCACGTTTTCGAGGGCAAGGATGTTTTACATAATGAAATCCTTGATTCTATCCGCACTGTTCCCCTGCTTGGCGGGAAAACCCTCACAATCGTGAAGGACGCCGATAAACTTTCAAAAGAGGCATGCGAGGCGTTTATCACATATATCGGGGCGCCCATTGAAACGGCAACGGTCGTCTTGATTGCATCAAAAATGGATGGCAGGAGCCGCCTAATGCAGGTTGCATCGAAGAGTTCAAAGGCGGCGGTCGTCGAATGCAAACCGCTCTACGCAAATCAGATTCCGTCATGGATCAACGTGGAGGTGCAGCGTAACGGCAAAAGGATATCAAAGGATGCGGCACATTATCTCGCGGATATGGTCGGGCAAGACCTTGGGCAGATCGTTCAGGCTATTGAGCGCATAGTACTCTTTGTTGGCAATCGTCCAATTGTTGAAGTGAAGGATGTTGAGGAGGCGGTTGCTGAGACCACACAGCGCTCCATCTTTGAGTTGACGGACGCGATCGGGCGCCGCAATCTCACGCGCGCTCTGGCCATACTCACAAACCTTCTCGAGCATGGCACGGCACCGGTTCTCATCCTAAATATGATCGCGCGCCATTTTCGCATACTAATTAGGGCAAGGGAGGTGGAACGCAGCGGAAACGCCAGAGAGGTCGCAAGCTATCTTGGCGTGAATCCGTTTTTTGCGAAAGATTACATTGAACAATGCCGAAATTTTTCACCTTCCGAATTGAGGAAAAAGTTCGGTATCTTTGCAAGGAGCGATCGCGAAATCAAATCCAGCCGCATGCCGAAGGAGAGAATACTGGAGAGGTTGATATTTGATTGCATTGAGCAAAAAAACAAATCCCCCCATCCCCCCTTTGCTAAAGGGGGGTAAGGGGGGATTTTTTAAGCAGTTGCTGTGTTGACGAATTTGGTCAGGCGAGAAACGATACGAGCTGCGCGGGTTCTTGGAATAATACCCTTGGTTGCCGCTTTATCTATCTGCGGGATCGCCTTTAAAAGCGCCTCTTTTGAAGGCTTCGTCCTGACATTCTTTATGTAAGTGCGAAGGGCCGACATCTCCATGCGGTTTCTTGAGTGCCTCTTTTTATTTTGCCGTTCACGCTTGAGCGCGGAATGATGGCGACCTTTGCCGATCTTTTTTCTTAATCTGTCTACTGCCATTGAAACCTCCTAAAACCCGTGACTTGTAACAGGTCACTCGTAACGTGTAAAAGAGGGGAGCTGACTAGCATAAACAAGTGCAAACTGTCAAGGATGGCGAGAAGAGCCAGCAAGGCGAGAAAAGCACCAAACATTTTTCGCTTTGCTGGCATTGCTTGCTTTTCTCGCACAAGACGTTTGCTTGCTTTTCTCACAAAATTTGTTTTTACTAGGAAAGATGACCCAAGAACACACACATATAAGCCGGCGCGTTGGAACCATTGGATTATTTACGTTAATCAGTCGCATACTGGGACTCGTCAGGGACTCGGCGCTTGCCTACGCATTTGGCGCCACGATGGTTGCCGACGCCTTTTATGTCGCTTTCAGGATACCTAATCTCCTTCGCCGCCTCGTTGCAGAGGGATCCCTCACAGTTGCTTTCGTCCCTGTCTATTCCGAATATCTCAAGAAATCGCGAAAAGATGCATTTGAGGTGATCTCGATTGTCTTCACCTGCCTATCGATCATCCTTGCAGTCCTTGTGATATTGGGCGTCGTATTTGCCCCATGGATTGTGCGGGCAGTTGCCTACGGCTTTGAGGGGACCGCTGCGAAATTTGATCTTACTGTTTATCTCACACGCATCATGTTCCCGTATATCTTCCTCATCAGCCTTGTTGCGCTGGCGATGGGGACGCTCAATTCGCTCAAGCGTTTTGCAACACCTGCTGCCTCTCCCATCCTTCTTAATATTGCTATTATCTTCGGCGCCCTCGTTTTGAAAAATTATTTTGCAGAGCCGACGGTAGGTGTCGCAATCGGCGTTCTTATCGGCGGTGTTCTTCAGCTGGCTTTGCAGATTCCCACTCTAAGGAAAGAGGGAATGATCCCACGCATCAATTTCAACTGGCGCCATCCGGCACTCAAGAGCCTTGGACTTTTGATGCTGCCTTCTGCTTATGGCGCTGCAGTCTATCAGATCAACGTTATCGTGATCACGTTTCTTGCATCGTTCCTCGCCCACGGAAGCGTTTCATATTTATGGTATGCAGATCGCGTATCTGAATTTCCACTCGGTATCTATTCAATCTCTGTTGCAATGGCCACATTGCCCACCCTTTCTGATCATTTCACGAGCAAAGATATTGAGGCGTTTAAGGATACGGCAAACTACAGCCTTAGGCTTGCATTTCTCATAGACATACCGGCCGCCATTGGTCTTTTCATCCTATCGCTACCTATCGTCCAGATCATCTTTGAGCGCGGTGTATTTACGGATCAAGCAGCAATCGCAACGGCGGGAACTCTTCAGATGTTTGCTCTGGGCATTCCGTTTGTCTCCGGCGTGCGCAATTTAGTGCCGGCCTTCTTTGCCTTGAGAAATCCCAAGACCCCTGTGATAGTTGCAACCATAGCCCTCATATGGAATGCGGCGTTGGCGCCGATACTTATGAGGCCTTTGCTTCACCGAGGCCTTGCGTTGTCCATGGCGACCTCTGCTATGGTCAACTTCTCAATCCTGTTATTCATGTTCAGGCGGAAGGTAGGCAGGATTGGCGGGAGGAAAATCATCCTTTCCGTCGCGAGGAGCTTTTTTGCAGCCTGCGTGATGGCCGGCTTCATCCATTTTGTCGTCAAATATAGCCATCTTCTTGAGGCTCAAAGGACGCTGCAGAGGGCGGGGGTTCTTGTTGCCATTATCCTCGTTTCATTTGTCATTTATATGACCATAATCCGCGTCATCAGCCCCGAGGAATATCGTGCCTTCACGAGCATGGTGAAAAAGCGAAGAAAGAAGCCCCCGGTACTCTCCAAACCAATCCAGATTGAGCCCTAAAAACCAAACAACCTTTTTGACAAAGGGGCGATAATCGGAAATATGAGATGCTCGGTTCAATTCTTCGGGGAGGCACAGATTCATTGTTACAAATAATTGATCAACAATCTTCCAAACAAAAGCGCAAGGTAATTTTTGGAGCCGTCCATGACATACTGGGTTTTTTTACCGAAGCTAATTTTGATCCTCGCAAACAACTGGATATTATCAGAAGCATGACTTTTATTGACGGTGCTGAAGATCCTCACGGAAAAATTATCGATACGCAAACCTTGCTTTTATTTTACGATGCTTTCAGAGCGATGCGTAAGGCAGGATGGGCCACGGAACAAACTGCCTAATTGATTAAAATCATTGTATTGCTGAGAGATCTGGTTGGGGCGCGTATAATGCCATAAGAAAATATTTAGACGAAGCCGTTGCAGAGGTGGTCAGTCTCGATGATGCTTAAGATATTATGAGGCGTGCGATCAACTCTTTATTTTCTCCGTGTCTTTTGTTTCTGTAGAATATTGTTTCTGCCTTTTTCCACATTTCTTTCACCCCTCACCGGCAGGGATTACACATTCTTCCATAGCAGGCGTTTTACACTCGGGATAAATATTGATCAAAATACCAATTAATTCAATAAGATGCCTCACTACGCCCGGGAGTGTCCGGAAAATTCGCATTTTTCGGGCAACTTTTAGGCCATAGCTGCCGATAATCATTACAGAAGGTGTGCTTCATTTGACGGAGCCCTGTGTGCGACATAAAGAACTTATAAATATATTAAAAGAATTTTTTCCTCCTTCCACTTCCGTTATTATTCCAACATCAATCGAAGTTGATGGCAGCGGTTTGGAACAGCAAAGAGATGGCACAATCGCGATCATCAGTGACAGGGGCGAAAAGATAGGATGGCGCGATCAAGAAGGAACAATTTACATAGGTGAGGAAGATCAAGTCGGTCAACAGAGCATCCCCATGCAGGAGCAATCGGCCGGGGAAACGGTTTATGTTGCTCAAGGCGTTTGCGATCCCTCTATTACTTCTTGTCCTGATGCGGAACAGATTCAAAATTCTGCAACGCGATTTGCCAAAGAGTCTCCCAAACAAAAAAGTAAAGGCCATGGGGCCGCACCCGCCATCATCATTGTGGAAGACAATCGTGAGATGTCTGAAACAAATAAAGCGCCTGCCAAAGCGCTTGGTGCTGATGAAGTTGGGTCACATTTAGGTGGTCGCGCATCGATTGATAAAATACCTGCGATTGGGTTAAGTTTTGATGAGCAGCCATCCAATTCATTTTATCCACAATTTTCGCTGTCTGTCGGAGTTGCCTTGTATAGCGAAAATCGCATGGACATCTTGACGCACGAGTGCAGCGGGGCGATGAAGGCGTATTCTGTTATTGGCGCTGATGAAGAGATTCATGGTGATTTCGCCGGGAAGGCCGGATCAGAGGCTCTGCTTAGCAGCGCGTTGTGTTATGTCGATACCAGCGATCAATCCTGGCAGGTTCGAAAAGAATCCAAATCCGATGGTAGTGCGGAATTTGAAGACAGGCAGATTTTTAGTGTCGCATCTTATACTTCGAAAGAAGCCGAGATGATGCATTATTTGCGTATCCCTGATGAAAAAAGGGAATTTTCTCACAGAAGGGACGAGATTGCCCATCCCTTGACCATCAATTTGATGCTCAATCAGGACGCGCACAAGAGATCCATGGAAATAGAGGATATGGGCTTCAAGGGTTCCCTTTTGAGCCAAACTCCTCGCATCGTTTCCGAACATGGCGGTCTTTTTGCCGTTTTTATGGGGATGCCCGTGGTTGACCATCAGCGCTCAGGGAATGGCATCGCTTCAACGTTCGCTCTGGCCAAGGCCGATATCGAACGTGATGTCCCTGCTGTGAGCAATCAAAACGATCCTTCTCATCACAAAGGAGAGCGTGGAGATGGCCGTCAGAATAAGGACGGGCAGGAACATTCACAGCAAGACGAGGCGCGAACTCCCGATAGCAATCTCGCCTGAATTTAAAAAATCATATTCCATTGCTTGAGTTATTACCCATTCATACATTTTACATTCACTTATCTCTCTAACAAGTCGTCTTTACTCACATTCATTTTTTTTGAAATTTTAGCCCACAGAAGCACGGGATAACATTGTGGATAACTTAATTTTCTTTAATTTCGAGGGCGGTTACGACCTCCAAAAATTAGAGCGCCTAATTGTTAGGCACGGTTTTGCTTAACAAATCATGATGATAAATTGATCGCAAAATTTGTGCCCATTTTCATTTAATGAGGCAATTTTTTCCACAACTTGTGTATAAAGATAGGTTTAGAGCTAAAGCGGGGGGTTTATAACAGTCGTTCAAGTTGAACTTTAAGGTTTTGTAGCGCCTCCCTATTTCCCGTCGAAGAAAATAGGGATCTTCCTTTCGCACCCATTTCTTTCGCATGATTGTGAATTATTCCATGATCGCATAACAGATGTATGGAGTTGGCAAGATTGGCATTTGAAATGGCCTCACTGAACTTGATGCTTCCCAATAGGAGCATCTTTTTTCCTGTCTGTAACATGAGTTTGACAAGGTCTTTCTCTTCAATTTTATCAAACCTTTCTTTTGAGTAGATTGTAAAAAGGGCTACTTTCATTGATTCAAAGAAATTGCAGAGCAGATTTGAAAATGGAATGAGGAATGAACTGGCGTTTTTGGCCAAGGTATAACATCCGTCACCTTTAGCATCTATTATGCGTTTGATTGCAAGATAGCCCGCAATATTTTGCAGATGTTCATTGATTGAACCGCTTATGCTGAAGCGAAATTCGTATTTCAACAACTGCTGACAGGCCTTAAATTCATCAAGAAACTCATCGGGCGTGAACGATGCCAAGCGTTTGGCATCCCTGAGAAGCAGGGTTGCAAAGACGCTGATGGAGGCGAGGAAATGAATGCAGCCGTTTTTGAAATAATCAAGCTGGAGGCGTTTATCTTCATCAAGGGTATAATAGGTTTCGTCGGTTTCGTTGTGTCTTGAAATGAATTTGCTCAAAGTTAGTTGATCCAACGCCGTTTCAATTGCTGCTTTTGTATCTGTAATGATGGCCTGAGAAATTTGCGCGTGCTGGGCGAAGAGCCAGTTTAGATAAAGCAAAGAGCGCTCATGGATATCTTTGAGCGTCACGGCGCGTTCCGGATGAGATAAAAGCGTTGCCGCAACGATGGATTGAGGTGTGACCACAATGTTTCGGTTGATTTCATCGCAGATATCATCGGCGATGGTTTCGACGATCCGCTTTATCCCTTTTTGACGCACAGTTTCCTGAAATGATATGGGCGTACCGAAGTTCACATAGATCTTTCCGTAGCGAAGCTTTTGTCTCTTAAGATACTTCACTAATCGCAGGAGTTGTGTCGGCCGTTCTTTCTTTTTGGCCCCGCCCGCGAGCTCCTCCTGATATGATTTCTGTTCTATCACGCGGTCGTAAGTGAATGAGACCGGGATAAAATGTAAATCCGGTATTGCCCCGGATGTGATTGTCTTCAAGAACATGCTGATCATGCCGTATCGCGGAGACGAGAGTTTTCCCGTTCTCGACCTGCCCCCCTCTATAAAAAATTCGTGGCTGTAACCCTCCTCGAGAAGTATCCTTAGATATGTTTCGACGGTGGCGCGGTATAGTTGGTTGTTTCCAAAGCTGCGCTTGATGAAATAGGCGCCTCCGCCACGAAAGAGATGTCCCAGTGGCCAGAATGAAAGATTGATGCCCGCCGCGACGTGGGGAATGGTCATGTAATTTTGGTAGAAGATATTCGAAAGAAGCAGGTAATCCATGTGGCTCTTGTGGTTAGGGACAAAGATAACCGGTGCCTTTGCATAGAGTTGCTTGGCATGCGAAAGCCCTTCTTCGTTGAAGATGATTCCGTCATAAAAAGAATTGAAGGCCCAGCGTGTAATTATCACCCAGAATTCGACATAGGTGAAATTGATGTCTGCAGCGATTTCTTTCATATATATGCGGGCAAGATCACGCAGATCATCGGCCGGCCTTTTAAGTTTAGCCGCAATTTCACACAAGGTTTTTTGAAAGACCTGATCCGTTAAAACCCGGTCGATAAACCATTTTCTGGGGCGAATCGGAGGACCGGTGATGATGCGTCTTTGCGTACTTATGACATTGTGTATCTCTTGGCGAAGTGTTTTTGATTGGGCCTCATCTGTGGCATTCGGGTCGTTTTTAAGGAACACCGAAAGATCAAGAGGCTCCCCTATCTTTGCAACGGCACGTTTTCGGTAGTTACGCCAAAAAAGCACGACTTTTCGGAAACGACTGGGCTGTTCTTTTTCGCCGAACAGAACATCAATCATTGTGCGGCGCGCCTTTGAGGGCCTTTTGTCCCAGACAAAATCAAGCGGGACAATGAAGATCGGTTGTTTAGTCTTACGTTGCGCACGGATGATTGCCAGCAGCAGCTTTTCGCCGTAAGAAAGGAGCAGGGGATCCTCCACCTCTTCGGATATAAAAAGTCTTAAAAGAGCGCTTTTTCCCGTGGCAACACAATCAGTAAGCCAGTTTGAATTGACCGGGTCCGGGATGCCGCCCAGCCTTTCCATAGTTTCGAATTGCGCAAGGAGTGTTGCCTTAAAGAGTGTCCACGGCATCCAAACTCTAAGCGAGACGTCGTTTGCAAAGGATGCCGCCGGAAGCCCGATTGTCGGGAAGAGGTTTTGAAAGTAGTTATATTCCAATTTTCCTATCCCGCGTGTCACATAAACAATTATTCCATTGGCATGGGCGGCCATCAGCTTGTTTTCATCGGCAATTTCATGGCGGATCTTCTTGAAGAATGGCGGAAAGATTAGGCGAAAATAGATGTTGCCTTGGGTGGGTAATGAAGATGCATAGACATCCGGTTTGACATCCGGGGGGATTTTGCAGAAGTCCGGCCAATATCGCTTGATCAAGCGATAGACCGGAAGAAGACAGACGAGATACCATGGACGATGAATATATTTATCGACAGTCGTCATTTTAACAATCTTACAGTTAATTCCCCTAAACGCTTACCGTACTTTATGCACTCGTTGACGGCGCGGTCATCCGGTGAGCCGATGGCAACAGGACCATAGTGGCCGATATCGGCATTTCCCTGAATGATCATGCCATGAATCAGAAATGCCTCCAAAATGCTCATGATGGTCGATTCGTTGCCGCCGCCGATCATCCCGGAGGATGTAAATGCCCCGCCGATCTTCCCGACCAATTTACCATGGTGTTTGACGCTTAGCTCGAGCAGTTTTTTTATGTCGGCCGCCATCGTACCGTAATACGTCGGGCTTCCGACTATAATTGCATCTGCGCCCAGAAGGTCGTCTGGCTCGGTGTGTCCCACATCTTTGAGATTGACCGTGCAGCCGCTTTCCTTTGCGCCTTTGGCTATCGATTCGGCCATCTTTCTTGTATGGCCGCTCTTAGAAAAATACGAGATGAGCATTGTCGGCATAAATTTCCCCTTTCACTTGCAACTACCTTATCATGCTTTAGGTGGAGGTGCGGTTCAAGGAGAAAAATTAATGAGCGAGACAAGCAGGTAAGGCGAGAAAGGCCAGCAAAGCAAATAAGGCGAGAAAGGCAAGCAAAGCCAGCAAAGCGAGAAAGGTAAAGACAATACCACTAGTAAACCTTGTCTTGCTCGCCTTGCTGGCATTGCTTGCCTTTCACGTGTATTTGATGATAAGAGACGGGCCAATTATGGGCACCATCAAGATTCTTCCCGATCATGTTATATCCAAGATCGCCGCGGGCGAAGTCGTGGAGCGGCCAGCCTCCGTCGTCAAAGAGCTGCTTGATAATGCAATTGACGCCGGCGCGGATGTAATTGAGATCGATGCGATCTGTGGCGGAAAGAAGTGTATCACGGCCGTCGATAACGGCTGCGGAATGGATGCCGAAGATGCGAATTTATGTGTCGAACGTCATGCGACAAGCAAGATTTCGTCCGACGCCGATCTTTTCAATGTCCGGACGTTGGGATTTCGGGGTGAGGCGCTGGCGGCGATTGCGGCAATCTCGAGGCTTAAAATCGAGACAAAAATATCTGATGCCAACAAATTGGAAGGGACCCTTATCGTGGCCGATGGGGGGATTATTCGTGAAAACCGCGCAATGGGATGCCCCGCCGGGACAAGGATTTCCGTGGGGGATCTTTTCTATAACGTTCCGGCGCGGCAAAAATTTTTAAAATCGGATGGAGTTGAATATGGCCATATCGCTGATGTCATAGCGTCCATGGCGCTTGCGCACAGCGGGGTCCGTTTTTCACTTTCGCATGACGGCAGCCCCAGGCTTTCCTATCACAGGACAGGCGATCTCAGAGGCCGAATTGAAGATGTCTTGGGCGAAGATGTCCGTAATTCCCTTTTTGAATTCATGGAGAGCTGCGATGGTATCTCGCTTCGTGGTTTTGTGGTGAAATCCGGTCTCACAAGATCAACGACAAAGGACATGTACTATTTTGTAAATGGTAGACCGGTCAAAGACCGCATCCTTCAGCATGCCGTCCTTGCCGGATTTGAGACTTTTCTCACAAAGGGAGCTTTTCCCATCGCCGTTCTTTATCTGGATATCGATCCTGCAATCATTGACGTGAATGTCCATCCCGCCAAGCGCGAGGTCCGCTTTGCCAACGGTGGGATGGTCCATGATTTTGTTCAGGCCTCCGTGAGGAAGGCGGTTACAATTAAATCAACACAAATCACAGGCGTTGGCGAAGCCATCAAGAGATTTGAGGAACGTAGGATGTGGGACGAAGGACGAGGGACGAGAGACGAAGGACGAAGGACGAGGGACGAGGGACGAGGAACGAGCGACGAGCGACGCGTATCGTCTTTCGCCATATTCCCCGAAGGCGACTCTTCTCCCTCCAATGCTGGTTTGCGCCCACTTGGTCAGCTGGCCCGGACTTATATTGTTTGCGAGGGCGATTTCGGAGATCTCGTTCTCATCGATCAGCATGCCGCGCACGAGCGATTGGGATTTGAAGAGTTAAAGCGGCAGCTTGCCAAGGGGGTAATAGAGCAGCAGCGCCTCCTTATTCCCGAACAGCTCAAACTTACTCCAAAAGAGTTGTCTGTACTCCTCGAACATCTGCATGCAATCGAGAAGACCGGTTTTGAACTGGAGCCTTTCGGTGGCGAGACCCTCGTTGTCAAGGCGTGTCCATCCTTGCTGGGTGATGTATCATTGCAGCATCTTTTTGAAAAAATTGCAGAGGAAGTATCCGCCTTTGGTTCATTTGGCGCCACAAATGATGTCGTCAACAATATCCTTGCCGTAGTCGCTTGTCATCGTCAGGTGCGTGCCGGCGATTTTCTCTCGCACGAGGAGATGGCAGCGCTTGTGAGAGACTTGGAGGCTACAGGCAGTTCTCATTGCCCCCATGGACGCCCCGCTATTATCACTATTAACCGCGCCGAGGTTCTGAAATGGTTCAAGAGAGCCTGAAGAAGATCGTCATCATATGCGGACCGACAGCGGTTGGAAAGACGGTTGTTGCGAATCAGCTCGCAGAAGAGTTCAAAGGCGAGATTGTCAATGCGGATTCAGGGCAGGTCTGGCGCGGCATGGATATCGGTACGGCCAAGCCAAATTGCGAAGCGCGTCGCCGTATACCGCATTATCTCATTGATGTCGTCCAACCCGACGAAAAATTCGATGCCTTTTTATATGTGCGGTTGGCTGATGGGGCCATCAGCGAAATAAACCTCCACAATAAGAATGTTTTTGTTGTCGGTGGGACCGGCATGTATCTTCGGATGCTCGTCCACGGCTTGTGCGATGCGCCTCCGAGAAATTCGAATCTGCGTCAGGACTTGGAAAAAGAGATCGAAGTTGCAGGCATCGAAGCCCTCCACGAACGCCTGAAAAAGTTCGATCCGGTGACGGCATCGGTTGTCCATCCAAGGGACAAAACACGCATCATTCGTGCAATTGAAGTCTATGAATCGACGGGCGTTACCGCCAGCGAATTTTATAGAAGACACCAATTTGTAGAGCGCCGTTACGATGCCTTAAAGATCGGTCTTGATCTCCCGCGTAACGATCTCTATCAGAAAATTGATTTGCGTGTGGATCGAATGCTTGGGCGGGGTTGGGTAGACGAGGTCAAACGGTTAATGGCTCATTATGCCACCGAGAGTCAGGCATTTTCAGCCATCGGTTATCAGGAACTCATGTCTCATCTAAATGGTGAAATGAATTATGATGATGCCGTGACACTAATTAAGCGAAATTCGCGCAGGTATGCGAAGCGACAGTTAACGTGGTTTCGTGCAGATCGTGAGATCAAATGGTTTCATCCGTCACAGTTTGTTGAAATTGCGGCATTAGTTGGCAAATTTTTTGGTTCTAATTGACACCCTTTTTTAAAGATGCAAAGAAGCAAAGACGCAGGGATGCAAAGAAACAAAATGAAAAATGTTTTATCGCAATTGTTTTTTGCTTCCTTGCCTCTTTGTTTCTTGAAAAAGGAGGAAATGTGGCTCGTATCATCGATATCATCGGTCGTGAGATTTTAGATTCACGCGGCAATCCAACAGTTGAGGTTGATTGCCTTGTCGAGGGCGGTTTTTTGGGACGCGCCTCCGTTCCGTCGGGGGCGTCCACAGGCGTTCATGAGGCCGTTGAGCTGCGTGATGGCGATAAAAAGCGCTATTTGGGTAAAGGCGTTCTCAAGGCGGTCCAGAATGTAAATACGCTCATACGCAAGTCCCTCAAGGGGATGTCTTCTACGGGCCAGCAGGTTATAGATCATGCCCTTCTGGAACTTGATGGGACGGCCAATAAATGCAAGCTCGGCGCAAATGCCATACTTGCAACTTCTCTGGCAGTGGCAAGAGCTGCATCCCTTGCACAGGGAAAGCCATTCTATGAATATATTGCGTCCCTGTACGGCGGCGGACATGCGACGCTTCTGCCTGTTCCCATGATGAATATTTTAAACGGAGGCAGTCACGCGGACAACAACGTGGACATTCAGGAGTGGATGGTGATGCCGGTGGGCGCGGATTCTTTCCACACCGCGCTTCGAATGGGCGCTGAGATCTTTCATCACCTGAAGAAGGTATTGCATGAAAAGGGGCTTTCAACTTCCGTCGGAGACGAAGGGGGATTTGCCCCCAACCTTAAATCCAATCAGGCGGCGTTGGATGTCATTATGCAGGCGATTGAAAATGCCGGGTACAAACCGGGCGATCAGATCGCGCTTGCTATCGATGCGGCGGCATCATCCTTCTATGAAAAGGGTGCATATCAGCTGAAGGCCGAAGGCAAAAGCCTTGAGGCGCCCGATCTTGTGGAATGGTATGCGTCACTTGTAGAGAAGTATCCAATTGTCTCCATCGAGGATGGCCTTGCCGAGGATGACTGGGACGGATGGAAGATCATGACAGAACGGCTTGGCGGCAAAATTCAAATTGTCGGAGACGATCTGTTTGTCACCAACATCTCCCGTCTCAAGGAGGGTATTAAGAAGAAGGTAGCCAACTCCATTCTCATAAAACTCAATCAGATCGGGTCTCTAACCGAGACGCTCGCATGCATTCGTGAGGCGCGGCAGGCAAAGTATACTACCGTCGTATCCCACCGCTCAGGTGAAACCGAAGATACGACAATTGCCGATCTTGCCGTGGGGACCCATGCAGGCCAGATCAAGACTGGAAGTGTATCGCGATCGGACCGCATTGCCAAATATAACCAGCTTCTTCGCATTGAAGAACAGCTTGGGACAAAGGCATCCTTCAAGGGGCGGCAGGTGCTGGCGCGATAAAATAGCGGATGAAAGGCGTGGCTTCCGATGGCAACGATACCATCTGAAGGCAATCAGGCCGTTGAGATTGCCCCATTTAATTACGACGATATCGATGAGATCATGGCGATCGAGAATGTATCGTTTTCGGCGCCGTGGACGCAAGATTCCTATTTGGACCTGGCCCCCCTTGAGACCATTTCCTTTTATGTTGTGAAACTTCAAGGCAGGGTAGTGGGCTACATGCTTTATCAGACGTGGGCGGAGGAGATGGAATTACACACCATTGCAGTGGCGCCCGCTCACCGTCGACAGGGTTTGGCAAAAAAGATGATGGAACATATTATCCATGATGCATCGACGCGCGGTGTAGAACGCATCTTCTTGCAGGTGAGGCCTTCCAATGAAGCGGCGCGTTCGCTATATCAATCATTTGGTTTTTATATCATAGGCATCCGCAAGAGGTACTATCGGGATAATCAGGAGGATGCCGAAGTCATGAGGCTGGATTTAAAACATGAGACCTAAGACTTAGGTCTCATGTCTCAGGTCTAAAATATGAAAGATACCCCCGCAATTGTCACATACAAAGAGCCCATTGGGGAGAAGTACGTCCGTCTCAAACTCAAGGTCGGTTGGGATCAGTTTGTGGCAGGACAATTTGTCATGGTTGAAATTCTCGGCCATGGTGTTTTTTTGAGAAGGCCCTTTGGCATTGTGAGATGTGAAAATCAGGTTCTGGAAATTTGCTTCAAGATTGTGGGAAAGGGGACGACATCGCTTTCCAAAACAAATGTTGGCGAAACGCTTCTCGTGCTGGGTCCCCTGGGCAATGGTTTTAAACCGTCAAAGGACATTGAGACTGCAATCCTTGTCGGCGGCGGTTATGGCATTGTCCCGTTATTCCCTCTGGCCCGATCGTTAATGGAGGATCAGAAAAATGTTATCGTTTACTACGGCGCAAAAACGGCGTCTGATCTCCTTTACTGCACTGAAATCAGATCAATGGGCGTAAGGCTCAAATTGGCCACGGAGGATGGCAGCGAGGGTTTCAAGGGATTGGTGACGAAGCTGCTCGAATCAGAAGTTGCGGAAGCGAAAAATGCCGCTTTGTTTTCTGCCGGGCCTCAAGGACTTCTTCGTGAGGTTGCGCGGATTGCGTCGAGTTTGAAAATTCCGGCGCAAATTTCCTTGGAAAGGTATATGGCATGCGGCACTGGTGTATGTTTGGGGTGTGTAGTCAAGGCAAAAGACGGCTCATTTGTACGCGCATGCCGCGAAGGACCTGTGTTTGGAACCCAGGATATTTTATGGGACGAAGTCATTAAGTCGTGAGATCGCGAGATTGTGAGATCGTGAGATCGCCTTTACGTTTCGGCGGCGATCTTGCGATCTAACGATCTCATGATCTAACGAAAGATTATGCAGCCAAATTTAAAAGTAAACATCGGCAGGCTTGAACTCAAGAATCCGGTGATGGTGGCGTCGGGCACCTTCGGTTACGGCGAGGAATATGCCGAGCTCTATGATATTTCAAAGCTTGGCGCTGTGGTGACGAAGGGGATTTCTCTCAAGCCGCGCGAGGGAAATCCAATGCCTCGCGTCGTTGAGACCGCATCCGGCCTTCTCAATGCAATCGGACTTGCCAATGTAGGGGTTGAGGTTTTCCTCAAGGAGAAACTTCCGTTTTTGAGGAAATCTCAGGCCACAGTTATAGTGAACATATTCGGAGAGAGTGTGGAGGAGTATATGGCGGTTGCCCTCAAACTCGAGGGTGCCATGGGCATCTCCGCCTTGGAGGTCAATATTTCCTGTCCCAATGTGGCCGCAGGTGGAGCCTGTTTCGCAACCGACGCCAAATTGGCCGAGCAGGTGACGCAGGCCGTCCGAAAAGTCTCCACATTTCCTCTTATCGTTAAACTTTCGCCGCAGGTGTCCGATATTTCTGAAATTGCAAGGGCTGTTGCAGCGGCTGGTGCTGATGCCGTCTCGCTTATCAATACGATCCCCGCGATGGCGATAGATCATGTCACGTGTCGGCCGGTTCTGGCTAATGTTACGGGAGGTCTTTCCGGGCCTGCCATTAAACCGATAGCCCTGAAGATGATCTGGGACGTGAGCCGCGCCGTCAAAGTTCCGATTATCGGCATGGGGGGGATCATGTCCACTTCGGATGCGATCGAATTTTTCCTCGCCGGTGCAACTGCCGTTCAGGTTGGAACTGCCAATTTCATAAGACCCACCTCCGCCATCGATATTATTTCCGGCATACGCACCTATCTCGTCGATCAAAAGATGGATGACGTGCGTCATATCATAGGCAAATTGGAAATTAGTTTAACGTGAAAAAAACACACGTCATTAATATTGTAACAGCTTGACAGATAGGGCGGTTTTTCATATTTGTTTTGTGTACACAGACAATTTATTATAACTTATTGATATTGAAACATCTTTTTCAATGTAAGGGTCGGAATATGGGTCGGCGAAAGTTTGTATCACATTTGACATTGCGTGAACGGATTGCAGACGCCATTCGTGACGAGATTATTCATGGAAGGCTAAAAGCGGGCGAACGGGTTTCAGAGCCCGAGGTGGCAGACCGTTATGGCATCAGCCGCACGCCGGTTCGAGAGGCATTCAGGCAGCTTGCGGCCGAGGGTTTCATTGCCTTGACGCCGCGGCGCGGCGCACGCGTCACCTTTCTGACGGAAAAGGATGTCTCTGAGTTCTACGAGCTTAAGTCTCTGCTTGAAGGCTATGCGGCCCGTCTTGCAACGAACCGTCTTCAGGAAAAGGATCTCCAGAAAATGGAGCAATTAAACGATCAAATAGAGCGCTTTCATGAGCGCGGTGATCTGAAGAAAATCGCAAGGGTTCATACGGAATTTCACAATATTTTTCTCGAAGCGGCGGGCAACGAACAGCTATCCTCGACACTCCAGCAGCTTGTGAATAAATTTCAGCGTTTTACAATCCTGCTTGCGCTTTCAGGAAAAAATCCGGAGGCTGTGGAACAGCATCGCGAAATCATAGAGGCCTTTCGAATGAGGAACGCCGCCCGCGCGGAGGAATTGGTAAAGGCCAATGCGCTTTTGGGCAAAGAATTGATGATCAAGGATGTGTTGCAGAGTATACCTTGCTTAAGCATGGAATGATTCTTTGCGAATGGCCAAAAAGGCGCAAAATGCGATGTTATTCAGTTTCCAGGCGGCACTTTTACCCTTTTTATGTTATAATGAAATTGCCTAATGATAGATAAAAACTTATGCTAAGTTCCACTGTATTAGTCCTTAACCGCACGTTTTTTCCCATTCAGGTGACGACCCTCAAGCGCGCCTTTTGCATGCTCTACACGGGGATCGCAAAGGCGGTGGACACCGAGTACCGCACTTTTGATTTTGAAAGCTGGTCGCAGCTATCCGCGGCTGTTCATGACGAGACGATCGGCCTTGTGGGGCGCGTCATACGCGTGCCGCGCGTCATTGCCTTGACCGCCTATGATCGCCTGCCCAAGCGTCACATCCGCTTTTCGCGAATCAATATTTTGATACGCGACCGTCATACATGCCAGTACTGCGGTCTGCGTTTGCCGCGTTCTCAACTAAATTTGGATCACATTGTCCCGCGCTCGAAGGGGGGACTTACGACGTGGGAAAATGTCGTTACCAGTTGCCATAATTGCAATCGCAAGAAGGGAGGACAGGTGCCCGAAGAGGCCCACATGAAACTCATCCGGCGCCCGTTCCGTCCTACCGTTGCACCATTCCTCGACGGGTCGCTGGGACCTATTCGGTATGAGGAGTGGCGGCCCTTCTTCAATATAGTGGATTACAGTTACTGGAATGTTGAACTCGAAGCCTAGAGTCTATCATCTCAAAGTGTCATCTGATGAGGCTCAAAGACGCCTTGATGTCTATCTTACATCTGCGCTCGCTAAAATTTCGCGCGCGCAGATAAGAAAACTCATCGACAACGGCCATGTGAGAATAGAGGGGCGCAACGCCAAGGCCTCCTACGTTGTGAAGGAAAGTGACCGCATTGCAGTTGAGATCCCGCCACCGCAGGCATATGATGTCTTGCCCGAGGAAATTCCGCTTGAAGTCCTTTATGAAGACGAAGATATTATCGTGATCAATAAACCGGCCGGCATGGTTGTTCATCCTGCTGCCGGGCATATTAGGGGCACATTAGTGAATGCCCTGCTTGCACATTGCAGGGATCTCTCTGGCATAGGCGGCGAGATGAAACCGGGCATTGTACACCGGCTTGATCGTGGGACGAGCGGGGTCATGGTGGTCGCAAAAAACGATGTGACGCATCTTTCGCTCTCGCAGCAATTTAGGGATCGGAGTGTAAAAAAGATTTACACGGCTTTGATTTATGGTCCCATTAAGCCGGATGATGGTGTTATAGAGAAACCGATCGGAAGGTCTGTCAAAGATCGCAAGGTATTTTCAAGCCAGACGCGCAAGGGAAGGATCGCTTCAACAGAATGGCATGTGATCAAACGATATGGCACTGACCTCACGTTGCTTGAGATCAGACTTCACACGGGGCGCACCCATCAAATCCGCGTACACATGAAAGAGCTGGGGCATCCGTTGGTTGGCGATCTGACTTACGGGAGTGTAAGGCAGATCAAGCGCATTAGTGATCGCAGTCGTCAAAAGCTCGTTGCCTCTTTTGCGCGTCCTGCGCTTCATGCAACAAGGCTGGGCTTCATGCATCCGGTGAGGGATGAATGGATGGAATTCGAGGCCCCATTGCCGGAGGATTTTAGAAAATTGCTGAGTAACTTATGATCGTGATCGGGGTCAGGCTTGCATATTTGCACATTCGTCCATAACTAATGAATTATATTAACATTTTGATCGAACCTGTATGATTCTTCTGAAAGATGCAGTTAAATATCAATTGGTTAACGATCAACGTGCAAATATGCAAGCCTGACCCCGATTTTTAATATGAAGCATATCAAAACATCAGCTGGGTTACTTTATCAGTCGAAGGTTTTTGCTCACATTCCATGGCTCGGTCACGGCTTCGGGACTCGTGGTATAGTCTTGAAAGAATATCTTTCGCACTTTGGAATTAAAGATGCGACAATCGTCAGAACAAATCAGGTGCATGGAAAACAAGTCCATATATTGACTCCCTCTTCCCTTGTGGGAGAGGGCGGGGGTGAGGGGGACGTTCACCCTCCCCTTCGTCCCCTCCCATCAAGGGAGGGGAAATTATATTCCGAAGTCACCTCTCGATATGTGCTGGAAGGTGATGTGTTTGTCACGGCATTAAAGAATGTCGTGTGTTTCGTTCGCACGGCCGATTGCGTCCCGATCCTGCTTTGTGATCCGGAAAAAAAGGTCGTCGGGGCGGTGCACGCCGGCTGGCGAGGAACTGCATGCAATGTCGTTGGAGAGGCGGTTCGTGTAATGCAGGATGAATTTGGATGCGAAAAAATAATGGCAGCCATCGGGCCTTGCATCTGTCCCGAATGCTACGAAGTGAAAGATGATGTGATCGAAAGCTTCAGCAAAAATGGTTTTTCCAAATCATTCTGGAAGAAAACGAACAATGGGTCTTACAATTTAGATCTTAAGCAGGCAAACATTGAGCTCCTCAAGATGAGTGGCCTCGCTCCAGCCGATATCAGCCTTCTTCCTTTCTGCACGTCCTGCCACAATGGAGACTTTGCCTCCTACCGCCGCGATCGCTCCGAAAATTCCCGACAAATTAATTTCATTTTTGTTAAGTGATCAAACTAATGGTTCTTAGTGGGTTCCCCCTACCACGATTTCCGGTATGCGTATGGTGGGCTGGGCGCTGCCGACGGGGACGTCCTGACCGTTTTTGCTGCAGGTGCCGATTGAAAAACCCAGGTCGTTTCCGACGCGATCGATAATCTCCAAAACCTTGGGGCCGTTTCCGATGAGTGTCGCGCCGCGAACAGGTTCGCCAATCTTTCCGTGTTCAATTCGATAGCATTCCTGAATCTCAAAGATAAAGTCTCCATTGACTGTATTGACCTGTCCCCCGCCCATGCGTGTGACATAAAGGCCCTTTTCTGTCTCTCGTAAGATGGACTCGGGCTTGTCTTTTCCCGGTACGATGAGTGTATTAGTCATGCGCACGATCGGCGGATATTCATATGATTCGCGTCTGCCGTTGCCCGTGGATTTTGTCTTTTCGCGCAGCGCCCAGACGTGATCGGTGAGGTACGTCTTGAGAATTCCCTTTTCGATCAGGCAGGTTTTTTGTGCCGGCGTCCCTTCATCATCAAATGCGAATGAGCCCCTCTGCCCGACAATTGTTGCATCATCGTAAACCGTGATGATGGGGCTCGCAACACGGTCACCTTTTCGCCCTGCATAGACCGAAAGTCCCATGCCCGCCAGATCCGCCTCCAGACCATGACCCACTGCCTCGTGAATCATCGTGCCGCCGGCGTCTGATGCCAAGATGACCGGCATTGGACCCGCCTTTACGGGCGATGCCTTAAGCATTCTGATTGCGCGCTTTGCGGCAAGGGATGCAATTTCTTCCGGCGGTGTCTTATCGAAGAGCTCAAAGCCCACCGTCCCTCCCACAGGCTCGTATCCCGTTTGAATTGTTTTGCCGTCGGAAGCAACGGTGTGAACCAGAAAAAGCGTTTCAGGCTGTTCATCTTTTGCAATGCGTCCGTCCGATGTGACAATTGAAATCTTTCTCACCCGATCGCGATATGTAATGCGAACCTGGCGTATTTCATTACCCGTCTTCCATGCAATATCGGCGGCGCGTAAAACAACCTCGACCTTCCTTTTCAGGGGAATGCCCATTGGATGTTTTTTGATCATGAGGCTGAAAGGCGAAACAACCGGTTTGAAGATTAACTGCGCACGTTTTTGAGAAGACTTTGAGGCGGCCTTTGAAACTGATTTCGCAAGCTCAATGACCGAATCAATATTATTGGTGGAACCGTATGCCGTTTTGGTGTCGCTCAAAACCCTGATGCCGATGCCGCTGTTTGTGGATGAAAGGACATTTTCGAGGCGGCGGTCATCATAAACGATCGTGGTTACTGCCGATTGTTCAATGAAGATTTCGGCAAAGTCGCCGCCATGCGAGAGTGCCGAACTTATTATTTTATCAACGGGAAGATTCTCAATCATTTTGGCGATGCAGCCTTCATTTTTTGCTGCGGGGGCTTTGTTGTCCGGAAAGACGTCTGTTTTGCTCCAGATAATGCCGGCGCGCTGTTTCATCGTCCAGGTCGGATTTCGATGCGTATGTCTTGGATTTAGCTGCCGGCGCGTATGTATTCAGTGTTGTCGCGTATGTTTTGGGCGCAGGCATCGGCGCATCTTTTCTTGGCGCAACGGCGGCGGATGAACGGTGCCGGTTCTCTTCCAGATATTGTTGTCTTGTTGTCTCATCGTCCAGATCTGATGTGGGCGAAGGATGCACGGTTACAGGCGTGGTTGTCGGAGCGCTTGGCGCGGTTGCGCCCGAAGACATGCGCTTATTTTCTTCGATATATCTGACTCTCGCTTCATGGCTGTCGAGTTCCGTTTCACTTGTTTCGTACATGCTACGATAGATTTTTGCCTTCTTTGCCTGTTTTGTCTTTTCAACATTCGGGGCGACTGGCAGTGCTTCGGGTTCCTTTGCCGGTATTGCTGCTGGCGCTTCAGGTGCAATGTCGACTACCGTTGCTGCCGGTTTTTCGGCCTCCACCGGTGCCGGTTCCGGGGCAGCAGATGGAATGGGCGCAATAGCATTGACAGTATCTGGCTGCTTTGGTTTTTTGAGCATTTGATGCAGGAAGAAGATGGTTGCAAGAAGGACCGCAATCGCAACGAGATTAAAGAAGATCGACTGAAAACTGTTGGAAGCGTTTGATTTTCGATCCTGCATCTTGTTTTGACCAGTCATAGGGACCTCCTAATCCCCCCGGGGAGTCCCATAGCATGGAGACCTGTCATTGTCAAAAGGCCTTGTAATCTTTGAATTCAGAAGATAAGGAAGCGGGGAAGCAGGGAAGCAGGGGCGCCTTAAAGCAGGGAAAGTCTTGATATTCGTTTCCTTGCCTATTTTCATCTATGCATCCTTGCTTCCTAAAGAGAGGAGAACAAATCTATGAGGAAGCTGGCAGCTATAATCCTGGCGGCGGGAAAAAGCACCCGGATGAAATCGCGCATTTCCAAGGTCTTGCATCCTCTGGCAGGCAGGTCTCTTATTTCCTATCCCATTGAGGCGGCCAGAACCATCGGTGCCAGACCTCTGTTTGTCGTCACAGGTCCGGATCATGGGGAACTCAAGTTGGCTGTCAAGGGCATGGGTGCCCAAATCGTTTACCAAAAGGAGGCGCTTGGGACGGCACATGCGGTTCTTCAGGCTAAGCGCGTACTTTCAAAATTTTCGGGTCATGTTTTGATTCTTTGCGGGGACGCCCCCCTCATTCGCGCCGAGACGCTCAAGACCTTCATTGAGGAGATGGCGCAGGAGGACGCAACATGTGCCGTGTTGACGATGGAACTCAAGGACCCGGCATCGTACGGACGTATTATACGCGATCTTGACGGACGGCTGGCACGCATCGTCGAGGCCTGTGACGCAAATGGTAATGAACTCTCGGTCCGCGAGGTCAATACAGGCATCTTCTGTGTTGAAAAAAAGTGGCTCATGACAACACTCAAGAGAATCAAGCCCAAAAACAGAAAACAGGAATATTATCTGACGGATATTGTTCATTATGCCATCTGCGAAGGCAAAAAGATCATCGCCGTCAAGGCTCGGGACGCAAATGAATTCCTGGGAGTAAACACGCGGTCCGATCTGGCAGAAGTTGCGGCCATAATGCGAGAGAGAATAAATATGCGTCATATGCTCTCCGGTGTCGGCATTCTGAATCCGAGGGAGAGTTATATCGATGCGGACGTGATCATCGGGGCCGATACGACAATCTGGCCCAATACATTCATTCTTGGAAAAACGGTTGTGGGGGGAGGATGTACCATTGAAAATGGCGTGGTCCTAAAGGATGCAAAGGTTGCAGACAAAGTTCATCTTAAATCTTACAGCGTCATTGAAGGGAGCGCGATTGACGAGAAAGCGGTTGTGGGTCCATTTTCGCGTATCCGGCCGGAGTCTTTGATCGGTCCCAATGCGCGCGTCGGCAATTTTGTGGAGATCAAAAAGACGGAGCTCAATGAAGGGGCCAAGGCCAATCATCTGACATACCTTGGTGATGCGTATATCGGGGCGCGCGTCAATGTCGGTTGCGGCACCATCACATGTAATTACGACGGCGCAAAGAAGCACCGCACGATCATTGAAGAAGGCGCATTTATCGGCAGCGATACGCAGTTTGTTGCGCCGGTCAAAATAGGCAAGGGGGCGACAATCGGTGCGGGCTCGACCATCACGCTTGATGTCCCACCAAAGGCACTGGCCCTCACACGCACGCCTCAGGTCATTGTAAAGAACTGGAAGCCGAAGAGGAGGGCAAAAGGCCGAGACTAAGGCTGAGGAAAACCTTAACCTTGGCCTTGACCTTAACCTTAACCTCAGCCTTAACCTCAACCTTTGTTTTTTTGGGGCCCATATCCCCGTCAAGTTCTATTTCTAGCCCTTTTAATTTTTTTCTTCTCAAACCCGCCTTCATTTGTTATACGACGCACTCAATTAATTTCGAATGGTCGATTGCGGATTTCGGATTTAAAAATCCGCAATTCGAAATCCGCAATCCTAAATGCGAAATGGGGGTTGATTAATGTGCGGCATAATCGGTTACGTAGGCCGGCGAGAAGCTACTCCTATACTCTTGGACGGATTAAAGCGCCTTGAATACCGCGGATATGATTCCGCAGGCATTGCGGTTCACGACAAACAGGCCATCCATATTAAGCGCTCGGAAGGCAAGCTTTGTCGTCTCGAGGCCTTGTTACACCGTGATCCGGTAGAAGGGCGTATCGGCATCGGCCATACAAGGTGGGCAACCCACGGCCGTCCTTCGGAAAACAACGCCCATCCGCATCGCTCAGGCGATATTGTAGTTGTCCACAATGGGATCATAGAAAATCACGCCGAGCTCAAGCGTTTTCTCATTAAAAAGGGCCACGAGTTCAGCTCTGAAACCGACACTGAGGTCGTCTGCCATCTTATCCGTCATCATACGAATCGCGGGGCGCAGATGATGGAGGCAATCAAGCAGGCGCTGCGCCAGATTCGTGGATCCTACGCCCTTGTCATCATGAATGCGCAAGAACCGGACAGGCTTTATGTCGCCAAACACGGCAATCCGCTTGTTGCAGGTTTTGGTGACAAGGAAAACTTCGTCGCGTCCGACTTTCCTGCCCTTTTGCCCTATACCAAAAAGATCCTTGTCATTGAAGACGGCGAGATCGGTGTCATCACCGCAGAGAATCTCGAGATCTTCTCTTCTGAGGGCGTTAAGGTGAGACGCGAGCCTCAGCGTATTCCATGGAATCCCTTGATGGCCGAGCGTGGCGGTTTCAAGCACTTCATGCTCAAGGAGATTTTTGAGCAGCCCACTGCAATTGAGGATACGTTTGCCGGCAGACTCATGCCGTCGAAGGGAACGGTCGTTTTAGACGAGGTCAACTCCCTCTTTACGCCAAGCGGCTTTCCGTTTGATGAAATCAATATAGTTGCATGCGGCACATCATGGCATGCGGGTCTTGTGGGAAAATATTATATCGAGTCACTGACACGGATACCTGTGAACGTCGATCTTGCTTCGGAGTATCGTTACCGGGAACCGATTGTCGGGAAAAGAACGCTTGTCATCCCGATTTCTCAATCAGGCGAGACGGCCGACACCCTTGCGGCAATCACGATGGTTCGCGAGAAGGGGGCAAAGGTATTATCCATCTGCAACGTCGTCGGCAGCTCTATTGCACGCGCGTCCAATTCAAGCCTTTATACGCACGCGGGCCCGGAGATTGGCGTTGCCTCCACGAAGGCCTTTACCGCCCAGCTTGCGGCCCTTCTCATGTTTGCACTGCATGTCGCCGCCCGCGAAAAAAAGGTCGATAAAAATATTATCCGGGAGCGAATCGATGAGATAATGATGGTCCCGCGTCAGATGAAAATTATTCTGGAAAAGGCAAACTCTTTTAAAAAGATTGCAGAGGAGACTCTTGATGCGCCACATGTTATTTATATTGCAAGGGGCGTCAATTACCCCATCGCGCTCGAAGGCGCGCTCAAGTTAAAGGAGATTTCATACGTGCATGCAGAAGGATTTGCGGCAGGCGAGCTAAAGCATGGCCCGATTGCGCTCATTGATCGTGGAGTTCCGGTTGTAGCTATCGTTCCGCGGGATCAGACATATGAAAAGATGCTGTCGAACATCGAGGAAGTTAGAGCCCGCGGTGCAAATGTGATTGCCCTCACGACAAACGGCGACAAGCAGGTGGGCCAGAAGGCTTTGCATACGATAAGCCTGCCGTGCGCAGGCTGGCTTGTAACGCCGATCCTCGCTTCAATACCGCTGCAGCTTTTGGCCTATTATGTGGCGGATCACAAGGGCACGGATGTTGATCAACCTAGAAATCTTGCAAAGAGTGTCACTGTTGAATAATTTTCGTGAGATCGTGAGGTCGCGTGATCGTGATATCGCCGCACGTATCGAGCGATCTAACGATCTCACGATCTAACGATCTCACGAGAAACATGGACCTCAATCCCCAACAACAGCAAGCTGTGGAGCACGGCAAAGGTCCTCTATTGGTCGTGGCCGGGGCGGGAAGCGGCAAGACGCGCGTGATTGTCCATCGTGTTGCGCACCTGATCGGCAAACAAAATGTCCATCCATCAAACATCCTTGCCGTGACCTTCACCAACAAGGCGGCAGGCGAGATGAAGGCAAGGCTTGAAGCCATGCTTGGTCTTGCAGCACGTGATTTGTGGATTGCCACATTTCATTCAACCTGCCTTAGAATACTCAGGCGTCATTTTGAACATGTGGGCTATGGACCGAACTTTCGCGTCTATGACGAGGCGGATCAGTTGTCCCTTATCAAAGAGTGCCTGGGTGTATTGAACATTGGCGATCGCCTGATGAGGCCTAAATCGGCCCTTGATCACATTGCCCGCGCAAAGGATCGCTGTGTTGGCCCCGAGGAATTTGGCGCCGACAATTTTTATCTGCAAAAAGTGTCTGAGGTATATGCGCTTTATCAAAAGAGGCTAAATGAGGTCGGGGCCATGGACTTCGGCGATCTGATCCGTCTGACTGTGAAGCTTTTTGAGTCGCACCCCGATGTTCTTAACTACTACTGCAATCGTTTCAGGCATGTGCTCGTGGATGAATATCAGGATACCAATCATGCCCAGTATCGTCTGATCGAACTCCTCGTCGGCCTACATCGCAATATTTGCGTTGTGGGGGATGAGGACCAGAGTATCTATAGATGGCGCGGTGCGGACATCACCAACATACTGCGCTTTGAAAAGGATTTTCCCGGGGCAAGGGTCATCCGTCTTGAGCAAAACTATCGCTCCACCAAGACGATCATTAAAGCCGCGGGCGGCGTGATTGCGAACAACGCCGGTCGGAAACCCAAGACGCTCTGGACGCAAAATCCTCAAGGCGAACCAGTTGACGTTGTCTCCTGCACGACGGAGCGTGAAGAGGCCCAAATTGTCGCCGATGCCATTCAGAGATTGAAGCATGAGAAAAAATCATACAGTGAAATGGCGGTCTTTTATCGCACAAATGCCCAATCGCGCCCTTTTGAAGAGGTGTTTTTGAAAGAGGGGATTCCATACCGCATCTTCGGATGGATCCGTTTTTATGAGCGCATGGAAATCAAGGATGCCATTGCCTATCTGCGTCTGATTGCAAATCCCAAAGACGATATCTCTCTCTCACGGATTATAAATGTTCCATCAAGGGGGATCGGCAGGGAAACGCTCTTGCGCCTTCGTGAATTTGCGGCAGCTCGTTCTCTTTCAATGTTTGAGGTCTTGAAAGACTTCACTGTCACTACAATAGTCCGGGCCGTAACTGCAAAAAAACTCAGCGCCTTTCATGACATGATCGAGACGCTGCGTCAGGGAGCGCTCAAGAGGCCGGTTACCGACATCCTCCACGATGTCCTTGAAAAGAGCGGTTACGTTGAGGCGTTGGCGTCCCAGAAGACAACGGAGGCACAAGACAGGCTGGAAAACATCAATGAGCTGGTTGCAGCAGTTGACGAATTCGAACCGCAGACAGATGAACCGCCGCTTAATCAATTTTTGGATCAGGTGGCGTTGGTCAGCGACGTGGATGCCTATGATGCGGATGCAGAGGCAGTGACGCTTATGACAGTGCATCTGGCCAAGGGGCTGGAATTTTCGTTTGTTTTCATGGTGGGCATGGAGGAGGGGTTGTTTCCACACGCCAGATCGCTTGATGATCCGGATGAGTTGGAAGAGGAGAGGCGCCTTTGTTATGTCGGGATGACAAGGGCAAAGGAGCATCTCACGATGTCCTATGCGTTTCGCCGCCAGACTTTCGGAACGCCGCGATACGGGGTTGTGTCCCGATTTATTGATGAGATACCGGATGAATTGAAAAAAGTACATGAGAGGTTAGAAGCAAGAAGCGAGAAGCTAGAGGCTAGAAGTCATAAATCGAATTATCTAGCTTCTAGCGTCTCACTTCTAGCGTCAGATGACTCGCATTTTACTAATAACGAGTCACGCCTGCCCGCCAAGGTTGTAATGGCGGGAGTCACGGGTCACGATTCTGATTTCGACCAGCGTCCCCCGGAAGAGCGCATCGGACAATTCGCTGTAGGAATTCGTGTACATCACCCGGCTTTTGGGAGAGGTTTTGTGAAGCACTGCGAGCCGTCATCCGCAGGACACAAAGTAACCGTGCAGTTTGAGAGCGGTTTTATCAAGAGATTGATCGCCGAGCGGGCGGGCCTTGTTCCTTTATGAAATATACCACAGCGTGGGTGTCATCCCCGGATTAATGGCGGAACTCGGTGCCGCCGTCGAGGGATCAAATGGAAATTAAAAGGTCAATGGCATTAGGGTAAAAATCGCGCCCATTTTTTATATAGTGTCCGTAAAATTGATTTTTTCGCCTCTTAATCGCATTAATCATGCCGGCTTTGTCTGCGCTTTTGGTCAGGCGCGAGATGAACCGGACGATACGCCTGGCATGGGACCCCAGGACAATCATGCCTTCGATATCCATGATGCGCATGCAGGCAAGGACATTTTTGAGATACTTTTGTTCAACCTGAAACGGCAGGCAGATATAGGCAGGCCCAAGCCTTTTTAAAAGCCTGTCCAGTTGCTTCTGGAGACGGATGGGAACACTCTTGTCGCTCAATATACCTATGATCTTTGGCGCTTCAAACTGGAAGTGTGCGATGTCTTTCATGCCATCTCCTCGCCTTTTCGATATCCCTTCTGATTTGTTCATGCAGCTTTTCCACGGAAGGGAAGGCAATCTGGTTTCGCATCTTTTCGAGAAAATCGACGGCAATTGTCTTTCCCAACAGGTTGCCGTCAAAATCGATCAGATGTGTCTCGACTGACAATGGCCCGCCCGGAAATGTTGGATTGAAGCCTATGCTTGTAACAGAAGGCCGGACGGCATTTGCCTTCTGATCGGGATGAGTTGCGGTAATGTACACTCCATTTTCCGACAAAAGCTCGTTTAACAATTCCATGTTTGCGGTGTGGGCGCCAAGATAGCCGCCAAGACCTTTTCCCGAGATTACTTTCCCTTCAATGCGATACGGCCTGCCCAGCATTTTATTTGCCTGCTGCACCGCGCCCGTCGATATCGCATGGCGTATTTCCGTGGAGCTTAAAAGGAGATCGCCGACAAACCTTGCCTCAACAACCGTGACATCAACGTTGTGTTTTTCTCCCAGTCGTTCCATTATCTCTACGGTCCCGCCGCGGTGAAATCCAAATGTAAAATCGTAGCCAATCACGATTCCCGTCGCACCCAGTCGGCCGATAAGCAGGCGTTCAAAGAACTGATCGGGCCTTTGCTTTGCGAATTCGTGTGTGAAATATTCAACAATGCAGACATCGATTTTTAATGATTCGATTGCCGAGAGCCGTTGAGGAATGGTTTGAATGAGAAGGGGGCAGCTTTCAGGGGCGAGGATCTTCACCGGATGGGGATCGAATGTGTAGACCACCGATGTTCCGCCCCGGGCCTTTGCCTTTTCAACAGTTTTGTGAAGAATGTATTGATGGCCAAGATGAACACCATCGAAATTGCCAAGCGCAACAACGGCCTTTTCAAAAGGTTCACCAATATTTTCCGATCCAAAATATCTTTTCATAAAACACCTTTATTTGCCCTACTCCGACACCTCCGGAATAAGCGGCATGGTCTCTACAGCCGCCTTTTCTTCCTTCTTCCCTGAAGTCCGCTCGATGGCAATTAGGGTGCGTCCCGTAAGATTTTGAAAATCGCGTGCTGCGACATAAATCATATTGAGCCCCGGTTTTAAAGGAACTGTCACATCGATTGGCACCGCATTGGTCTGAGAGGGGTTTGAGACATATGCGACCTTTTTGTCACCCACAAAGATGAAATAATCTCTCACCGCTTCGTTATCGCGCACAGTCCCCTTTAAATGCAGTTGATCATCATTGGTT